>LLBZ010012729.1_pt1 | contig 10856 bp, 11 predicted proteins | sample 1489421 | NCBI WGS metagenome assembly LLBZ01 (sample SAMN04092657, study PRJNA295927) | soil metagenome | biome: Soil prokaryotic community; feature: Bulk soil; isolation source: soil from tomato rhizosphere | host: tomato cultivar Moneymaker | place: South Korea | collected 2011-11-01 | reverse complement strand
GGGGATGCTGGCGACCGTGATGAATTCGCTCGCATTGGCAGACGCGATGCGCCAAGTTGGCATCATTGCTCGCGTCATGTCGGCAATCAGCATTGAACAGGTGGTTGAGCCTTACGTTCGTCCCAAAGCGCTGCAATATCTAGAAGAAGGCAAGATCGTCATTTTTGCGGCCGGCACCGGCAATCCATTCTTCACCACCGATACCGCTGCCGCATTGCGCGGTTCGGAAATCGGCGCGGAGATCGTATTGAAAGCTACCAAGGTGGATGGCGTGTACAGCGCCGATCCAAAGAAGGATCTGGAAGCGACGCTGTATTCAAGCATTTCATTTGACGAGGCTATTTCCAAACATTTGCAAGTGATGGATGCGACCGCTTTCGCGTTGTGCCGTGATCAGAAATTGCCGATCAAAGTATTTTCCATCGTCAAACCGGGCGCATTGACGCGCGTGATTTTGGGTGAAGACGAAGGTACACTGGTTCACGTATAAATTCAGGCATTACTCGTTGTAGAAGAGGAGAAAAACATGGCAGTTGTTGATGTCAAGAAAAACGCCGAGCAGAAAATGCAGAAGTCGATCGAAACATTGAAAGCGGACCTGGCCAAGGTTCGCACTGGTCGTGCGCATACCGGCATTCTCGATCATGTGATGATCGACTACTATGGCAGCCCGACCAACCTCACGCAGGTCGCCAATGTGACCTTGATTGATGCGCGCACGATTGGTGTGCAGCCTTGGGAAAAGAAAATGATCGCTGTGGTCGAAAAAGCGATTCGTGAATCCGACCTCGGTTTGAATCCTTCCACACAAGGCGACATGATTCGCGTGCCTACGCCGCCTTTGACTGAAGAGCGCCGCAAGGAAATGGTCAAGCTCGTCAAGAGCGAGGCGGAAGATGCCAAAATCGCGATTCGCAACATCCGCCGCGACGGCAACGAAGCGCTGAAGAAGCTACTGAAAGATAAAGCATGTTCGGAAGACGATGAGCGCCGCGCACAGGATGAAGTGCAAAAGCTGACCGACAAGTTTGTTGCGGAGGTGGACAAGATTGTCGCGGATAAAGAAAAAGAGATCCTGACCGTATAGTCGCTATTATGCTTTTTCGAACTGTTCACTTTTGCCATTTGTCTTTCCTATGAAGCATCCGAGTTCAACTCAAGCGGTACCTGAAATGTCGACGGTGCCACGCCATATCGCGATGATCATGGACGGTAATGGCCGCTGGGCGACCAAGCGCTTTTTACCTCGCGTGGCCGGTCACGTTAAAGGTGTCGATGCTGTGCACGGCATCGTGGAAGCATGCGTCGAGCGCGGGGTCGAATATTTGACGTTGTTCGCTTTCAGTTCCGAAAATTGGCGGCGTCCGGCGGACGAGGTATCGGTTTTGATGCGCCTTTTTATGACCGCGCTCGAGCGTGAAGTCGCGAAAATGCACGCCAATGGCATCCGCCTCAAAGTCGTGGGCGAGTTGACGCGGTTCGATGAAAAATTACAGCAAATGATCGCTGATGCGGAACGCAGGACCGCCAACAACACCCGTCTGACAGTCACCATTTGCTTGAATTACGGCGGTCGCTGGGACATCATGCAGGCAGTTGGCAAGATGGTTGCCGCCTATCCGGAGGCGAGGGACTTTTCGGAAGAACAATTGGCGACTTATTTGGCAATGGCTTATGCTCCTGAACCCGATCTCTTTATCCGCACCGGTGGTGAAGAACGCATTTCCAATTTTCTTCTTTGGCAGCTTGCGTATTCCGAGCTTTATTTCACCGATACTTATTGGCCCGATTTCGATGCAGCAGCATTGGACGCAGCCATTTCTTCATACCAGCAACGAGAGCGCCGTTTCGGGCGCACCAGCGCACAAGTGTCAGTCGAGCAAAAAAAGGCGTCCTGATGCTTAAAACGCGAGTGATTACAGCGTTGGTATTGCTTGCGATTTTGCTCGTGCTTTTGGTCTCTAATTCGTTTCCGGTTGTTGTAATCGCTGCCGCGGCTTTCTTTGCGGCAGCAGCATGGGAAAGTTTTCGCTTATTCAATAGCAAGCATCCGATTATTGGCGCGACTATCTGGACTGCCGCCTTTATTTTCCTAGCATTTGGCGGAGCATTTTTGAGTGCCTTGGCGCTCTTCGCCGTCTGTGTGGCCCTCTGGGTAATTCGCCTCGGCCCATCGCTGGGAGTCGGTTTGCCGCCGCTGGATAGCGTTGGGAATCGTCTTTTAACGGGGATTTATGGCGTTGCCATTCTAGGATGCTTTGTCGCGATGCTGGCTCTGTTCAAGCATTCTGCGCTCTATCTTTTTTCCGTGATGGCCATCGTGTGGGTTGCTGACATTGGTGCTTACTTTGCCGGCAAGGCATTTGGGAAGCACAAGCTTGCGCCGTCAATTTCACCGGGTAAATCATGGGAGGGTGCGGTCGGAGGCTGGTTTGCGGTGTTGATATTGGCTGCTGCGACAACGGCAATTCCAATGCTGGGCGATACGTTTCCCGTCAAACTTCAAGCTAGGGTGGGATGGTTGTGGTTTGTGGTGGCGATGACCCTGATGGTTGTCGCCAGTGTCGTGGGCGATTTATTCGAGTCGCAACTCAAGCGCCGAGCCGGCATGAAAGACAGCAGTAATTTGTTGCCAGGCCACGGCGGTGTCCTCGACCGCATAGATGCGTTGATACCGACGCTGCCGTTGGCGGTTCTTCTGGATTCCTTCTTGTAAGTTCTTGTAAGAGCAGAATGCGCAACATGCAAAACATTACGATTCTCGGCGCAACTGGCTCGATTGGCGTCTCCACCTTGGATGTACTGTCGTGTCATCCTGAACATTACGCCGTCTATGCACTGTCTGCGCAAAATCGCGTCGAGGAACTCGCAGCGCAGTGCGAGAAGTTTCATCCGAAGGTCGCGGTCGTGGGCTCCGCCGACGCGGCGCAGAAATTGACCCGTATTCTTCGCGAAAAAAAACTGAAAACCGAAGTCGAGTTTGGCGAAGCCGCGCTATGTGCGATTGCCAGCGCACCCGGATGCGATACTGTCATGGCGGCAATCGTCGGGGCAGCGGGATTGGCCCCGACTTTGGCGGCGGCTTGTGCTGGCAAGAAGGTGCTGTTGGCGAACAAGGAAGCATTGGTAATGTCCGGCCAGTTGTTCATGGATGCGGTAGCCGGCAACGGTGCGACTTTATTGCCGATTGACAGTGAGCATAACGCGATTTTTCAGTGCTTGCCACCAGCCTATCAGCGATCTCCCATAGCTCATGGGGTCGCAAAGATCCTGCTTACGGCTTCCGGCGGACCATTTCTGACGCGTGCAGTCGATACCCTGGATACCGTTACGCCGGATGAGGCGGTAGCCCATCCCAATTGGGTAATGGGGCGCAAAATTTCGGTCGATTCAGCGACCATGATGAACAAAGGCTTGGAAGTGATCGAGGCGCATTGGCTATTCGGCGCTGCTGCCAGTCAAATCGAGGTGGTGATCCATCCGCAAAGCGTGATTCACTCGATGGTGGCGTACGTTGATGGTTCGGTCTTGGCACAATTGGGCAATCCCGACATGCGCACACCAATCGCGCATGCATTAGCCTATCCTGCGCGCATGGCGTCAGGCGTAGCGCCTGTCGATTTGGCTCAAGTGGGGAGGTTGGCGTTTGAACGTCCGGACTTTAGCCGTTTTCCATGCCTGAAGCTCGCGTATGATGCGTTACAGGCCAGTGGCACAGCACCGGCGATACTGAATGCCGCCAACGAGGTCGCTGTTGACGCGTTCTTGAACCGGCGAATCGGCTTCCGCGAAATCGATCAAATGATTGCTAAAGTAATGGATAAATTGCCCAATGGCGTGGTTACCGATATTGACGCTTTGATGGCGCAGGACCGCCGCGCCCGCGACCTTGCCTATTCCTTGATTAAATCATGATTCTGCTGCAGACCGTCATTGCATTCGCCGTTGTACTCGGTACGCTCGTCGTGGTGCACGAACTTGGTCATTATTTGGTGGCGCGCTGGTGCGGCGTCAAGGTATTGCGTTTTTCGGTTGGCATGGGAAAGGTCATATTTTCCAAGCGCATTGGTCGTGATCAGACTGAATGGGCGATTTCGGTTCTGCCACTCGGCGGTTACGTGAAAATGCTCGATGCGCGTGAGCAGGATCTGAAAGATCTTGCTCCAGACGAGTTGATGCGCGAATTTACACGGCAATCTGTTTGGAAGCGCATTGCCATCGTTGCTGCCGGCCCGCTCGCAAATTTCTTACTGGCGATCGCGGTATTTGCCGGATTGTATGTCAATGGCATTCCAGAGCCGATCCCGAAATTACGAGCAGTGCCAGCGCAATCCGCGGCCTTTCAGGCGGGGTTGCGCGGCGGTGAATTGATTGCTGCCGTCAATGGAGAGCCGATCCGCATCTGGTCCGATTTACGTTGGAAACTCATTCAACTGGCGATAGAAAAGACGCCCGCCAGACTTGACGTTCAGCGCCCCGATCCAGCAATACCTGACGGCAAACTGCTCGATACGATTACGCTTTCCCTGGATGGCTTGTCCGCAAAGGATCTGGAAGGCGATTTCCTGGATAAGTTGGGAATCGATTTGGCGCGCCCCAAGGCGATACTCGGAAAAATCGTGCCTGACGGCGCAGCCATGCGCGCCGGCCTGCAAGAAGGTGACCTGATATACGAGATCAATGGCGCTCCAGTTAATGATGGCCTGTCGCTGGTGGAGCTGGTGCGCGCCTCTGCCGGAAAAATGCTACGCATGAGTGGGGTGCGTGACGGGCAGAAATTCAATATCGTGATCACTCCCGACACACAAACGCAGGATGGCCAAGCCGTTGGCAAAATCGGTGTTGTCGTCCCGTTGATGCCAGAGATGACGATAGCGAGTGACCCGCCTCTGAAGGCATTTGTGAAGGCAGTGCAGAAAACCTGGGACACGAGTGTTTTGACGTTAAAAATGATTGGTAAAATGGTCATCGGCGAAGTTTCCTTGAAGAACATTACCGGTCCGATCACGATTGCGGATTATGCAGGGCAAACAGCGCGCATCGGTGCCATCAGCTATCTCAGCTTCATTGCTTTCATCAGCATTAGCCTTGGCGTAATGAATCTGCTCCCTATCCCGGTTTTGGATGGGGGCCTTTTGTTGTATTATTCGCTGGAAGTTTTAACCGGACGCCCGGTCCCCGAACGTTTCGGTGAGATTGCTCAACGCGCAGGTCTTGGCATCCTAATGACATTGATGATCGTTGCAGTTTTCAATGACATCATCCGGCTCATTTCCTGAGTTTTCCCAGCCTTGGCTTACCACGCGAGAAACGTCTGATAAGAATATTTATTAACAACAACCAATGAAATTACACTCCAAGCGTTTCTCTCTGCCAGTTTTTCCTCGTCGTCTCATCGCTATTGCCGCATTCGCATTGTGTTCCAGCCATGCATGGGCAGTGGAGCCTTTCAAGGTGAAAGATATTCGCGTTGAAGGTATTCAACGTACCGAAGCTGGAACCGTATTTAACTATTTGCCAGTACGTGTCGGGGAGATTTATACGGATGAAAAAGGCGCAGCAGCGATCAAAGCGTTGTATGCAACCGGCTTTTTCAAGGACGTGCGAATTGAAGTCGAAGGTGACGTGCTGGTGGTTCTGGTTGAAGAGCGTCCTGCCATTGCGGGCGTTGACTTCTCCGGCATCAAGGAATTCGATAAGGATCAGCTTACCAAAGCCTTGAAAGATATTGGCTTGGGTGAATCCCGTATTTTTGATAAAGCGCTGGTCGACCGGGCAGAGCAAGAACTGAAGCGACAATATCTTTCGCGCGGTTTGTACGGCGTGAAAATTACAACGACGGTCACGCCAATCGAGCGCAATCGCGTCAATGTCACTTTTGCCGTGGATGAAGGCGATGTATCGCGCATCAAGCAGATCAGCATTGTCGGTAATAAGGCGTTTTCTGATAGCGAACTGCTCGCATTATTGAATTTGCGAACGCCGGGGTGGTTCACTTGGTACACAAAGGCAGATCAATACTCGAAGCAAAAACTGACCGGCGATATCGAAGCATTGAAGTCGTTTTACCTGAATCACGGTTATATCGAGATGCAGGTGGAGTCGACGCAGGTATCGATTACTCCGGATAAAAAAGATATCTATATTACGATCAATATCAGCGAAGGCGAAAAATATACGGTTTCCGGCGTCAAGCTGGAAGGCGAAACGTTTGGCCGTGAAGCAGAACTGAAATCGCTTGTCCAATTGAATAGAGGTGATGTCTATTCCGGCGATAAACTGGCCGAAAGCGTTAAGAGAATTTCCGAGCGATTGGGTAATTTTGGATATGCATTTGCCAACGTGAATGCCAACCCTGAGATCAATCGCGAAAAGAAAGAGGTGGCATTTACCGTATTGATTGATCCGGGCAAGCGCGTGTATGTACGGCGTATGAGCATCGCCGGTAATACCAAAACGCGCGATGAAGTGATCCGCCGCGAATTCCGGCAATTTGAAGATTCGTGGTACGACGGCGAGAAAATCAAGCTCTCTCGAGATCGTGTTGATCGCTTGGGGTACTTTACAGAAGTCAATATTGAGACGCCTGAGGTGCCAGGCAGTAACGATCAAGTGGATGTGAATGTGTCAGTGGTTGAGAAACCCACGGGAAACATCATGCTGGGCGCCGGCTTTTCCAGCAGTGAAAAACTGACGATTACGGGCTCGATCCAGCAAGCGAATGCCTTCGGCAGCGGCAATACACTTGGGATTGATGTCAATACCAGCAAGCTGAATCGTACTATTGCGGTATCGCAAACCAATCCTTATTTCACCGATGATGGGATCAGTCGCAGTTATGAGCTGTTCTTGCGGACCACGCGTCCGCCGCTGATCAATACCGGTGATTACAGAGTGCAGACGACGGGCGGCAATATCCGATTCGGTGTACCGTTCTCGGAAATGGATACGATATTTTTTGGGGTCGGTGCCGAGCATACCAAGGTGGAAACCTTTTTGGACGCGACTACCACCCCCCCCATTAATACCAGTCCTACGCTGTATCAAACCTATGTGCAAAATTTTGGCGATGGTCTTACTGCCACCACCACCAGTTTTCCGCTGACCGCGGCTTGGCAGCGTGACAGTCGCGACAGCGCATTGACGCCTACAAGAGGCCGCTTCCAACGGGCCAATTTCGACCTTGCACCTGTCGGCGACTTGCGCTATTACCGCGCGGTTTATCAGCATCAGTATTTCAAACCATTTTCCCGAACGATCACCTTGGCTTTAAATGGCGAATTCGATTATGGCCGTGGGTTCGGCGGCAAACCTTATCCAGTGTTTAAAAATTTCTATGCGGGCGGTATTGGTTCAGTGCGTGGATACGATTCTTCAAGCTTGGGGCCGCGCTCAAGGGCGTCCAGTGATCAGGCCGGCGGGCCATTTACCGGTGATGCCGTTGGTGGCGCATCGCGCTTGATTGCGAATGCCGAGTTGCAATTTCCCTTCCCAGGATCGGGCAACGATCGCAGTTTGCGTTGGTTTACCTTCTTCGATGCTGGCAATGTATTTGCCGAAGGGGAGAAAATGCGTTTGGGCGAGCTCAGATATTCCGCCGGTGTCGGGATAAGCTGGATTTCCCCGATAGGTCCTTTGAAACTGAGTTACGGCACACCGCTGAACGCGAAGCCGGAAGATCGAAAGCAGCTCCTTCAGTTCCAGTTGGGCACGGGCTTCTAAGTACGTAGTGACATGGTGGTAATTTGACAGTAGTAATAATCTGAATGACGGAGAGTAGTCTTGAAGTCTCTAAATAAATCAACGGTTTTTGCGAAGTGCGCTGCTTTCTGTGCGTTGTCGCTATTGGTATTGGCAAACGTGCAGGCGCAAGAGGCCAAGATCGGTTTTGTCAACACAGAACGAATCTTTCGAGAAGCCATGCCGGCAAAAGCGGCCCAGGTAAAAATCGAACAGGAATTTTCCAAGCGTGAAAAAGAATTGCAGGATCTGGCCGCACGCATCAAAGGAATGTCAGACAAGCTTGATAAAGATGCAGCGATCCTCTCTGAATCGGATCGCGCCAAGCGGCAGCGCGATTTGACGGATCTAGACAAGGAATTTCAGCGCAAGCAGCGCGAATTTCGTGAGGATTTGAATCAGCGCCGCAATGAAGAACTGGCTACGGTCCTTGAACGTACCAACAAGGTCATCCGGCAGATCGCCGAAGCTGAAAAGTATGACATCGTGTTCCAGGAAGCCGTCTATATCAGTCCGCGGATCGACATCACGGATAAGATCCTCAAAGCGCTGAACAAATAATTGTAAAAATATCGGGGAAAGAGTCTGGCTTGCGCCTGACCCTTTCCTGCAGTTTTATAATGTTGAGGACAAAGTAGGCTGCGCTTAACTCTTTCCCCTCTTTCCCGCAATTTTTATAATGGGAGGGGAGGGTGCTGCGCTTAACTCTTTTCCCCAATACTAAAAAAGGGTCACGATGGGCACTCGGCTACGAGAATTGGTCGAAAGCTTGGGCGGCCAATTGATGGGCGATGAGAACATCGAGGTAATCGGCATTGCGCCATTGGACGGCGCAAACGCATCGCATATCACGTTTCTCTCCAATCCCAAGCTCCGTACACAAGCAGCACAAACACAGGCGGCAGCAATCATTTTGTCGGCTGCCGACGATGCGATCATCAGTAACACCTACAAGGGAACGCGTATTGTCACGGCGAACCCCTATGCGTATTTCGCGCGTGTGGCACAGCTGTTTGCACAGCAAGAGGCAATTCCACCGCAGCAGGGTATTCATCCCGCCGCAAGTGTTGCCCCCTCCGCCAGAGTGTCGGCCAGTGCCTGTATCGGGCCGCATTGCACGGTGGAAGCGGATGCCGACATCGGAGACCATTGTGTAATCGACGCCGGCAGCTTCATCGGCCGGGGTGCGGTGCTTGGGGCCGCAACGCATATCTTTGCGAATGTTACATTCCACGCTGGCTGCCAGATAGGCCAGCGAGGCATCATTCATTCCGGAGCTGTGATCGGGGCAGATGGATTCGGGTTCGCAAATGAGGCGGGTGCGTGGGTCAAGATACCGCAAACGGGAAGAGTGGTCATCGGCGATGATGTCGAAATCGGCGCCAATACCACCATCGATCGCGGCGCCTTGGCCGATACCATCATTGAAGATGGCGTCAAGCTCGATAATCAGATCCAGATCGGCCACAACTGTCATATCGGCGCCCATACTGCTATGGCCGGTTGTGTCGGCGTGGCCGGCAGCGCGAAAATTGGAAAATACTGCACCTTTGGCGGCGCAGCAATGGTGCTGGGGCACTTGACGATCGCCGATCGTGTGCATATTTCGTCCGGCAGCATGGTCACGCGTTCGATAACCGAAGCGGGTCAATATACCGGGTTTTATCCGCTGGCGAAAAATGCTGAATGGGAAAAATCTGCGGCAATAGTACGCAATCTGGCGACAATGCGTGAGAAAATCCGCGAGCTGGAAAAAACAATCAAATCGCTCACGGAAAAGTAATAATGAACACCCTCGAAACGAAGACTCTCGATATCCACCAAATCAAGCAATATCTGCCGCATCGTTACCCGATGTTGCTGGTTGACCGGGTGTTGAGTTGGGAGTCCGGCAAGTCGATCACCGCCATCAAAAATGTGACCATCAACGAAGAGTTTTTCAACGGCCATTTCCCGCACAAGCCGGTGATGCCGGGTGTTTTGATGATCGAGGCGATGGCGCAAACTGCCGCTCTTTTATCCTTTTTGACCATGGGTCAAAAGCCCGACGACAATAGTGTGGTGTATTTCGTCGGCATCGATAGCGCCCGTTTCAAGCGGCCGGTAGAGCCGGGCGACCAGTTAAGAATGGATGTGGAAATCCTGCGAAACGCGCGTGGTATCTGGAAGTATAAAGCAGCAGCTTCGGTCGATGGTCAACTTGCGGTCGAAGCGGAATTGATGTGCACGATGCGCAGTGCTAGCGATGCGAGCCGCCCGGCGGGCTGAAAATGACGAATATTCACCCAACTGCCATTGTGGATCCGAAGGCAGAACTGGATAGCTCCGTCGCGGTCGGCGCCTATTCGATCATCGGCCCTGACGTGAAGATTGGCGCGCGCACGAAAATCGGTCCGCATGTCATGATTGATGGCCGAACGACGATAGGCTGCGACAATACGTTTTTCCAGTTTTCCTCGATTGGCGCGCCTCCGCAAGACAAGAAATATGCCGGCGAACCAACGCGGCTTGAAATAGGCGATCGCAACCTGATTCGTGAATTTTGCACGTTTAATCTCGGCACCGTGCAGGATCAGGGGGTAACCAGACTGGGTAACGACAACTGGATCTTGGCGTACGTCCATTTGGCGCACGATTGCCAAGTGGGCAACCACACCATTTTTTCCAACAATGCGCAACTGGCAGGACATGTCCATATCGGCGACTGGGTCGTGATGGGTGGTTTTTCCAATGTCCACCAGTTTTGCAAGATTGGTCCGCATGCGATGGTGGGCATGAGCACCAGCCTGACACAAGACGTTCCACCTTTCGTTCTGCTATCTGGCAATCCGGCCGCGGCGCACGGTGTGAATATCGAAGGAATCAAGCGCCGCGGCTTCACTCGCGAGCAGATCGGCGCCATCCGCAATGCCTACAAATTGATCTACAAGTCCGGCCTGACGCTAGATGAAGCCAAGGCGGCGCTGGCGCAGGAGGAAGCTGGGGCACCGGAGTCGGCAGAGTGCCTGCGGCTCATGCGCGAATTTCTCGAGAATACGACTCGTGGCATCGTCCGATAAGGTGTCGATTGCGATGGTCGCCGGGGAAGCTTCCGGCGATTTGCTTGCAAGCCGCCT
>LLBZ010003957.1_pt3 | contig 10864 bp, 12 predicted proteins | sample 1489421 | NCBI WGS metagenome assembly LLBZ01 (sample SAMN04092657, study PRJNA295927) | soil metagenome | biome: Soil prokaryotic community; feature: Bulk soil; isolation source: soil from tomato rhizosphere | host: tomato cultivar Moneymaker | place: South Korea | collected 2011-11-01 | reverse complement strand
ACACGGCGCTCCTCGCGCCTTGCAGCGCATCCCGTCTGCACCACGCCAACGGTAAATCTTCCCCGGAAATCACCTTAAAGGTCAAACAAAGTATTTTCAAAGGAACGCGGTATGGAATCGCCGGACGAGAGTGCATTTACAGAACTTCTCCTGAATGAACGGATTTACCAGCGACTTTGACAACAAGGAATCCGGACTGATGGGAAGTTACGCACATTTACCGTGGACAAAACTGTGGATAACTATTGCAGATGCTCAACAAGCTATTGATTTACAACGTCTCTTTGCAGTTGATGGAAATCAAGGCAGATTTGGCGCAAAACACACATCGGCACATCGGGCTATTTCTTTTGCCGTACACGAATCAGACCTTCCTGCGCAATGGATGCTACCAGCACACCCTGCCGGTTGTACACGCGGGCATGGCACAGTCCTCGCGCGCTGGAGGCATTGGTGCTCTCCATGGCGAACAACAGCCATTCATCCATGCGGAAAGGACGGTGAAACCAGATTACATGATCAAGGCTAGCGATCTGCAAGCGCTCATCACCAATGAAAATGCCATGCGGCTGCAACGCAGTCCACAGCAACCCGTAATCGGAGACATAGGCAAACAGCGTTTCATGCGTCAGACGATCGTCCGGTAATACAAATGGTGCACGCGTCCATACTTGCTTGTGTGGTGGACCTGCGTGTCCGCCGTAGATGTCGCCCGCGTGATCGGCACGAAAATCGACCGGCGCCTTCGGGAACGGCCGCCCTCCCGCTTCTACGCGCTCCTTCCATGCTGCCAGGCTGGACGCCATTGTTTCCGGAGTATCACTGGCTGGCGGCGGTGTTTGATGTGAAAGTCCCTCCTCTTCAACCTGGAATGACGCCGACATGACGAAAATGCGGCGGCCCTCCTGCATCGCAACCACACGCCGCGTACTGAAACTGCCGCCGTCACGGACACGTTCGACTTCATACTCGATCGGCAAGTGGTAATTGCCGGGCAGGATGAACAATGCGTGCATCGAATGCGGGCGACGGTTTTCGACTGTCACCGACGCCGCATACAGCGACTGTCCGAGTACCTGCCCGCCAAATACATTCGGACTTCCCATGAAATGACTTTGCCCCAGAAAGCGGTCGGTGCCGATCTGCTCCGGCGCGAGCAATTGCAGGATTTCTTCAGTGTTGAACAAGGCGTTGTCGGACATATTGTGTAAATTGAATTCATCTCGGAAAAACACTATAGCGTCATCCAGGCATCGACGGTTAGGCATATCCCTCGACTTCTCTGCTGGCAATTCAATACGGCGTTGTCGTTTCGGTACGTTTTTTTCACAACGTCAGCCATTCAGCTCGTCTCAACTGTTCAAGAAAATCGTCTGGCCGGCAAAATAAGGATTGGCATTAGTTATATTTGCCGATGGGGAACATCATCAATTTTTCCACAATTACCGGGGACAAGTCTGTGGATAACACTAGGCAATATTCAATAAGTGCATGATTTTTAACGTTTCTATTGCATTGAGATAAATCAAGGCAATTGCGTACACTACGCAAGCCAAATACTGAAATCTCAGCCGGTAATCCGTGCCACCAGCGGCAAATGGTCGGATGCCTTGCGTGACAGCGATGTCGCGTGGGCTTCCACATGTACCAGTCGATGGCGCGGACGGATCCATATCCGGTCGAGTGCAAATACCGGCCAGCGCGCAGGAAATGTTGCCGGTGCCGGCACTGCCTGAAAATGCGAAACCAAACGCCGCAGCGACTGCCCCCAGACGAACCATTCATTGATATCGCCGAGCAGGATCACCGGCATTTGATAGGTATCGAACACCTGCAACAAACGCCGAATTTGCTCACGTCGCTCGCCAAGCCGCAAGCCGAGATGCGTGGCGACGATCCGCAATGGATGACCGTGACAGTCGACATCGGCATCAAGTGCACCGCGCGGCTCGTGACTGCCGAACGACAAGTCGATTGTGCGCACCGCATGGATTGGAAAACGACTCAACACGGCATTGCCGTAACGCCCTTGCGCACCGTCATAGGTCGGACCTTCCGCAATATGATGGCCCAGACTTTGACGCAACTGCTCCAGTACATTGGGCAGGTCAGCACCGCCAAGCGGTACTTCTTGCAGCGCAACCACGTCTGCCGCCATTTCCTGCAGTACGCCGGCCACACGTTCCGGTGTAAAACGTCCATCGGTGCCAACCGCACCATGAATGTTGTAGGTCGCAACTGTCAGCGGCCATGGACCGGACACCTGCGACATCGCGCGTTGGGTGTCGGAACAGGCCGTAGCTGAATTCATTTCGCCTCGGGATCGCTTTTGCGATCAAGCAAGCGTTGCAGGCCGATCGCGACGCCGATCAGCATCGCCGCCACGACGCCAAGTACGGTGATCGTACCGATACTCGGATTGCGAACGGCTTCGGCCAAATGATGTACGAATGTCACCATGATGATCGTGCCTGGTGTCATTCCAATCAGTGTGCCCAGCAGATAATCGCGAAAGCGTATGTCTGATGCACCAGCCACTACGTTGACGACCGTGAATGGCGCAATCGGCAACATTCGGACCACCAGCATCGCAACAATGCCGCGACGTGCAATACGTTTGCTCAAACGGTTGATACGCGAGCCGACAAGGCGCTGAACGATATCGCGTCCAAGCCAGTGCCCGATCCAGTAGGTAACCGTCGCACTCAGCATCGTGCCGGCCAGTGCATACATGGTACCGATGACCGGCCCGAACACGATACCGGTGACGGCAATCAGCACCATGACCGGCGCCACCATCAATCCGGCAATCACATAACTCGCCACCACTGCGACCGGCGTAAACGGCATGTCCTGCAGCGTACGCGCCAGACTGACAAGCGCCGGCAAATTTGCCCATTCGCGCAACGGCGTCCAGCGCCACGCAATTGCCAGCAGCGCCAACGTCACTGCCAGTGCGCCCAGACCGATCAAACGGCGTGGAACCGGACGCTGCACCTCCCTCGGCACGAGATAAGCGGCCAACTCATCCGGTTTCATGGGCCGCTCTGGATCGATCAATGCGGAATCGGGAATCAGCCTGTCGATGTCAGGCGAAGCCGCCGGATCCAAATTGTGCAGCGAACGGCCTGGCTTCTGCAAAGCTTCAATCGCATCAATCAAGCTGCCGTATTTCCGGACATGCTCGTCGACTGTTTGCGGCGAGGTATCGAGATGTTCTGCCAGCAAGAGATTGCGTAACCGTGCAATCGCGACACGAATCCGCTGCTTTTTTTGCTCATCCCCGGACGCTTCAATCACGAGATTGCATTCGGTATCGAAAGCCATCGAACGATTGCTTAAATTGGCGGACCCGACACAAAACAAATCATCGTCCACCGCAAACACTTTGCTGTGCACATTCAGACACCCTTGCTTCAGACCTTGCAGATGCGGCGAATACAAACGGTAGCGGCCATACCGATCGGATGCCTTCAGGCGTCGGTGCACGCGTGAGCGCAGCACACCCATGGTCGCTTCTTCAAGCCAGCCGCTCTGTGATTTGGGCGATACCACCACGACCTCAGGGCCGCCTGGTTCCGCCAGACGCTGCGCGAGTGCAGTGGCTACCAGAGCAGAAGTGAAATACTGATTTTCAAAGAAGAGCGCGTGCCGTGCAGCGGCGATCGCATCGAGATGCAATTGCCGCACTTCATGAACGCCAGGCGCATCTTCCAACGCTGGTTCGGTACGTGAAATCGCAATGTCGATATCGGTCAGATCGGGGGTTATATCGTGCGGCCACCGATCAAGCTGTGCTACTTGCTGCGCGACCGGTTCGCGGCCGCTCGCATTCTTCCATCGGAAGCGCACCAGTTCGCCGAGCGCGCGCGCCACGTCACCGTCCACCATCGACTGCACATCATGAAACGGTTCGTGCTGCTTGCCGTCGGCATCGCAACGCATCGGCGCATTACAGGCATGCTCTGGCGTGTCCCAACGACAACGCGTCAGATCAAGACCGCCGACGAATGCCAACACATCGTCGACCACCACCACTTTTTGATGATGCGACGCGCCGACCGGATGCTTGCCGTCCAACAAGACCTCTAGCCGACTATGCCCTCGCCAACCGAGTTTGTAAGCTGACAGCCATTCACGCTCCAGCGCATACAGCATCGCAAAATCCCAATTGAGGATATAGATGTGCAATTCAGGCCGTTCGGCAACCACTGCATGCAAAAATTCACCCAACGGCTCTGGATAACCATCGTTAGCACCTCCCGGGATCAGACGCATGCGGCTGTCGATATCCCAACTGAGAATGAACACGCTATGGCGTGCTGCCACGATTGCCGCACGGACCGCCCTGAAATACACATCTGCATCGATCAACAGGCTGAAGCGGTGTGCATGCTCGATACGCCAACAGTTACGGCCTGGCTGCAACACTTGGGTGGAATCGGGTTGAGAAGTAAGAGCTTCTTGATAGGCGGCCATGCTCGCTTCATATTGGAAAAAAATGTTTATTTATCCTTCGACGCGCATAGGCTATCTTGGTTGCTTGCCAATGCGGAATTAGAGTATCCACATGTCAAGGGCGCCTGAACAACGTCATCATCGACATCAGTATTCGCGCTCGCGCAACCATTTGTTTGCCACCATCTTGGCCCCCTTTACCACTGGCATTCCGGCATGCAAGGTTTGCTTGTCCGGTGTGCCGTACGGATCCGTGTTGGCAAAAAATACCGCACCGCCTTTTTTCGGAAATACTTCGAGGCCAATGTTTGGAAATGACGTACCGCCACCCTGCTCCACGTGGCTCAGGTAAATGACAAATGTGCCGACCCGCTGTCCGCCGCGCTCCAGATGCTTGCGCGGCCCGGGCAATTGCGGATCGAACCAGTCATAGTGCGCACGGTATTCGTTGCCGCTGTCGTAGCGCAGCACTTGCATGCCCTCACCACGCTCCATCGGCCATTTCGCAAGAAATGCGAGACGCGCATCAACCCGTTTGACCAGTTCCGATTCACCTCGCTGCAGCATTGCACCGCGGCTGGTGCGGTGTGCATGCAACTGATTGCCACCATCGCCATCGGCAACAACCGGCGATGGCGCAAGGCGTTGCTGAGTTGTTTCTGCCAACTGATCGCATTCGTCGTCGGACAACACATTGCCAAGCAGGACAATGCGCGGCATGTTCAATGTCAATAGCACATCGACACGCTGTCCATCTGGCGCGATGATGGTATTAGTCGACGTATCGATATCCGGCATCTGCTGCTGCACCGGCGTCGTCACCATGCTTGACATCCGGGCTTCATCAATTGCTGCGCGTGCCAGTGTGGCATCGAAGTGGCCGTCGCGCACCATGGCATGCGCCATGCTGCCAGGCTCACATGAGCGCGCGAGGTTTTCGGCGATCCAGGTTTGCCATTCCGGCGGCAACGATGTCAATGCGGTTTTTCTCATGGCGATTTGTGAGGAGTGTGAACAAAGGTACTTTGATGATAAAGAAAATGTTCCGTCTTGCAATCACGCATAGTTGACGGCGTCGTACTCATTCACCTGGCAAAAGGCATAAAGGCATCTCGCCTTTTCAGATACGACCCAAGGCCAATGGTTCCCGTTTGCAATGTTTTCTTGCTCTGCCATTCGGTAACACTGGCCGAAAAAAACCGCCAGCAACGTCTCGGTATCACTGGCGGTCATGCGCCCAAAGCCTGCAGCATACACAGGCGGTGAAACAACTAAAATGGTATTTCGTCAGTGTAGCCACGCGTCGCCGGACGTTGCTCCTTTTGTTGCGTGCGTTGATTGTCATAGCCACTGCGCGACGCTGGTGTATGTTGCGGCTGGCGATGCGTTGGTGCGTCTGTATAGTTGACTGCGTCGTCCGCACCGTCATTGACACCTTGATCGTCTTGCTGAAAGTCGTACTGATGTCCGCCCAGCATCTGCATACGGTCCGCAATGATTTCAGTCGTGTAACGATCATTGCCTTCCTTGTCGCTCCATTTGCGCGTATGCAGACGGCCCTCGATAAACACCAACTCGCCCTTTTTCAAATATTGCATCGCGGTTTCGCCGAGCTTCCGATACAGCACGACACGATGCCATTCCGTTGTCTCTTTCTTTTCACCGCTACTCTTGTCGGTCCATTTTTCCGACGTAGCCAGATTGACGGTACAGATGCAGTCACCGTTTGCGGTATAGCGCGCTTCCGGATTACGACCCAGGTTTCCCAGTACGATCACTTTATTGATGGAGGCCATGCTCTTTGTCCTTGATACGAAAACAAGTCACTCAAATCACTATTTGATAGAAAGGCGCACACCTTCTTCAAGGTGTGCGCCGGGCACTTTCTCGCCCGCCCTCAACGCCACCAGAATTGCCTTCTTGTCCGGCACCGGAGGCGGCAGTGGCGGACTACGCAGGTAGATTTGCGGTATGTGGTCCGGATCATCAATCGCGGCCACTGCGGGCTTGCGGTAGAGCGCGATCGAAAACAAACCAGTGTGTGCGCGGTCGCGGCCGGAAGTTTGCAGCAACGCTTGTATCAGGTGCTCGACGCGCTCGATTGCAGCGTCGTCACGCGCGGCCTGCTCGCACAGGTTTTCAGCGCGTTCCAGTTTTGCATCGCGTGCGCCGGCGAGCATACGGCGTAACTTGGCCAGCGATTCAAGCTTTTCATCCAAGGGCCACGCCAAACCTTCAAGCGTATCGTCAACCGCCTGCTGGTCCGGTTGCTCCGCTCTCAATTGTTCTCCGATTGCACGAATTTCGGCGGCGACTTCAAATGCTTCAAAAATGTTCACGCTGCCCCCTGCTGTCGTTCGTTTCCGCTTGCATAAGCGTTGATCCGATGCGAATCGCCGACTTCAATCGCCGCTTCCAGCTCGTGCTTGCGCATATTCGTCAAGCGGTTGAAATCCTTTTTTGCCTGCTCGTCATGCAATGCATCGCATACGGTCGCCGCCGCGCGATATGCCTCCTTCAACTCGTCCAGCGTCTGCGCTTCATTGATACTTTCAGAGAATGCGGCAAATTGCTGCTCCCGCAACACCGGCGCACTGGAGGGTTCCACACCATTGTTCAACCAATCGAGCAATTGCCGTCCCATCTCGACACCAGGCCTTTCAATGATCTGATTATCGAACAGTTGCGTACGATCCTTGCCGATAAAACCGTTATGGGCCTGGTCCATTTCCATGAATAGTGTGAATTCGTACTCGATGCCATCGCGCATGACCGGCGCCAGTCCAACCTTTTTCACTTTACCTTTGCCGCTGCCATCACTTTCCTGCACATAGTCCATCTTGGAACGCATCGTCGCGATAATGTGACAAGGACTTTGCAGCATCGCTTCGATCAGCGCGGCATGTTTCGGCGTCACCGAACGCCAGGCCGCCCACGTATTCCCGGTCTTGTCCGCAATCTTGCCCTGCATGTCGAGTGCGCCCCCCTCACCGGCCCACGCATGGGAAAGACTGTCAATGATGATAGTCTCGACACCGGCCATTTCGAACGCATGAATCGCAGCTACATAGTTATCCGGTGAATACGGCGGTGCGAGTTCGATGACATCGAAGCCGTCGGGAATCAGATCCGCGTACAGATGCGCGCTGCGATGTTCAGTATCGATCACGCCGATACGTCCACCAAGGGCAGACGCAATCAGCAGTCCGGTATAGCTTTTGCCGCTTCCGGCAGGCCCGGCAATCCCTAACCGCAGCTTCGCCCGCTCTTTTGCAGCCGTACGGATTTCAAATTTCATGTTTGTCATTTGGGTGATGCTCCTTTCGGTTGCCGCGGTAGCATGTCGCTGCGATAGATGTTGCGGCTTGCAACTTTCGTCACTCACCATGCGCAATTGACTCGTAGTTGATTAACCCCTTCGTGGTTCAATCAACCTTGAACAACGTAGCTTGAATCAACGTCTTGATCATTATTTGACACCATCTAAATGGTAGCGTTTCCTGAAAAATCAACGGCTTACCTTAATAAAATCATGTCTCATGCTACTTGAGCGCCTGCCTGGAAACTTGTGCCTGAAGATCGGTCACACTTTGATCGCCTGCGTCCACACGAGACTGAATGCGGCGCGCCCATCGCTTATGGTCTGGATTGTTCTGCCGGGTCTGGGCAAGCGTTGAGTGCAGTTCTGCAACTATCTTTCTGGTTGCATTCGGCGAGCGTTGCGACTTGCCCTTGTCCGGACACACTTGCGGCACTTGTGGCGGCGGTACCGGTTCCGCATGCGGATGTGCCTGCTCTGCAGCTAATGCCGCCTCCCAGATGCATTTGATCTGCGCGTATGGTTTCGTTTTCAGGTCGAATGCGCCGACTGCCGTTGCAGCCCAGTAAATTGCCGGGTTGCTCCATGCGCCGACTTCACCTCGTTCACGCGCAACCACGCCACTGACTGCCTCGAAATAGGCCGCACGCGGGTCAATTTCCGGCTTGCACAGACGAATGAACTGCGGCAGCGTCGGGTTGATTGCATTTGTGGCCAGTCGCTCCAGTCCGCGCGCCAGTTGTGAAGTGCTAAGGCGACCTAGCTCCGCACCCCAATGCATCATGATCTGTTGCCGGTCCATGTCACGCCAAAGCGCCTTGAATTGCGCTCCATAAAGGGCTTCCATATGCGAGAACAGTCGCTCGATCCATGTCGGCGCAAGCGCATTTCCCTGTACATGCATAAGAACAGCAACATCCTTGACGAGCGCATCCAGCGTGTCGGATAGAATCGGCTGACCAACCTCAGGCTGATCGTCGCGATCCCATTCTGGAAGCATGCGTCCTGTCATGTCATTTAGTGATCGATTCATTTATTTGTTCACCAATGCAACAATAAATGCTACTCTTTGGATTGCTCAACCGAAATTAAAGTCGCATTATTGAGCGCCATTACAACCAAGGATATTGACAAGACAGCGACCGCACCCAAGCGTTCGTGCCAATGGATTCAATTGCACGGCTTCTGGTACGCCCCCCGAAGGAGGATTAATGATGGCACTCGACAGTGCACAAATACGGCATAAAAATTTCATGGCTTTGTATCAACAATTCAAGGAAGCCAATCGCCATTTGCCGGAACGCGGCATGCTGAAACTTTTTTCAGAACGGGTCGGTTTGTCTGACCGATACCTGAGTCACATAAAATGCAATCGCAAGAATATCGGTAATAACGTTGCACGCACCATTGAGGAGTCGCTGGGACTTGCGCACGGCTGGATGGATCGCGAACACACGCAGGTCGAGCATTTAAGCAATGACGGCGATGATGCGGAAAAAATGTTCATGGAAACAGCAAGACTGCTATACCGCACAGAACCGGAAATCATGCGCCGTGTAGTCATGGATCTACTGCAAAAAAAGCTTGCTGCCTTGTCATCATAAGTCACAACCGATTATAGTGATTTGACCACGCTTGCCCCGGCAGCATTCCCTCTTTTTGAGGCAGCATTAAAATTTGATCAGCTCACGAAATGACACTATCAGGCATTTTTTAATTGCAGTGTTTCAACGGCAGTATTACTGCCAATACTGCTATCTTTTATTGTGCAAATACTTTTAAAGAAGCATTTCACCAGCGCTTGAATATGAATTTGAGCGGTTTTCATTCTTTTGCATCTCGGCTGAATGAAACGCGCAGCAAGGTCAGGGCGCGGCGCCGAGTAATGCGAGATGATCCTGTTCAAGGTAGCACCATTCTCCTTCCTGCAATTCAAGCGCATCCAGTGTCAGGCCGCCAACTGCAGTGCGGCACAGCGCGCTGCAGTGATTTCCGGCGGCAGCAAGCATGCGCTTTACCTGATGGTATTTACCTTGTTCAAGAACGATTTCGAGTTGATTTTCCGCGATCTGTCGGCACGACAATGCGGACAGTGGCGCTGGTTCGTCGTGCAGTTGTACGCCTGCAAGCAGACAGTTCACCAATGTGTCGGTGACAGGCGCATGCGTCGTGGCGACGTAAAGTTTGGGAACATGCCGTTTGGGAGACGACTGCGCATGAATGAAGGCGCCGTCGTCGGATAACAGCAGCAAGCCGGTAGTGTCATGATCAAGACGACCGACGGGCTGGACGTCACGCCATGTAAATTGTTCCGGCAACAACGTCAGAATGCCGGGATGATGGCTTGGCTTGCGTGAACATTCATAATCGGACGGCTTGTTGATGGCAATATACAGATGTTCGCGATACGGCCAGGTTTGATCAAATAGCGAAAACGCCAGCCCATCCGTGTCGAATACCGTTTTGTAATCGGTGACCACCTTGCCATCAATGCTGACTTCACCGTCCGCGATCAGCGAACGGCACCATTTGCGTGCACCAAAGCCTTGCGACTGTAATATGCGATCGAGAGATAGTTTGCTCATATCCGCAATTGTCACACAACGCGGCGGTACAAGCCCTTTTGGCTGGCGATCAATGTGTATCCCAAGGTGAGTGGCACAGGTAGCGCAGTTTGGGTCTCAATGCTGTCAAGGCTGAGTATGCCGAACCGGACAAGGCTGTCATGAAACAACTGCAAACACCGCCGCTTGAGGACGGGACCAAAATCCCCCAGCGCTTCCCGACTGAAAAATCGCCTCCAGCAACAGGGCGATTTCCAATGCCTCCAATTCTTCAAATTCTTGCGTGTTTTCCAATGAGCGCTCGCTTGCAGTCAATTATTGTCGATGCAGCCATACACGCATCAACGACAGTAGTTGCGCAACATCGACCGGTTTCGTAATGTAATCCGATGCACCGGCCGCCAGGCACTTGTCCCGATCACCCTTCATTGCCTTTGCTGTCAGCGTAATGATCGGCAGCGACTTGAATTTCGGAATGCGGCGAATAGCACGCATCGTGTCGTAACCGTCCATTTCCGGCATC
>LLBZ010022055.1_pt20 | contig 10868 bp, 11 predicted proteins | sample 1489421 | NCBI WGS metagenome assembly LLBZ01 (sample SAMN04092657, study PRJNA295927) | soil metagenome | biome: Soil prokaryotic community; feature: Bulk soil; isolation source: soil from tomato rhizosphere | host: tomato cultivar Moneymaker | place: South Korea | collected 2011-11-01 | reverse complement strand
CCGAAGAAGAGTATGAACGCTACGGCAAAGTAAAAAATATCGTCTTCCCGACCGGAGTAACTTTGCGGGGCGATACCCTTTCTGTTTATTACGGTGCGGCTGATACCACCACCTGTCTTGCCACCGGCAGCCTCAAGGTTCTCCTCAAGGAAATCCTCGCCAAAGAATCCTCTCGGCCAAAACTCAAACGTTATCTCAAAAATCCCACCTTGCTCCCTATCACAGAACATGCCTGGGAGAAAAAAGCCGTTTTCAACCCCGCAGCTATTGATGAAAATGGGACAGTTCGCATCCTCTATCGTGCGATGAGTGATGATGACACTTCCGTTTTTGGTTATGCCGAAAGCAGAAATGCCTACCGTATTACGAAGCGACTCCCTGATCCCGTGTATGTTCCGCGCGCGCCATTTGAAATCAAACAATCGGGCGGTAACTCCGGCTGCGAAGATCCACGCCTCACTCGCTTTGATGACACGTATTACATGCTCTACACCGCAGTCGATACCGTTTCGCCTCCCCGAGTAGCCCTGACGACTATTCCCGCCAATGATCTTCTCAATCAAAACTTTTCTCGCTTTACCCCTCCTGTTCTCATTTCCCCACCAGGAATCGATGACAAGGATGCTTGTCTCTTCCCAGAAAAAATCAACGGTCAGTATGTGATCCTCCATCGTATCCAGCCATCCATCGATATCAACTTCGTTTCTACCCTCGACTTTGACGGTGCCACCACCTGGCTCACTCATAATCCATTTATCTTTCCTCGCCCCGGATTTTGGGACAGCAAAAAGATCGGGATCAACACCGCGCCTATCAAGACCAAGGCTGGCTGGCTCATCCTCTATCACGGTGTCTCAGAGCATGACAGTCAGTACCGTGTCGGAGCGTTTCTCCTCGATCTCGAACATCCAGAAAAAGTAATCGGCCGCAGTTTGCACCCACTCTTTGAACCAGAGAAAGAATATGAAAAAGTAGGCATCGTTCCCAATGTGGTTTTTCCTTGCGGCGCTATTGTCCGAGACAATACCCTCATCACCTATTACGGTGGAGCCGACAAAGTTATTGGCGTCGCTTCCATTCCCCTTCCGAAACTGCTCAAATCCCTCCTCTCCGATCCCTTCTAATTTCTCGTTACAAAGAAAAACACCCTCCGTACCGAGGGTGTTTTCAAATATTTTTCTACTTAGTACGGTGAGATTTGCATAGTTTCAGCAGGCATTGATTGTTTCAACTGTTCCATCATCTTCAGTGACTGTTCCATCATGGCACATTGATCGGTAAAGGTTACATCTGATGGGAGCGTGAGATCAATCTTCCCACTTTCTTCACACTGGACGTTTTGAGCCATATCAAATCCCTCTCGCACATCTTGCGGCTGTGAAGGGGTGGGAGCAGATTGAGGCATATTTTTGAAAGAGTCCGTCATTTTGGCTAGACAGTCCTTGGACATTTTCATCCCCTGCTTGGTATTGCTCATCCACGTATACTGGTTTTCGCCATCAAAGAGAGCGTAGACGGTCATATCTTTCATCACAGTGGTCGACTTGAATTTTTCTCCTTCCACCGACACTGTCGAAGTCATGGTTGTAGCCGCGTCACCTTGATTCATCTGATAGGTGCACTGCATGGCTTTCCCGAGTCCCATAGCATCTTTGATAGAACTCACCATATTCCTTCCGGTATCTTCCGAATTTTCTTCGGTCCCCATCATCACTTCACCAGGCGTATCCGCGAGAGGAGCATCCGCTTTTTTCCCTTGCCAAACAAAAACCACCCCAATGAGCACCACTACCACGATAATTCCCCCGATTATTTTCGCCATAAGTGTTATTTTTAAGACATTTTTAGTATACACCCCTTACAAAGTAAAAAAGATGTTTAGAGTTTACGAGAGGGCCAAATGATGCTAGGCTTCGCACTAGAGTCTATGACTGAAGCCTTTTCCTCTCTCCCGCTTGCTTTTCTCGTCCTCGCTGGCCTTACCCTTTTGGGAGGCTTCGTTTTTATCGGCCTCTTCATCTGGCAGGGACGGCGGCTCCGGGAACTTGAGAGAAAACTCTCTGTTTTCCTCTCCGGAAAGGATGGCCAAAGTCTCGAAAAGACCCTCCTTGAGACCAAGGAGTCTGTCCGCTCGCTCGACGAGGATATCCAAGAGCTCTTTTCTATTTCGAACAGCTTGCATCAGCTCGGCACCCGTAGTCTCCATAAGTCTGCTGTGATGCGCTTCAATCCTTTCAAGGAAGTAGGCGGAAACCAAAGCTATGCCGTCGCCCTCCTCAATGGCAAAAACAGTGGTGTCGTTTTTTCTTCGCTCCATACCCGAGAAGGGACCCGGGCCTATGCCAAACCCGTCAAAAGCGGCAGCGCCGACGGTTTCCCCTTCACCGAAGAGGAAAAAGCGGTGATTCATGAAGCTATCCATTCTATCCAAGAAAAGAAATTGTAATTGTTTGTATGTCATCAGAGAACCAAAAAATTGTCGCCCTCCCCGAGACCGTCACGGTAAAGAAATTTGCCGAGCTTTTACATGTTCCGGTAGCGAGCGTCATCACCGAGCTCATGAAGAACAAAATCCTCGCTTCCATTAACGAGGAGATTGATTTTGATACTGCTTCCATCATTGCGGCCGAACTTGGTTTCCAGGCCACAGAAAGCACCGAAGAAAAAGCCGGTACTCTCACGCTCGAGGACCTGACCAAGATCTGTGCCAATGAAAAAACCGAGAACGAACGCCCACTCGAATCCCGCCCACCAATCGTCACTATTCTCGGTCATGTCGACCATGGGAAGACTACTCTCCTCGATACGATCCGCAAGGCCAATGTGGCCGCTGGCGAAGCAGGTGGTATCACCCAGAAAATCAGCGCCTATCAGGTCAAGAAGCACGGCAAGATGATCACTTTCATCGATACCCCGGGCCATGAGGCTTTTTCCGGTATGCGTGAGCGTGGTGTCTCTATCGCTGATATCGCTATTCTCGTCGTTGCCGCCGATGACGGTGTCCGTCCCCAGACCAAGGAAGTGATCCAATTCATCAATGAGAAAAAACTCCCGGTCATCGTCGCTATCAACAAAATTGATAAGCCCGATGCCAAGCCGGACCGCGTCAAACAGGAACTCGCTGAAAACGGCATTCTTTTTGAAGGCTGGGGTGGCGAGGTAATCTGTGTCGAAATTAGCGCCAAAAGTGGCATCAATATCGATAAGCTTTTGGAATCCATCCTTCTCGTCGCCGAAGTTGAGGATTTCAAGGCAGATGCTAAACGAGACGGTCTCGCAGTCGTACTCGAATCCCACCTTGATCCTCAGAAAGGTCCTGTCGCCACTATTCTCGTCAAAACCGGTACGCTCAAGGTTGGTCAGGATATTATCGCTGGTTCTGCCTTTGGCCGCGTCCGTCGTCTCGAAGACTTCACCGGCAAAAGCCGTGAGTCAGCCGGTCCATCCCTCCCCGCTACCCTCTATGGATTTAGCGACGTACCCCAGGTCAATGACGTTATCCAAGTGGTTTCTGGTAAATCCTTGGCCCGCCTGAAATCACAAGAAGCTCTCCTCAAAGAAGGCGAGGTGAAGCGCGTCGCCAAAAAAGAGGATGAAAACCTGAAGCACCTCCCTATTATTATCAAAGCCGACGTCCAGGGCTCACTCGAAGCTATCGAACAAATTCTCGGAGCCATCGATCACGCAGAAGTAGCTATCGAAAAAGTAGCTACCGGTGTTGGCTCTATCACTGAGTCTGATGTCAAACTTGCCGCCAGTGCTAACGCACGCATCTATGGATTCAATGTCGAACCGACGAGTGTGGCCAAGCGTATCGCCGAAAATGTCGCTGTGCCTATTCAAAGTTTCAATATTATCTACAAACTCGTCGAAGCCATCAAGGACGAAATGGCCAATCTCCTCCCTCCAGAAATCATCCGTACTGACCATGGTAACCTTTCCGTTCTGGCTATCTTCAAAACCGGAAAGCGCGATATGATTGTCGGTGGACGAGTCGCGAGCGGCAAGATGGTCCGCAAATCAAAAATCGAGGTGAAACGAGACGGAGAAATTATCGGTGAGGGCACCATGATCAATCTCCAGCGCAATAAAGAAAATGCTGATGAGGTAGGCCAAGGAAATGAATGTGGTGTTGTCTTTGAAGGCCCAGTCAAAATTGCCGTTGGTGATACCCTGGTTTCCTATACCATCGAAGAAAAACGCCGCCGTCTCTAAAAGCTTTGCGCCCATAAGCTGATACGCTTACAGGGAAAGCAGTGCCTCCTCTCCTCTTCTATGCAGGTTCAAATTCCACAGCCAGTTTTGGATATTCTTACCACGCTCGAAGATAACCACTTCGAGGCTTTTATCGTGGGTGGATCACTTCGTGATATTCTCTTGAGTCGGGCACCTAAGGACTGGGATATCACTACCAATGCCACTCCGGAACAGACTCAAGAACTGTTTCCAGATTCGGTCTATGAAAATACTTTCGGAACTGTAGGGGTCAAAGTGCCACGATTCTTGGCTACCACACCCGAGTCTCAGGAAACCGACATTATTGAGGTTACTACCTATCGCACCGAGTCTCATTACACCGACCACCGTCATCCAGATGCCGTAACCTTTGTAAAAACCATCGAGGAAGATTTGGCCCGGCGTGATTTTACCATCAACGCCATGGCAGCCAAAGTAAACGAGGGGAAAAATGAGGACGGTACCGTTCTTCTCGAGATCGTGGATCCCTTCGGAGGAGAAAAAGACCTCCAAGCGAAAACTATTCGGGCAGTAGGCGATCCAGAGGAACGTTTCCAGGAAGATGCTCTCCGCATGCTTCGCGCCATCCGTCTCCTCGTTGAACTTTCTTCAAAAAAGAAAAATCAGGAACTCCTCGATTGGACTGTAGAAGAAACAACGCTCGCCGCCCTCAAGAAACTTCATGGCTCAATTTCCAAACTCTCCATCGAACGGATTCGCGATGAGTTTTCTCGAGTAATTCTTTCTCCTCATCCCCGCCAAGGCGTGGAGCTCCTGCATGAAACGGGGTTACTTCAGCATTTTCTCCCTGAGCTCGAACGAGGTATTGGGGTAACTCAAAATCTCCATCATATCTATACGGTATGGGAACACAATGTCCGAGCCCTTGAAACCTGTCCCTCCGATAAACTTTCAGTGAGGCTTGCTGCCCTCTGTCACGATATTGCCAAACCAGAAACCAAGCGAGGTGAAGGCTACCGAGCTACCTTTTACAACCATGACCATGTCGGGGCTCGGGTAACCAAACGAGTACTAGAACGGCTGCGTTATCCAAGAAAGGTTATTGATCATGCCAGCATGCTCGTGGATAATCACCTTTTCTACTACAATGTCGGCGAAGTCACCGAAGCAAGTGTCCGTCGACTCCTGAAGCGCGTTGGTCCAGAAAACATGGATGATCTCATGGCGGTACGCATTGGCGACCGACTTGGTTCGGGCGTGCCCAAAGCCAAGCCCTACAAATTGCGCCACCTGGAATACATGATTGATAAAGTGTCTCAGGATGCCGTTTCGGTAAAAATGCTCAAGGTGAGCGGATCTGACCTCATGCAAGAACTTGGTATCAAGCCAGGGCCAAAGATTGGGGCCATTCTTGATTGTCTCTTAGCTGAAGTCATTGAGGAAGCCAAGAAAAATGAACGAGCCCTTCTTCTTGACCGAGCCAGAGAGTTGATGGATACTGATTTGGATGTCCTCCGAGGTATCGCACGAGAACGTATCGAAGAAAAGCGGACCGATGACGATACCGACATCAAACAAGCTCATCACGTTTCATAAACTCCTATGCGCTTTACCTTCAATACCACAAGTGATAATGCTGTCACCATCATGAGGAGATTGGGGTATATTTTTCAACGCCAAGATAATGAGGAGATGAGCTTTGTCAGACCCCTCGCTCAAGCAGGTTTTCCTCGTTTCCATTGTTATGTGAAAACGGAAGCTGGGAAATATATTTTTAGCATTCACCTAGATCAAAAGCGTGAGACCTACGGTAAAGATACTCGCCATCATGGAGAATATGAGAATGAAGGAGCGTTGAAAGAAGAATTGGAGCGAATAGAAGGCAGTATGGGGAGCATCACCCTCTTAGCCTAGGAAAGCCGTGGTGGTGGAACCCCAAGCACCAGAGCAAAGCTCGGTGCGGGGCAGGTTGGTAGCCACAGCTTTAAAAAAATTGGTAGACTACAGGGTATACATTGTTTAATCCGGGCAAGTGGCGGAATTGGTATACGCACCAGTCTTAGGAACTGGCGGAGCAATCCATGGAGGTTCGAGTCCTCTCTTGCCCACAACATCAATATTTCTGGAGAGTCCCTGCCCGTCCGAAGCGTTGAGTGAAGACGGGTCTCCCGGGGCACCAAAACAAAACACCTCCTTTTGGGAGGTGTTTTTTATATTCTCTTATTCGCGGCGTAACCGCTCAAAACGAGCTGGAGCATTGGGGATGAGGGCAAAGAGAAATCCAGTCACAAAGAGTATGAGTCCTGCAGTAAGGAAGATCCTAATAGCAAAGAGGAGTGAGGCTGGGAGATAACTCGATGCTAGGGCCAAATACTTATTTACTCCAGTTTTTGCCACTATCAACTCCTCCGGATGCTCAAGTTGACTGCCCGTGGAGAAATACACTTCTGTCGAATCAAGATTTGAAATCTGCCAAATATCCTGCATTGCTTTCCGAGTGAGTGCATTAGGACGGTATACAGCTGATAATCCAATATTGTAGATTGATCCAGGTTCCTTCAGGGTAGAAAAAGTGATAACCCCGCTGGAGCCGTCTCCGACTGTCTCACCATCAACGGTCCATGACCGTTCCACTTCCGGTGGTAATCTACTCCCCAGGAAGTCGGGGGTAAAACGCGCTTCAAGCTTGACCTGAGAACCGGAAAAAGCCTGGAGAGTTGTTTTACTGTAGTCAGGATAAGTCACCCCATTAGCATCAACATATCTTCCCAAAACCTTTGGCCATGCCTGATTCTGATCAGCAGAAACTATAGCTACCTCTGGCTCTACGATCTTAAAGGCCCGAGAGATAGTGACCGTCTGCCCTACCGAGACTGCACTTGAACCACGCAAAGGATTCCCCACTCGAGTACCAGTCACGGTAACAGTAAATACATCGCCTACATTTCCCACTACTGGAAAGAAATTTATCCCATTTTGTTTATCATCAGCACAGCCAACAGAAGAAACGCGGGTATTACAGACTAGCGGCAACCCATTAATAGTCCAGTTGAAGGAATCAAGCGGAGTAGACTCTACCACCTTTAGCCCGATGATTTCATTTTTTATTACTCGACAAAGTTTTGTATCCAGCCGAGCCAAAGCTTTTTTTGTCGTCAATTCATCCTCTGTTTCTGTTCCTGAAAGCAAGGGTACCCCACTACATATTTCTTGATTATCATTCAAAACGAGTCTCGCAGGATCCCCATTTGGGGTTACAGTATGAGCAGATATACGGTCAGCACTGGAGTTAAACTTTACGATAATATCCGATTTCCCCCGTCTACTCGCCCCAGAAGTAGAGAAGTTTTCTGCTACATCAAGACGGAAACGCAAGTACCCCACCCCTCCTTCGAGGTAAGAATCAAATTCTCTTGATCCCAAAATATCTTTTGCGCGTAAATTGAGAGCGAGTCTCACTGAGCTTATACCATTTCCCTTTACGGGTGAGAGTAATTTCCTATCACCAGGTAAGTTATTGAGTGGACTCTTACCCTCGGCATCTACCAGAGAAACCCAATCTCCCGGTGCTGGATTAGGAATACCATTCCGAGAAATATCCACCTTCCAATCAAAATATGTTCGATTAGCCCCTTGTGCAGAATTGTTTACCGTAGCATTTACCACAAGAGTATCTCCATTATTTCCGTCTGTGCTATCGTTGATGGGATCATCAGGAGTAGCACTGAGGTTTACCTCAAGATTGGTAGCTTGACCACCCTGAACCGGATCCACGAGGTTATCATCGAGACACTCATTGAGATCCATATCTGTAGTTGGAATCACCACATTATACCCCTTGATATTCTTTTGATAGGATCCAGTGTCACCATCAAGTTTACAGTCATTCTTAGAGAATGCCCACATGATCATATTGGAAGAATCCGCATGTTTCGTCGGCATCATCGAGGTACCCTCGACCACTACTCCGACCTTGTCTCCTTTGACATAGTTCCAAGTAAAATTATCCTGACCCAAGCCAACGATATTCGCCTCGTCTTTATTGCCATTATCTGCCGTGCTCGGATCCTGAGGGTCAGTACCCCAAAACTGTTCTTCAGTTAAACCAAAAGAGCCATTGCCGCTGTCAGAAGGTCGAGGAAAAAGATGCTTACAAACCGGATCGCTATCACCGCTACTCGATACACTACAAGTCGTGGCAGTAATATTGGTGGTGCAACTGGTGGCGGTAACAGCATCACTTACACAGCAAGGAGTCCCGGTAACACAGGCGATTGTACCCTCTGAGGAACAGTAGGGGTAACCAGAGACTGTGTCATCAGTACCGGTCACACCAAAAGTATCTCCTCCCGTTAAAGGATCTTGAGTCCCCGAGCTTACACTTGAATTCCCTACCATACACACTACTTCAAGTGGATTAGCCGGGGTACTCACGCAACCATCGTATGTAGTACTTCCTACATCCTCCACCAACTCATAGATATTTCCCGAGGAGTTATCATGGTAGTAACAGTAGTCCTTCGCAGTATTAACCCGATTATCCCCGCCAAAACGAGCCCTGTAACCATCATTATCATTCTCTGGCCCCGTAGCAAAAGTCGGATCAAAACCGTTTCCGGCAAGAATACGGGCAGCTTCAATCTTCCAATCTTCTACATTGATATTCCCGTTTCCATCCCGATCACAATTACGTCGTTGAGTTTCGGTCGTTGTACTATCTTCTTCACACCCGCTTCGCTGGAGATACCAAGTAAAATACATCTGATTAGTATCGTTTACAAAATAGAGCGGAAAGGCTCTCGCAGTAATTTTTTCACCCTCTTTTGGATCACTCGGTGAGAAAAAGATTGATACTTCAGGTGCCATTTTCTTCCCGTCGGCCACATTGAGCGTTTCTCCTTGTTCTTGCACACTCTCAGGATTGACATGATACCGCCGCTCCATGTCAGTAGCAAAGTCCGAAGAACTCGGCACTTTGACACTGGGGCCACTAAAAAGTCCTGCCTGCACCGGGAGAAGTGATGGGAGCAAGAGACCGGCTAACAGCAAAAAACTCGTCAAGCGAGTACGGATTGATTTTCTCAAAGAAAAAGAATACATAGTTTTTAGTGAAGAATGAGCACCAGCGCATCAACTAAGAGAAGGAAAAACCATCCGAAACCAAGACTGTACCATAACGATCGTGATTGATAGGCAATGAGTCCGGCAAACGGAGCGAACAGCAAGAGAGGAAGGGTTTGGGCATCAATACTATTGCTCAAAAACAAGATCCCACCAAAGAGTCCTGCCTGAATAAATACTCCCCATATCCGAAGCTCTCTCAGCCAGAGTAGGAGAACCATTCCCCGAAAAAATACTTCGAACAAAAAAAGAAAGAAGGCGTTAAAAAACAATTCATAGAGCACAAAAAAAAGAAATTGTTCTTCAACAATAATCGGCAAACGATACCCTTCGAGCAAAGGAGTAAAATTCCAAAGGACAAAAAGCGCACCGAGGGCAGCACTGAGGGCGATCACTCCACCGCCAATACCCGCCCAAGCGGCCCCTCGTTGAAAACCGAGAGTAGAAAGGGGGCGCTCTAGTATTATTTTACAATAAAGGAGAGGAATGACCAAAAAGACCGTGGTCGCCACAATCAAACCTTGGATTTTCGGGTCAACCTGTTCGCTCTCCTTGAAATAACCAAGAAAAAGAATAGAAATCACCACAATGACGGTTGTGGTTAAGAACTCTTTATTCCGTGAAAGTGAATGGAGCATCGTAGACATGTGTTTCTATTATACCTACTAACCGCCCAAGACGGCAGTCATTATTGTCCTGTACCTTTTTTCCAGGCCCGCTTAGCCATCCAATAGAGAAGCATCACTGAGAGGGTCGTAACAGGAAGAAAACCAATGAGAGGGACCATATCGACCACCGTAGCCGCGAGAAGAACAAGGAGGCGCTTGATAAAAAGCTGGGAAGAATTGAGATTGCGTGCTCCTCCCGATCGATCAAAGGCCATGAGGAGGAGGTAGATTACCGCCGAAAAACAGAAGCCGAATACCAGAGCGATGGCCATCCCAATGCCAGGAATGAAACCAAAGACGAGATCTGTCAGGTCTTTAAAAAGAGCAAATACCCCTACTATCATGTAGAGAATCCAGGAGGGTTTCTCGCCAGTAGCGTTTGAATACATTTTGCCAAGCTCCCGATTGCGTCGCTCAAGCATGGCATCCTTTGTCCTATCCGAAACAGCTTGATACTTTGCTTTTTTTGTAACAACCGTCCGAGCAACAGCAGTAACAACTGGGACAACCATACACTAAGGATTATTGGCATCAAAATCCCGCTTAGCTTCCTCAATCTCCAAGAGCTGTCGTGGATCAGAAGTGATAATCTGATCTTCACTGTACGAAGCGATCACTTTGATCGCCGCATGCTTAGTCCCGGCGAAGAAAATACCCTCACCGACATTTGATTCCAAAAGAAGGAACTTTTCATGATCAGTCAGGTAAAAAGTTTCGGCCACATAGTCTACCGAAGCAGGCGACTGACGCAAGAGGAGCTGCATCGAGGAGTTGGTTACAATCGGCTTCCCATAGCGTGATGACATAAAGTCAGAGATGTCCTGCGTGATAGTGGTAAGACCAGTGAAATACTTACGACAACGCTTGGCAATACCGAAGAGG
>LLBZ010002729.1_pt11 | contig 10882 bp, 14 predicted proteins | sample 1489421 | NCBI WGS metagenome assembly LLBZ01 (sample SAMN04092657, study PRJNA295927) | soil metagenome | biome: Soil prokaryotic community; feature: Bulk soil; isolation source: soil from tomato rhizosphere | host: tomato cultivar Moneymaker | place: South Korea | collected 2011-11-01 | reverse complement strand
TGGAGGCATCGAAGCAGTCGGCCTAGCGACAGTAAAGGAAACAAAAGAAGTGGAGTGGAATGATGCTACAAGCTCTCTTCTCTCAGCTTTCCTCGCTGATCCAGAACAAAACAAGCTTGCTTATGACTGGAAGGGTATGTGGCACAAGCTCCGTCTCGTGAGTGCTGATCTTCACGGAGTGACGGCTGACGTTCTTCTCTCTGCGTATGTTGTCGGCGAGAGCGGTAAATTTGATATCGAAACACTTTGTGAAACTCATCTCGGACGTCCTTTCTTAGGAGGAAATCTCGCTGAAAATACCGCAGCACTTTTTCCTATTCATGAGGCCCTCGAAGAAACCATCCAAGCAATTGCCGAGAAACAGTCAGGAAAACATACGATACGCACGGTGCTCGAGGAGATAGAACTTCCGTTGGTGCCCGTACTCTTTGCTATGTAAGAAGCGGGAATTATGCTCAAGCAGGAAGTGTTTGCTGAACTCAGTAAGGAAATTGATGCAAAGCTGCAGATTGTTGAAAAAGAAATTTTTAAACTGGCTGGTCGGGACTTCAATATGAATTCCCCGAAGCAGCTGGCTGAAATTTTGTTTGTCGATCTCAATATCCCAACGGGGAATATCAAGAAAAACAAAACCGGATTTTCTACCGCCTCGACAGAGCTTGAAAAACTGCGGGCTGATTATCCGATTGTGGCCATGATCGAAGAGTATCGGGAGCTCTTTAAGCTCAAGACGACCTATGTCGATGTGCTTCCGGGCATGGTAGCAAAGGATGGGCGCCTTCATACAAGATATGATCAGGCGGTGGCGGCAACCGGCCGACTTTCCTCCAATGATCCCAATCTCCAGAATATTCCCATTCGTACTGAGTTAGGTCATCGGATGCGCGCCGGGTTTGTGGCGGCACCGGGAAAAAAGTTGGTCGGGGCTGATTATTCGCAAATTGAACTTCGTATCGCAGCCCATCTTTCCGGCGATGAAACGATGATCGAGGCTTTTCGGAATAATGAAGACATTCATCGGACCACGGCTTCAGTGGTGCATGGCGTGAAACCAGAAGAAGTGACTGACGAAATGCGCCGCGAGGCTAAAGTGCTCAATTTCGGCATTATCTATGGCATGGGAGCGTTTGGTTTGGCCCAAGCAGCCAAGATCGATCAAAAGCATGCCAGTGAATTCATCAAAGGGTATCTCAAGAAATTTGCCGGGGTGGCCAAATACATGGAAGCCATGAAACAGGAAGTGCGGGAAAAGGGCTATGTAGAGACAGAAATGGGCCGCCGCCGCGCTCTTCCTGAAATTGAAAGCGGCAATGTGGCGCTGGTGCGAGCAGCAGAACGTATGGCGATCAATATGCCGATTCAGGGACTCGCAGCAGACATTGTAAAACTTGCTATGTTGGGCTCTCGAGAACTCCTCAAGCGTTATGAAGGTAAAGCCGTGCTTCTCCTACAGATTCATGATGAACTTATCTTTGAAGTTGATGAGACTAAAGCAGAGGAATTTGGCCAAGAGCTCAAAAAAGTCATGGAGGGAGCTTATACCCTCAAGGTACCTCTTCTCGTTTCAACGGATATCGGCGATACTTGGGGAGAGATATAAAATAAAAGGAATAAAAAAACCGGCTCTTGAGCCGGTTTTAAACTTTTAGTGAGCGCTATCTCGCAATCGCTCTGCGAGATCTTCTGCTCGATTGATAAGAAGGTTCGCTTGTCGGCGCAATTCCGGATTATTGGGATCCTTTTCGATTGCTGCATTGATCTCATCAAACGCAGCCTCTAGATCACCAGTCCGGTCGATAACTTTTTCGACAGGATCCTCGAGCTTGGAGGGATCTGGATGAAAATCAGCCGTAGGCTTTTTCCATTCCCCCATAGGCATTTCAATACCCATACTTTTTGTATTAGTGAGTTAAAAAACAAAAAAGACGGGCTCCACCCGTTCTTTATAGATACAGTATAGCAAGAAAAATGATGAAAGTCAATCAAGATGTATTGATTTTTTGAGAGAAATGAGGAAAAATACTGTATTAATGAAGATCAACTATTTATGCCAGAACTTCCTGAAGTACAAACCGTTGTATCGCAACTCGGAAAGAAAATTTCTGGGAAAGTTTTGATTGGTTTTTGGACCGACTGGGAGAAAAAAGTGCTTGAACCGCTTCCAAAGTTACGAAAACTTATAAAAGGCGCGACGGTACTAGGGACGCGGCGCTTTGGGAAAACGATTGTTATCGATCTCGACAATAAGTACTCGATCGTGATCCATCTCAAGATGACAGGCCATCTTCTTTACAAGAATAAGAACAATGAAGACGCCAAAGAGTGGCAGGATCCGACCAATCAATTTATCCATCATCGCTTTCTTTTTACCGACGGCTCGCAGGTGGATTTCTCGGATATGCGGAAATTCGGTTGGGTGGATATTTGTAAGACAGATGAAATAGCGAAGCACCGGCATATTGAGAAGCTCGGTGTCGATGCACTCTCGAAAGATTTTATCCCGGCCGTGCTTAGCGGATTTATCAAACGTTACCCCAAGCGCCCTATTGGTATTCTCCTTCTTGATCAGGAAAAGATTGCGGGGATTGGGAATATCTATCGGAGCGAAGCCTTGTATCGGGCGGGGATTCTCCCGTGGCGTCTTTCAGGGAGTTTGAAGGCTAAAGAAATAGAGTTGCTTCACGCCAAAATCAAAGAAGTGCTCAAGGAAGCAGTGAAATTGCGAGGAACCACGGACGGCGATTTTCGGGATACGGCCGGGAAACGGGGCTCATTCCAGAAGATGCTGTTTGTCTATGCTCGCGAAGATGATTCGTGTAAGCGCTGTGGTACAATAATCGTACGGAAAAAAATGGGCGGGCGTAGCGTGTTTGCCTGCCAAAAATGTCAAAAATAGTCAGTAATTTTAATCTTATGCTCAAGAAACTTCTTTTTGTAGTGCTCGTGCTTTTGGTGGCGGGCGGGGTTTGGTATATGTGGGGCGGTGGTGGAGAAAAGGTAGGGAAACAAATTGACCTCAACAACACGCCAAAGCCCTCGGTCAGCGAAACAAAGCCGGTGAATCCAGATAACGTCAGCGCGCTTGCTGGACTTCCTTGTACAGACATGAAGCGTCGGCCGATTGCTGTGATGCAGCCTGCTGACCTCACGGCTCGCCCAGCTGCTGGTATGTCACAGGCTGATATGGTGTTTGAAATGCCGGTTATCACGGCGACCATCAACCGTTTGATGGCGGTTTACCAGTGTAACCTCCCTACCGAAGCAGGAGCAGTGCGTTCTTCGCGGCATGATTTCCTCCATCTTGCGAAAGGTTTGAACACTATCTATGTCCATTGGGGCGGTTCACACTTTGCACTCGATAAAATCAAAGAAGGTATACTCGATAATATCGACTGTACCGGAGCAGCGGGGAATGGAGCGGGCACGGATGTCTGCTACCGTGCAACCCGTACCGGCACCATGAAAGTAGAGGATACGAGTCGAGTCAATGTGCAGGCCGCTTTTGAACGAGCCAAGGGTCTCGGGTACGCCGCTGAGAACACCTTTGTCGGTTACCCTCATCAGGAAGAAGTGGGAGTAGATGGGCGTCCGACTGGTGGCCGAGTGCGTATCGGCTATCCTGGTTCTGGAGAAGTGGAATATCTCTACAAAAAAGATACCAATACCTGGGAACGTCTCTGGGGGAATGTGGCTGACACCGACCGTAACAACGGTACCCGTATCGCTCCCAAGAACGTAGCAGTACTTTTCGCTCGTTCCGAGCAGATCGAGGGTCAGTACAACAATATGCAGCTCGGTGACCCATGGTATGACCAGACCGATTCGGGTGACGCGTACTACTTTATGAACGGTAAGCAGGAACGTGGTACCTGGAAAAAGGATAAGTCTAGCCTCGCGAGCAAACTCTTCATGTATGATGCAGCAGGTCGTGAAGTGAAATTTGTCCCGGGCCAGATTTGGGTGAATGTCGTTGAACCAGGCACGGCCTTTGAGTGGCAGCCAGGGCAGTAGTTGTCTCTTCAGAAATATTGAAAACAGGCCTTCTGGCCTGTTTTTGTTTTCGGTTGGGGAGCGCGGTATACTGAGTACTGAACTTTCCTCTCGTATGCTCTACCTTTTTTCCGGTACCGACAATTTTCGCATCATGACTCAAGCCAAAATGCTTGAACAGGATTTTTTTCGATCTCATTCGGACGGAGAACGGCTCGTACTTGATCTCGAAGAAAAATGGGATGAGGAAGTCCGTTCGCAATTGGTGAGTACACTTTCTCCTGGTCTTTTTGCTACCCCTTATTTTGTCCTGATCCGGGGAGGAGAGGTGTTGGAAGAAAAAAATGGTGCTGCTTTGGCGGAGATTTTGAAGAAGAGGGATAGCTCTGTTTCGATCGTGCTCACCTATGCGTTGGGAGGGAAGAAAAAATTGCCGAAATGGTGGGCTTCGCTAGTAGAGGAACAAGGAAGTGAAGAAAAGACCTTCGCTCCGTTTTCAGCAGTTGAATGTGGGCAGTATATCGAAGCCGTTCTTAAAAATTTTGACCCCGCTCTTACTATTGAGCCAAGTGCCAAAACTTTTTTAGTGGAAGCTTTGGCACATGATACGGGCCGTTTGACCCAGGAACTCGAGCGACTGGCGCTTCTTGCCGAGGATGGGAAGATTACCCGGTTGGCTGCCAAAGAACATATTTTTTCAAGTCGGGAAGCGGTCACCTTTCAGGCACTTGATGCTCTCGTGCGAGGAGACCGGTCCCGAGCTATCGCGCTCTTTCGTCGGGAAGAAAAAGAACCAGATGCGCCATTTGCTCTTCTTGGCCTCTGTGCCTGGCAAGTACGGCGACTGATCGCGATTAAGGAGCTCTCGCTCGAAGGCCGGCCGGCCGCCGATATCGCCCGCGAGCTTAAAACATCGCCGTATCCGATTCAAAAAACATTACCACTGGTCAGTCGCTTCTCGGTAGAACGACTGCGGCATGCCCTGACTTTGCTCGCTGACTTTGATCAAGCGCTCAAAACGGGACGCCTTCAGCCAGGTATCGCCCTCGACCTCTTTGTCTGGAAATTTTAGTTATAACAGTTATGAGTTTTGAATCAATTCCTAAATTACACCAAAAACCAGAAGCTAAGGTTATCCGTGGCCGAGAAGCGGTTTACCAGAGAATGGTAGAAGAAGACAATAAAGCGAATCAGATTTTTGATCGGAATATGCGAGAGCGGGTGCTTCGTAAACTCCAGTCTTTTCCTGCTAACAAAGACAAGACTCCGGAAGAGTTAGAGAAAATGTTTGGTGAAGAAGTAGAAAGATTTTTTCAAAGAGAGTCTGTGCAAGTAGGAAATTTGGAACTCCATATGATTGGGTTTATACATCAAATGGAGGCTATTCCTGTCTTGCGTCAGCGGCTGGAAGCAGAAATAAAATCAACCGACTTTACTATCCTTGAAGTAGGTATCCAAATCGAGAATCCCAAAGCAGCACGTGGCCAAATGGTGAGTATGAATTCTACCGAGATTGCCTTTTTTCAAATAGAGGAGATGGCAAGGAAGTATAGGAAGAAAATAATTCTAACGGATCCGGGCTATAACTATGACGGTGCCTCTCGAAGCGAATATCAAAATAAGATGGAGGAAATTGATAGACAAGTTCAGGAATCCCTCCAAACAGGGGTCGGGCTAGGGGGCGGTATACCTGCAGCAGTAGGAGCGACCTATGCTCTTTTAAAAACTATAAACGCTATTGAAAAAAAGTCACTCACTCGTCGTGATGCTTTGAAAATAGGGGGCGGGACGATGGTTGCTGGCCTCTCACTATTTGCAACTAATGAGATTGGTTCTGCGGTTTCTGATGCCGCTGAGGAACATAAAGCCTTACTTTTGAAACCAGAAGATCGAATAAAACTCTATAGTTTCTATGATTATAGAGATGTGGTTATTGCAGAAGGTATTGAGAATCTTGCTGGTTCATTCAACAAGAAAATGAAAGCTACGCTTCTATTCGGTAAGGGGCATATTGATGGCATCAAGTATTATCTTGAGAACCCAAAAGTACGAGCTATGAAATTAGAAGCATATAAACCATATCAGGCGGTTGCTCGCGCAGAGCTGCTCGTTAATGAATTTGTACCAGATGATGTCGTAACAGAAGAAAAAGCGCGCGAGTGTAACTTTGGTGAATGGAAACAAACTGCGAGAGCTGAGATCCTACCTAAAACGAAAACTCCCCAGTAATGGGGAGTTTTGATTTGCTCGAAACTTATTTCTGAGCCAGTTTCTTGACGCGAGCGTTCAAGCGGGACTTTTTGCGAGCCGCGGTGTTCTTCTTGATCACCTTTTTCTCAGCTGCTTTATCGATGGCTTTCTGGGCCTTCTTGTACCATTCCTGAGCAACAGCGAGGTCGCTTTTCTGGATAGCATCAAGAGTCTTCTTGACGGTGCTCTTGATTACTCCTTTGACGGAGCGGTTGCGGGCCGTGTTGGTGGCGGTTACCCGCATGTACTTCTTGGCTGATTTCTTGATTGGCATAATGCTCTATGCTACTAAAAAATGATAAACCTGAGTGATCCAAACATGAGAACGAGACACATCATTTTTAGCATAGGAAGTGGATTTTGGCAACCCTCTCATTTTCTTCCCTCATGTTAGAATAGGAACAATTGTTATGATTCGAGAACTTAAAGGACAACTGGGAAACATAGAGGGAAATGCGCTTACACTCTGGGTAGGTGGCGTGGGTTACTACGTGTATGCTTCACCGTATACCTTGGGCAAGATCGCGGGGAGCGATGAGGCCCATGTCTTTATCCATACCCATGTTCGTGAAGATCAGCTCTCGCTCTACGGCTTTCTAACCAGGGATGAGCTATCCATGTTCGAACTCCTTATTTCTGTTTCAGGCATTGGTCCCAAGGCAGGGATGTCTATTCTCGCTATCGCTGACCCGAAAACTATCCGGACGGCGATCGTCAATAAGGATCCGTCGATTCTGACTCGGGTTTCTGGCGTTGGCAAGAAAACCGCTGAGAAAGTCATCATCGAACTTCAGAACAAAGTCTCATCCCTCGATATTGCTGACCAAGCCGAAGCCTTGGCTGATCAGGAGGCGCTCGAAGCCCTGACAGCACTTGGCTACACCGTAACGGAAGCCCGTGAAGCGTTGAAACAAGTACCGAGTGAAATTCGAAATGTCGGAGAACGCTTAAAGCTTGCTCTGAAAAGCCTTGGAAAAAAGTGATGTATGTTTCGTGAATCTTTACTTCAATCCTCTCATTGGGAGGCATTCCAAGAAAAAAATGGGCATGCGTCGATGAGAGTGGGAGATGGTCTCGCTCTCCTTGAGACTTTGCCTGTCGTCGGGAAATATCTCTATTTCCCCCGCTTTCCTTTGTCTGGCTCATTGTTTAAAAAAGATGAGGTAGTGCTCGTCGCTCACGGAAAAAAAGCGCATTGGCTGCGGGTAGAACCAGAAAACGAAACGGTGCTTGAGGCATTGAAAAAAGAATTCAATGAGGCTTCTATTGTGACAGCGCCGCATGATATCCAGCCACGGGAAATTCTCGTCATGGATATTACTCTAGCCGAGGAAGTGTTGCTTTCGGAGATGAAACAGAAGACTCGCTATAACATTCGTCTTGCGGAAAAGCATGGAGTGACGGCGCGGTTCTCACGGGAAGCGGAAGATATGGAGACATTTATTGAGCTCATTTACGCTACGACCAATCGCAAAGCCATTTGGCCGCATCCCAAAAACTATTACCGAAATTTCTTTGAGATATTTGGAGAGCAGGAATGTGTCTTGGCTCTCGCAGAACATGATGGTAAGGTTCTCACGGCTAACCTTCTCGTTTTTTTTGAAGGAGTAGCTTATTATCTTCATGGCGGTTCCAGCGATGATGGTCGTCATATGATGGCACCGTTTCTTCTGCAGTTCGAAAGCATTCGTGAAGCCAAGAAACGGGGATGTACGGCGTATAATTTTGGTGGCGTCCGTACCGGGGCAGAGAGTGATAATTCTTGGGTGGGGATCACTCGATTCAAACAAGGCTTTGCTCCCAAGACAGCCCCAGTAGTATTTCCAGGAACGTATGATATTATTTTGTCACCATGGTGGTATCGGATCTACCGGCTTATCCGGAGTGCACAAAAAATAAAAAATCTTTTTCGTTCATAAAATTTCTATGCCCGGCAGTGAGATCTCGACCAGTAATTCACAGAGGTGTATAAATTTGAAGTGAGTATTAGAAATAATTAAGTATTACGTAGAAAACCCAGCTTGTCTTTGAAAGAACAAGTCGAGATTCTACTGACCGGGTATGCGACATTTTTTCGCGAAGTTGGTTCCACAACCTATCAAGAATATTTTCTGGCATTTACCCCAGGCGATTCTCGCTAACGTGGTGTATGGCTTTCCCGCCAAGCGTCTCAAGGTGATCGGTATCACCGGCACCAATGGCAAGACTACAACGACTACACTGGTCGGCAATCTATTGGAGGCAGCCGGAAAAAAAGTAGCGGTAGCTTCAACGATTGCTACTCGGCTGAATGGTGTGGAAACCGTGAATGTTACCAAGTTTACGACTGCCTCTCCATGGGCGGTGCAAAAATTTCTGAGGCGAGCCGTGGAAGCGGGGTGTGAATATGTCGTGCTTGAAGTTTCTTCACATGCGCTCGATCAGTACCGGGTGTGGGGGATTGCCTTCGAGGGAGCGGTAGTGACCAACGTGACCCGGGAGCATCTCGATTATCATAAGACTTTGGAAAACTACCGTGGAGCCAAAGCAAAATTGTTCCAGATGGCCAAGTGGGGTGTCATCAATCTTGATATGGAACGGCCAGAAACCTTCCTGGCTCATACAACCAATCCGCTTACTTACAGTACAAAGCAGGAGGAATCAAGTGTCGTAGCCAAAGACATCAATCTTGATTTCAAAGGCGCTTCTTTTGCTGCCTTGGGCCAGCGTTTCGAAACGCATTTGGCTGGGCTCTTTAATGTCGAGAATGTTTTGGCGATGCTTGCTGTTGGCAAAGCACTCACACTCTCGGTTGAGGCGATGCAACGGGCACTCCAAAAAACGAAAGGGGTTCCTGGCCGAATGGAGCTCGTTCCTAATACGCGAGGGGTGGATATCGTCATCGACTATGCGGTAACTCCGGACGCTTTTGAAAAACTGTATAATACCGTACTCCCGCTCAAGATTCCTGGTACCAAGATCATTCATGTCTTTGGGGCTTGTGGAGAACGTGATCGTGGCAAGCGGCCAATTATGGGTAAGATCGCAAGTGAAAAAGCGGATGTGGTGATTCTTACTAATGAAGATCCTTACTACGAAGACGCGGAAAAAATTATCGATGAAGTTGAAGCGGGAATTGAGCGAAAGAAAGAAGGCAAAAATTTCTACAGAATATTTGATCGACGTGAGGCTATTCATCAAGCTCTCGCCCTTGCAGAAACCGGGGATATTGTACTCGTTACCGGCAAAGGTGCTGAGGAAACCATGGCAATAGGAGCCAAACGCATCCCGTGGAAAGAACGCCAAGTGATCGAAGAGGAACTCGCCAAATTGCCTTACTAAAAAAAGAACAGCCGCTCCACAAGACTGGGTGGGCGGCTATTTCGAGCGGGCACGTTGGCCGGCTAGTTGCAGGAATGCTCGAGGCTCTTTAGATAAAGATCATTACCCGCGCTCCCCCCAATATGATTGGCAAGAGAGTTTGGTGTCAGCAATGTGTACGGTGACAATTGGATTGACCAACCCATGAAGGCGAAGCGTGGCCGTCGAGTGAGTCCGCTCCAGTATTGAGAGAGCAGCCCGATCTGAAACCAGTCACCTGCTTGATTGCCTGCCTTGTAGAGCAGGATGAATTGCTGCGGATGACCACTGGAAGGGTTGTGAAGCCAGTAGATGCGCCCGTACGAAAGATTGGCCGCAGTATAGGGCTTCAAGTTCTTTGGAAGTTCTGACGCGGTCGAGTGATCGAGCTGGTAGGTTTTTTTCGGCTGCTTCCTCGATCGTATCCAGAAGAGGAAAACAAGTAGCAACACGAGACCAAACACGACACGGAAGGTCGGCTTGTCCTGAAGAACAGCGAGTACATGCTCCATATTTCCTCCTGAAGCGGTTGGGGGAGTGAAAGAACTCGTGGGCAGAATACAATTCTGATATTACCAGAAATATATAAAAAAGTCAACCCTCTGGAAAGAAGGGTTGATTAGTATATTTCCTTCTTGCAGAAACTTATCCCAGGATACGGATGAGAAGGAGGGTGAGGAAGAAACCGAGTGAACCGCCAACGATGACCTCGTTGGTCCGGTGGCCGACGCGTTCCTTGAGACGGGGAAACTGTTTCCGATCCATCTGGAGGGCATTAACCATCATATTGAGGTAGCGACTCTGATCACCCATATAAGTGCGGAGACGGACGGCGTCATTGATAACGATAACGGCGAGACAGACCGCGAGGGCGAAGACACCGGTATGCACTCCTTCATAATAGCCAATGGCCGTAACAACTGACACCACGAAGGCAGTGTGGCTACTTGGCATGTGACCATAGGCAAAGACGTATTCCCAGTCCCAGTCATGCTTGATGCCATGAATCACAAATTTGATACCCTGGGTTAGGGAAAAAGTAAGAATTGGAATAATGAAAACTGCGTAGGTTTGGATAAAGGCCATAGTGTTTTTAAATTGCCTTTAGTATACCATCTCTCTCAGCCTGATTAAATGAGCTTTGCATTCTCTAGAAAGACGCGTTAGGATAAGGTCGCTATGCCCGGCAGTGAAACTTCGACCGGGTATCACAAAAGTTTAGATAGAGCAGAAATAGACTTTGTATAAAACAAATTTGTAGCTATTATTCAGTGTTTTTAAGAAATTGTCGAAGTTCTACTGC
>LLBZ010006499.1_pt9 | contig 10890 bp, 16 predicted proteins | sample 1489421 | NCBI WGS metagenome assembly LLBZ01 (sample SAMN04092657, study PRJNA295927) | soil metagenome | biome: Soil prokaryotic community; feature: Bulk soil; isolation source: soil from tomato rhizosphere | host: tomato cultivar Moneymaker | place: South Korea | collected 2011-11-01 | reverse complement strand
ATTTAGGTTAGTATGACCTGTAATTCAGAGAATAAAACAGCTTGTCTTTTTTTGGTGACTGTCAGTCTTCTCCCGAATCAGATCAGTTAAATTATACTAATTAACTTTTCATTAATTATTCTTGAACCTTCAATTATAATAGACAAGATTATCTACTATCGGGGAACTTTCACCTTGAACTGGTCCAATCTTTCATCGTTCACATTAAGAATGACTTCTTGACCATTAAAAGATCTAACTTCGTCCTTGGGGAAATTAAATTCTTCCTTTGCTCCTTCGGTTGTAACTATTACGCCATTTTCATTCACCGCTGTTACCACACCTATTGAAATTTCGTCGACCGTACGTACTCCTTTCTTGAGGATCGTATCCCAGTCCACAATTCCTGCTGTAGGGTGGGTATATGAAGAATCTGTTCCAACCTTATCGATCTGTCTTTTCTCAATTAGCGGTATGTATTCTTGTAAATCACGTAATGAATCTGTCTTCTCTTGTGACTGCACATCAGGTTGCTCAGTTACAGCAGCCGATTTATAGCGTGAATATTCTCCCATCTTAGGTGGGTTATCTTTCTTAAAATTGTCCTCTGCTTCGTCTTCAGTGATGTTAAACCACAACACGTCTCCATCAAATCCTGCCACTAATGCCTTGGGGAGATAAAATTTGCTCTTTTTGAGTCTGCCTCTCTCCGTTACCACGAACTCTTGTCCTATTTCTTGTACCTCTCCTAAATCGTCACCTTTTTCGTAACCTCTCGCTTCCTTTTTTAATATATCATTCCATTTTATTCGATTATCTTTCCAATCAATACTATTTTCATCCCTGGTTTGATTACTCATGCAAATTAATTGGGAGCATCGTATTTAACGGTAGTAAATTTATGACAATCATTTAAATAGTTCATTTAAAGTCATTGAACTGACTAATGATTTGTAAATCATGATAAAGTTTTGCAAGTTCGATTTAAAATTATGAGCAAATAAATTCAACCTATTTGTCTGGATACTCTTCCTTTAGATTTCTCATAAATTGATCATACTCTTTTTTTTCCATTTCCATTTCCAATATCTTTTCCAATATCCTTTCCTTTCGTTGATCGCCTACCTTGTCCTGGGGTGAGGCAACTGCAAATAATATCATCAGACCACCTATCTGCCATGACAGTTGCAAAAATTCGGATTGCCAGTTTTCTGTTGTCTGTCTAATGAATTCGTTCCAAAAGAGATTAGTTGTTACAGGTTGTTGATGATCTTGTTGCTCTTGAATAAATTGATTGTAAGCTGTTATTCCGTGTATTAGCCAAGTAATTGCAAAAAAAGTAATTGTTACATAAAGATATCCGCGTTTCTTGAATTCTTTCATGTAAAGATAATTACATCTTTATAAAAAAGGAGTAGTAATAAAATTTCCCTTAGCTTTAATGATAAGAATGTCTAAGGGGATAAGTCTCATTTCCTTCTTAGATTTATTTCGAAATTCTAACAAATGTATTTTCTGAGCATTTAACATCTTTGAATTATTATATTATTTCTAATCACTAATAACGATAATTAGTTTACCATTTCTTACTTTAGAATCAGTCAGAAGCTTGATATACAAATCAATAAAAAAGGGTAAATCATTAATTTTTATGCTGGTTCATTCGATTTGTCTTCACTATCTGCATCCTCAAATGCTTCTTCTCTAACTTTGTCTGTGGGACCAGATGTTTCTGGGTTTGATTCTGCATCCCCAACTTCTTGTTGATTCTCTTGAGAAGATTCTAAATCTTTTTGAGAACTGTTTGATTCCTCTGAACTATTATCGCTCATTATTATATATTAATTAACAAAGGTTAAAAATAACATCCATGTTGTGTTTTTATCCAAAGAACCATCTTATTTTTTTGATGTCTTGTGTAAGAAGTTATTATAAAGTCTTTTTAAAGGTAATTAATTCTCTGTACAACTATTTGGAACATTTTTTCCTCGTTATTGTGTTGAAATTGTTGAGGTAATTCATCTGATTAAATCTTATGTGCTTGGCTTATAGGAGGGGTTTTTATTTGATTCAACAAATAACAGTAGAAGGAAGAAATCCTTATGCTCTCTTAGTTTCTTGATATAAAAAAATTTTGACCGTCCAATAAATCATTTAATATGTTTCAGAATTTTAATAGACCCGGATCAAACTGTGCCATTAATGACAAGATATTTTGGTAACCATATTTGGTTATACTCGACCATGTAAAAATATCAATCAGTTAAAATTCGTAAAAAAAATTAGGAATCATTTTCAATCTTTGTCATTCCTCTTTTTCTATATTCTTCTTGCGCTTCTGAAGTGTTGGTTCCGGTTTGGCCTTCGGATGTTATATTCTGATCACCAGAGTCTCTTTTTACTGCAGTTGGCTCGCCTGCGTTAATTTTTGCAGGAGTCATAGGCTCTTTATCCGAATATTCTTTTAGTGGATCACTTTTTCTATCTTTATTAGTCCCTGCTGCGCCTTCTTCATATTCCTTATCATTTTGATTTGACATAATTAGAATTGTTTAACATATTATATAATATAATACAATTTGAAATGGTATATTTGAAAGCATAAACTCAAATCGTCTGATTCTTTTTGTCCCTTTTAAAAAGGGGAATGAACAAGGTTATTTAGTTTCTTATAAATATACCCATAACAATTCACTCATTTTTATTTGATTCACTGGAATAGGAAATCACTCTGGCGATAGTTTTGTGCAAAATAATATATGAATTAGGACAAAAACTGACGGATATTATGAATGCAAAAAAGTGAAGATTTTCCTAAAATTCCTTCCTAATTACTAGTATTGTTTAATTTTAACAATCTGAAAATGATAGATGAATATATAATTTGATGGTCTAAGGTATGTATGTTCTTATCAATAAAAAGGATACCTCATCCAATCCCTCCAGCAGACAAACCCGATCCTAAAGCTGCTCAAGCTTTACAGGAAGGTCTAGGAGGTCAGTTCGGAGAAATGCGTACCATGATGCAATATTTTTTCCAAAACATGAATTTTAGAGGAGATGCAAAACCGTATCAGGATTTACTTCGAAGTATGGCAACGGAAGAAATGGGCCATGTTGAACAAATTACCAATACGATAAATGTTCTGCTAGAAGGTGCATCGATCAATTCAGAACAGCCTAATGACCTACCTTTGTTAATTGCTTTAGAATCTCCGAATATTCACCATTTCTTGGTTGCAGCACAGAGTGCGCGTCCTGTAGATGCAGCAGGTAATCCTTGGACGGCTTCCTACGTCTATGATAGTGGTAATTTGGTATTAAACATGTTGTATAATTTGATGCTAGAAGCGACAGGAAGACTACAAAAATGTAGATTATATGAAATGTGTGATAATAAGGCCTTTAGATCTACGGTGTCGTACTTGATAGTGAGAGATTTAGTGCATGAAAAGGTATTTGCAAAGGCCTTGGAAACTCTTGGAGTAAATTGGGGCAAATCTCTACCTGTTCCTCGAATAGATACTTCTGGTATGCCTGAAGTACGAGACTTGGAAAGTAAAAATTTGCACAATCAGATGTGGACGTTTTCAAATAAAGGGGAAACATCATTATTAAGCACAATTTTCAAGGGCGACTCACCATTTGATGATGGAGGTAAACTTGAAGTAATTGATGGCTTTCCTGAAGGAAGTGAAATACCATATATGCCAGAAGCTCCGCAAGAATTTTCACCGGGCTTGGATGCAGACCTTAAACAATTAGCATTGAGTCTAAAATGAAAAATCTTGAATATAAAGGGGGAATTGCTACCTATAACTCTATTTTTATTTTTTTAGAATTTAAAAAGTTATTGGCTGAGTTGAAAAGATGTAACATTATTTTACCTCATACAAGTAACGACGTGGAATTGAATAGATTATGACCCATTATATTTATGAAATTATCAGAAATATTTCAAGTTTATTTGGATTCTTGGAAGTCTATCTATTATTTCATTCTAGTAGCAAATTCAAACATCATACTAGATTTACACATGACATATCGAGTGCTTCTACAAAGGATATCGTTGAAACCTTTTACCAAATCAAAAACCATATACAAATTACAGACATGAATAATCTCGAAAAAAGGCAGTGAATTAAGTGAAAGAAATCGAAGCAACAAAAAAAATTATGACACATATGTATTTTATTTTAATAGAAGAATCGCAGCGAGAAGGTTCTTTTAGTTCATTGCAAGAATTGCATGAAAAGTTAGACTCTCGTCTCCAAAAATTGATAAAAACAGATAACAACTCAAGCAAATTAAAAACAGAGATTTTGGAAAACTTTATGATGGCGGTTCAATGGATGAGAGACAAGGGCATAATTCTATATGATTCTGAAGACGCTAATAGTCCATTGTTAGTCATAAAAGAAAAATTAATAAAAAACATGGCAAAATTATAGTTTTTTCTTACAGAACTATCATATCACCTAGTAATCCAATGTCTGATTAAAGGAGCCTACATGTTTTTCTGTACTATTTTCTACCGTCTTGTTTGTCATGAAAGGATGCTGTACCTGCTGAATTTGTGATGGAAATACGGGAAGTTTATCTACTGGATTCCAGTTCAGAATCACTTTCCCATAAGAATTCGATATTTTGATAAGCCATCCCTCTTGTTGAGTATCGTTAAGCAATGGAAATATAGGATTAGCTCTCATCGGAGAAAATTCTTCTTTGTGATACTGCCAATTAGGTTTATTTCTATCTGGTATTGAGTCAAAAGTTTTTGCATCAATCATGTATTCTACTCCAATCAACGTTGCATTTGGATAGCCAATATCATACAACTGGCATACCATAATTATTTTATCAATTGGCTTGCAAAAAATGATATACTCTTAGATTAGGATCATCAAAAACGTGTATAACCTCAGTTAGGGGACCAGGAGGTGAATCGTCATATCCATCAACGGGTAGAGGATGATTGATTTTTGTAATTTGAATAGTTTGATTTTGAGCATTAATCAAGGCAAATGAATTAATAGATATCAACCGAATGATGACCACCACAACCAAGAGACTGGATAAGAGAACTGTAATATTTTGATATTTCTTAAAGTAATCTCTAATAAATCCCAGTATCATATTTATCTTCGTTATTGATTAGGAAAAACAAAGATCAAAGACCTTATAGGGGCTAGATTAGAGTTTATTAGAGACATTGTTTGGATTTAATTTGCAACCGCCAATAATTAATAATGTGATTATTCTGGATCAAATAAATTTCAATAATTGAGATTTCTTTTTACTTTTTTGAGGAATCATGATATATTGAATTACATATGTTTTCAAAAGAAATAACGAGAGTAGTGGAATTTTAGCTCATAAAGTAATAATCTAAGACTAAATATCTGGAGTATATTCATTAATCTCAAAATAATTTATTGACAAATTATATCCTTGTTAATATATTTGTCTCAGAGAGGATGTTTTTGTCTATAATGATTTTCAAGTTCCGTCTCATCTCTTGCTTTGTAACTGCAAATTTTGCAAGATTTATTGTCTTTTCGTGAATGAAGAAAGTCTGAAAGATGCATCAAGAGAATGGTAATACCCCACATATATAGTGATGTATAGCAAAATATTTATGGTATTGGTATTTTCCCTTTTAGGGACTGACCATCCAAAACTTTTGATCTGTGAGAACCTAGAACGTAATTTGTCAAAGCTATATAGTATTGGTAGTCGTAATTAAGGAGTCATATTGTATGACGGATTAAACAACATATTATATTTACTATAAATTCTTTGTTTTATAGGCTGTTTGTAATGAATAAACTCACAAAATTGTCAGTTGTTAGTGTTTTAGCCATTGCAATGATGATTATACCCATTACAAATAGTGGCAAGGTACCAAACATATTAGCACAGTCACAATCTGCTACATCTCAAAAAGAGTCCCAACCGCCGGCAGATAGCGCTAACAACACACAAGTAGGACAAGTATTTACGTTTAATGAAAAAAGTAAACCTGCAAATGATCCTAAAAAGTGTGCAGCCTTCGTTAGCGAATTAAAAGGAAAAGCAATACCAGACTACAATTTATGCGATGTTGTGGTGTATAGACAAGCTCCTGAGATCACAAGAAATGATGGATTAGTAATGAATAATTTTTCAGGTATTGGTCATTATATTGAAATGGTTCCAGCAGTCTTGAATAATACTAATATATTTATGGGAAATGGAAGCAGTGGTGGTAACGGTACGGGCAACAACACCGGAAACTTAAAGGCAGCCTTTGGAGAGTTTGCCTTACTTGACTCTGAGGTTATCCCCGTGAGAGAAGTAATGCAGAAATATAATTGGACAGAGACATCTTTACATCATCACCTCTTAGGTGAAACACCGAAGATACTATTCCTCCACTGGTCGGTAACTGGTGATGGGAACGAGTTGATAAAACAAGCCAAAGAGATGATAATGCAAACATCAACGTATCAAAACCTTACTGGAAACAGTAAAACCCCGTCTTCAGCGGGGCCATAATCCATCCTTTTTTTCTATTCGATGATAAAAATAGTCGTCTAGAAAAAAAATTACAACAATTAGACATCCTTATATAATTCTAATCACTTTAGATCTTAGATAAGAAATTTCTACTTCATTAGACATCTCAAGAATAATCGACGCTCAGAAACAATTAACTAAATTAAACATTCGAAAAACAGATCTCATCAGATCTGCTACATTTTCTCACATTACAAAAAACAATATTCATCTAAAACTTGAATGTCTACAAAAAACTGGATCCTTTAAAGTTAGAGGAGCCATGCTCAAGATAAGTAACCTGCCAGATGACCAAAAAAAAGGGGGCGTAATTGCCGCATCGGCCGGAAATCATGCTCAGGCTGTAGCCTTTGCCTCTTCAATTCAAGGTATATCAAGTATGATTGTTATGCCCAAAAACGCTTCGCCAAGCAAGATACTTGCTACTAGATCCTACGGGGCCAAGGTGATTCTTGAGGGAAACGATTATGATGAGTCGGCAGAATATGTTAAAGATTATGCTAAAAGGGAAAACAGGACTATTATTCCGGCTTTTGATGATCCTGAAGTAATTGCTGGTCAAGGAACAATAGGCCTGGAAATACTCCAACAATTAGATGATGTTGAGGAGATTTACGTGCCTATTGGTGGCGGCGGCCTTATCTCTGGTATTGCAATGGCAGTGAAATCTTCTCATCCAAAAGTCAAGATAATTGGTGTTGAATCCTCCGCATTTCCTACTATGAGAGAATCAATTAAGAAAAAGAAAATAACGCAACTTGCCACTGGGCATACAATAGCAGATGGTATTTCGATCAAAACCCCAAGTGACTTAACGTTCGATATTGTAAAAAAGTACGTCGATGAGATCGTAGTAGTCGATGACCCATCCATTGTCAAAACCATGTTTCTACTTATGGAAAGATCAAAGATAGTTGCAGAAGCAGCAGGAGCTGCTTCGCTTGCATACCTACTCTCGTTGCCAAAACCGCAGAGAAGAGGTAAGAAAGTTGTTTCAGTAATCTCTGGAGGAAATGTCGACATGTATTTGCTTGGACAAATAGTTTCTAAAGGTCTTATGCAAACGGGTAGGTTGTTAAAGATTTTTGTTGATTTACCCGATAAGCCTGGCGCCTTAAAAAAAATAGTAGATGAAATAACAAAAGCCAATATTAACATTGTAGAAGTTGAGCATGATCGATTAAGTTCCAATGTTCCTGCGGGAACTGCAGGTGTTTACCTGAGCCTCGAGCTTGAGAATCGTGAAAAATCAAAAACATTAATTGATTTATTTAAAAAGGAGAAAATTATATTTAGTATATTAAAATAGACGAATCTCCTAAAGGAGAACTGTGCCCCCATCTATGACAATAGTATTACCCGTTGCGAAAGAGAAATTATCATCCGCCAAGCATGCGGCAACTTTAGCCACCTCCTCGGGTTTACCCCATCGTTTCATGGGTGCCTCTTGGGCTGCCTCGATTCTGACTTCTTGCGATATGGCTTCATAAGTGGCTTTAGTTGCTATATTTCCTAGAGCTAAACTGTAGGCACGAATATTACTGTTACCATACTCTTTTGCAATACATTTGGTTAATGAAATGTTTCCAGCCTTAGCAATGGTATATGGAAATCCACCAGTGCGTCCCGAAATTGCAGGTGTTGAGGAAATTGTAATAATTACTCCTCCGCTGTTTATTCGATCAATTTCTTCTGAATTGTCTAGGCTAAACATTCCTGATTCATAAATGTCATTACCTTGTTCATCACTTGACAATCTCTTTTCATTTCCAAAGTTATTCTGTTTTGAATGGCTAACCTTATACTTTAACATATGTGGTATTACAGCTCTCGAGAGTCTAACTGCTCCAACTAAGTCAACGTCAATTATTTTCAAGAGTTCATCAATAGTTCCCTCGTGAAACGGCTTGTTCCAGATGGTTTCATTATATGGATAACCTGAATTATTTACCAGGACATTAATTTTATTAAATTTCTCTATTACCTTTTCAATGAACCTATTGACGCTTGATTGATCTGTTACGTCAACTTCTAGCGCCAAAGTAGATCCTTTTATCTTTTTAGCCGCAGTCACTGATTGTTCTAAGGATCTCGAACAAACTACAACGTGGGCATCCTCGTTTTCTGAAAATTCTTTTGCAATTTCAAAACCTATGCCCTTACTCGAACCTGTAACGATAACTACCTTGTCTTTAAGAGACATGCTGCTATCCAGTGGTGGATGAATGCATAATTTATTGTATATGCTTTTTACTTTTGAGTACAACTTTTGCCGTTTTTGTAATTTTCTGCAGCAATGACTAACACCTTGTAATGGCCACAGGATTGACATGTATTAAGCCAAAATCTTTTAACGCCCTATAAAGCAAAAAAAAATTTTTTATCATGAAGAAAATTCAACCAATTTAGATGCTTCTCTTGGCTTTCTTGAAGTTGTAAGCAAATTAACTTAGATATAAAGTAAATTAATGTTTATAATAGTTTCAAATATAGATCCACCCTAATAATATCTTGATTATTTGGACATCTCAGACTTTAAGTCCCTCTCGCTCTTCATATACAGCTCTGGATGTATACTGGATAAATTGTACAATAACAAATTAGAGTGGTAGTGTCTAAATCAAAGTCAAAAAAAATCAAAATTACAAGGCTAAGAAATTCCATAAAATTCTATCTACCTAGGGTAGAAGGGTATCTTGAAGTTATCACTGGTTTATCAAAAGAATTTGACGGGATGTCATTAATCGAATTTGACGGATATTTTGAAAAAAAAGTCGAACCAGCAAAGTATGTGAGAGCGGAGGTACATACCAGCAAGTTAAATGAAAAAAAAGTAATTAATTATGCAAAAAAAATTCGTGATAGGCTAAAACAGAAAAGTCTTGCTGTCGAAATAAATGGGGAATTTATTTTGGTGGAGTAGGTTTGATCAGTGAAAAAGTGCTCAGTCCTTATAATATCTTTACATTTGAACAAGTAGCATGTATTATCCAATAGAGTATAGGAAATAGTAAAGATCCTTCGTTGTGAATGAAGACAGTGTATAACAAAGGTCGATATCAAACTAAAAAAATACAATTTATCTCTTCTGGTTTAAATATCTCCTTTTTCAAAGGCTTCATCTTTTTTATTGTCAAATATCCATCGTTTTTGTTTGAAGAATAGTAATAATAATGATGTTATAATTACCATAGTTACCAATACTGTTGTAAAGCCTGAAGGGATTTCACCTAACTTTGTAAGATCCAATCCATTCATTCCATACACCCCCGCAATCAATGACAAGGGCAAAAGGATCACACTAAAAATAGTTAGTATTCGCATTGTATCATTGAGTTGTAGTGAGACGTTTGCTAGATACAAATCTCTGGTAGAGTTTATTGTGTCTCCATAGGACTCTATCAAATCTATTATTTGAGTAATATCGTCATATGCAATCTTCAAATATCTTAGTTCTTTACTTACATCTTCCTGCAAATGCAAGAGAAAATTAATCATATCTCGAGTATACCAAAAATGTCTTCTTATTATGATAAGTTGCCTGGTAACAATATCTAAGTATTCGAGCATTCCCTTTGAAGTCCTTTTTATCAAAGATTTTTGTTCAAAATCAGTAATTGTAAGTTCAACCGAGGTTAAAAGTTGTTCATATCTACCTATGATTTCATCTATTATAGTATAGTAAACAGCCTGTATGTTCGATTCTAAAAGTCTTTTGTTTTTCTTCTCCATCACGTGTTTTATAGGACTAAGGATGTCAACTTCAGACGTATGTATTGTGACTAGCCAATCTTTACCCATATAGATATAGATTCCATAAATCATGAGTTTTCTGAGCGTCTTGTACCTAATATCCAAAAGTATGCTAAAGATGCAATCGTCCAATATTCTTACTTGGGGTCTTTTAGCTTGTTGTTCTGTAATTTTCATGCTATCTTCATCTAAATTATATTTATCTTTAATAAACTGCAAATCCTTTGGAGATGGGTCCTGTAAATCTATCCACACCTTATCACCTATATTTTTTGATTGAGCATTTTCTCCTAAATAACCTATCCCCTCTGGGCCAAAGTAAAGATATTGGGTCTTCGACAATCAAGCATCAGATAATATAGAACAACAAAGACGGTTTTGATATAAATCTAACTGTTTATAGCGACAGGTATATGAATAGTACTACTCGTATTAATTGAAATCGCTTAAATTACATATCTAAAAATTGAAGATTTTGGTGATCATGTTAAATCATTATTGATATTTTACAATTTTAAATTCATAAATAGATACCTTTTGAAAGCGCTTTTTTTTATAATTAGCATAATAATGTTTTAATTTACAAATCCAATATATTGA
>LLBZ010007444.1_pt4 | contig 10896 bp, 12 predicted proteins | sample 1489421 | NCBI WGS metagenome assembly LLBZ01 (sample SAMN04092657, study PRJNA295927) | soil metagenome | biome: Soil prokaryotic community; feature: Bulk soil; isolation source: soil from tomato rhizosphere | host: tomato cultivar Moneymaker | place: South Korea | collected 2011-11-01 | reverse complement strand
TCCCTGGATGGCAAACCAGGAAGTAAACTTTCCGGCAGTCACATATTGGGAGGGGGCCGTGCGGTTTGAAGGCACTTGCAACGGAGCACCCGTCCGCGGCAACGGCTATGTTGAACTCACTGGCTATGCCGGGAATTTACCATTGCCATAAGATGCCGTGGTAAGTTAGAGCATGTGGCTGCGAGAAAGTGCCGTGCGTACCTTGGCAGGTAACGAATATTTCGCCTGTGGATTATCCCAGATGACCACAGGTACACCGGTTTGCATAGGTATCCCGCGCACAAGTAGTGCGCTCAACCTTTGATAATGCTGGAAGAAGTCGGCGCGGTCGCGAAACCCATGTTTGTGTACCATGCTTGAGTCATTGCTTTCGGCGCGTTGCTGGATGCGTAGCATCGTGGTGCGGAGGTAATGGTCAGTCAGTTGTGGAGTTTCCATACCGACGAGCAGCAGATTGCTGCGCTGAGAAAGCAGTTGTCCTAATTTGCTGCACAGCATATCGGAGAATCGATCCCCTAGGGGTGGAATGGCGGTGTCGGGTGACTGTGTCGCGCCTGTGTTTTCCGGAGAACCGGCTGACCGCAGACGGGTAACCTCGACCATAAACGTAAGGCTGGTGGTAAAGGTGACCGCAAAATCAGGACTGCGCCCGAGTTCCGGATGTTGAGGCTCATAGGCCACACTCAAAGATCGCTCTCGCAGGAGCAGGTAGGCAGTTTCCAACTCAAGCTGGAGATCTCGCAGGCTCTCAGGTTCCTGCACGGTGCGAAGCTTCTTGCGGATTTTGTTGTGATGGTTATTGACGAAGGCAGTAAATCGACGCGAGGAGGATAACCACGTCGCCATTTGTGCAGTGAGGAGGTGGGACCGTCCGTCAAAGAGATAGGTGAGTAATTCATCTGTTAACATCGTTATGTTCGCGCGGGAAAATAATCCGAAAGTGTACCATTCCAATGGAGTTTATTTCTCTGTCATTCTTCACTTTCTCGCGAATTGGATTTACAATAGGGCTTAACCCGCGACCATTTGATACATTGGATGTTTGAATGAGCTTGAGCGGTTGGGGTGGTCGTGGGCAATGATATTACACAAGTCATACTCTCGAGAAAAAGATTTTCCTCATAATTTCATTTAATCTGTTTTCACTGGTCGCTTTATTAAAGCAACTGGGAAATCGCCGTACCCCTTTCCTCCAATCAGGGTTAAGCATGTTACTAATTGAGCGGGGTGATCCCGCCATAAATTACATGGCTCCGGGGCCTTTATGACTCACGAATTGAATTTACAGTCCATGTCGTTAAATGATCTTGCCCAGCGATGTGCGCAGGAGACCAAGCTATACTTTAAATCAAAAGTTCACGATACCAAATTCTGTTTTGAGCTGTTTCGAAGGGCGGTCTCTGAACGCGATGGTCTCGCCTGGAATGCTATTATTATCCAATATCGACCATTGGTGGCGAGATGGGTGAATCGCTGGGCAGACAGACACCCGGATTTTCCGCTTGCCAGGGAGGAAGAGGAGGATTTCATTGCCGAGTCCTTCCTGCGGTTTTGGAACCATTTCACGCCAGACAAGTTCCATAAGTCCCAAGATCTGGATCGCGTGCTCACCTACCTGAAGATGTGTGTCAATAGCGCAATTTCAGATATCTGGCGGAAAATGCATCGCAGGCAATTTGATCAAAAACTCGGGCCCGAGCCCGAGGAAGAAGGCGAAGCGTGGGATCCTGCTGATTCTAAGCCAACACCGGAAGAAAAACTTCAGAGCGATGAGCTTTGGCAATTGATCCAGACACGTTTGAAGGACAAAAAGGAATACACGGTGGTGTACGCTTCCTTTAACCTGAACCTCACGCCCCGACAGATCATTGCCGAGTATCCAGATGTATTTCGCAGCATAGAAGAAATCTACCAGTGCAAAGCGAATGTGTGGGCTCGGCTTGGGCGTGACCCGGATCTTAGAAAATTTGTCCAACCGTGATGCTGGAAAAAATCAAAATCTGGCGTTTATAGTTAGTAGAAGCGAGAAAATAATTCTTGCCGGAATGGGTGTGAGGCGCTGAAAGCGCATATCAGCCACCTGCCATTCTAAATCAGAGGCAGCGACGGCTAGCCCATTGAGAGGTATCTTATGAAATGTATCACTTCGCCCGCGTTGGATGATACTCAAATAACAAGTTATGTGGAGGGCGAAGCGGATGATGTCATTATGGCGCATATCAAAGCGTGCCCGTATTGCGCCGAAAGAGCCAGCCAGTTGACTCTTTTTCAGAACCGTTTGAGGGCACGATTATATCGATCCACTTGTCCTTCATCCATGGAATTGGGTGATTTTCATCTGAAATTGTTGCCGGAATCCCAGGAATTGGTGGTGGCACAGCATGTACGAGGGTGCCCGCATTGCAGGCGCGAGGTGGCTGAGTTAGCGGAGTTTTTGACAGGACCGGATGTACAGCCTGATTTATTGGAAACAGTAAAAGTGTTGTTCGCTCAGCTAGTGGATGGCGGAGCCACACCAGCTTTTGGAGCACTGCGCGGCGAAAGCAAAGGTCCGCTTACCTTTGAGGCAGACGGTGTTGTGATTACCCTGGATGTCCAGCCGGGTTCAAACAGCCATATATCTCTTCTTGGGCAGCTGGCTGCCGATGACCAGGATGAGTGGACTGGTGCAACTGTTGAATTACACCAAACTAATTCACCGCAACTGACTGCCTCTTTGGATGATTTGGGAGCTTTTCGCTTCGAAGAAGTTCGTACCGGTTCAATTCAATTTACGATCACATCACTTGGTGGAGTTGTAATTCAAAGTCCAGATATCGAAATTAATATTTGAAATAAAGCAATGAGCACTTTCATCGAATCGAACCATCATTTGGAAGAGTGGCTGGCGGATGAACTTCCGCCTGATTTGCTTTTGGTGCCCTTGTCTGATGATCTTTCGAACGAGGTAGTTGATCTCTTGAAATCAGAAGCGGATCGTTATTGGAACATCGATCCGAATCGGTCGCTCGTATTTGCCAGTCGCATTGTTTCGATTGGCGAGGCACGAGGCGACGTTAATCAAATTGCGCTGGGGACAATGGCAAAAAGCGATGCACACAGGAAGTTGGGACACACGGACGAAGCCTGGGACTTAATAGAACGAGCCGGAGATATGTTCAAGAAAACCGGAAACGAAGTCGGTTGGGCGCGGACTCGAATTGGAAGACTCTTCCTGAGCCTGAACTTGAATCGTATTTCTGAAGGATTAGCTGACGCTGAACGCGCTCACGAGATATTCACGCGTTACAAAGATGAAGACAAATTGGTGCGGATAGAATTGCAAATTGGGGGGGTGCAAAATTATCTTGGCAACCAGCAACGCGCCCTGGAGTTATTCAATTCTGCTTTAATTAGAGCGAGAGGACTTGGAGAAGAGGGACAGAGATATGTAGGAATGCTTTATGAAAATATTGGACTGACCTTTAATGCACTTGGAGATTTCCGCCAGTCTTTAGAGTATTACGAAAAAGCCCATGCATTAGCTGTCGCCCGACAGGAAATTATTAATATCGCCCGTGTTGAATCGAGCATGGCTGAAATAGCTCAAGCGCAAGGGCGATACCGGCGGGCACTTACCTTGTTGAACACCGGGTTGGAAAGATTAAAGAATGATTTGCCATATGATGCAACCCTGATTCAATATCATATGGTGGAATGTTACCTTTCTTTGAACCGCAGAGACGAAGCCCGTAAACTGGCGAATGTGGTTGTTCAATCTTTTCGAATGCTTAAGGAAGAATATGAACTGGCTCGCGCGCTTTTGATTTTTGCGACTGTGGAAGCAGCGGATGGAAACTTTCTTGGAGCCGGGTCAGCCTTGGATGAAGCCGAAGCTCTCTTTTTGTCTCGTGGTGCAGCAAGTTGGATCGCGACGATTCATTTGTGGCGTGGTCGAATGGCACTAAAACAGGGCAACGCTGCCCTGGCTCATCAGAAATCAGTCTCTGCCGCTGAAGCATTCGATGCAAATGACCTACAGGTCAATGAGGTCAGGGCAACTCTGTTAAAGGGTCAGGCCTTATTTGCATTGGGGGAATTTCCGGCAGCTGAGACCGCCGGGCACAAAAGTCGCCTCTTTGCACAACGCTATAACGTCCCATCCCTGCGTTACGAGGCTTATCTTTTGCTGGGTCAGATCGCTGAAGCAGAAGGTAGGAATACAAGCGCTTTGCATCGTTACAAGGCGGCGGCGGCAACCATCGAACGCGTTCAGCGTGAATTAACGATCACACTGCGTCCAGGCTTTCTTGAAGATAAGGGCGAAGCACTGCGCCGCTTGATTTCGCTGTACTTGCAGACAGACCGGACAGTGCAAGCATTTGAAACACTGGAGAATGCCAAGGCTCAAAACTGGCTAGAATATCTCAACAATCGCGAACGTTTGCACTGGTCTCAGGAAGATGCTGAGAGCCGGGCGTTGATTGAAGAGCTGGAAGGTTTGCGGGCAGAGCATCAGTGGTTCTACCGGTTGTCGAATCCACTTCCAGGCAACAGTGAGGAATATCCGAAAGCGATCAGCCCTGAACAGGCGCTCGCTGAAATGACAAAGCGTGAACAGCGCATGAGGACGATCACTGAAGAGTTGTATCTGAGAAGTGATGATGATCCATATTCTAAACAAACGCTTGCGCCCTCCTTCGGTGATATTCAACACTCGTTGGATGCAGACTCGACACTGATTGAATATTACAACGATGGAGAGTCAGTATGGGCGTTTACGCTGAATCGAAGCGATATGCAGGTTCAGCGTCTGCAGGTGTCGGTGAAAGAGTTGGACCGAGTAATGACCCAGTGGCAGGCACACGTGGCGGGAGCGCTCAAGATGAATCCTTATTCAACAGGCGCACTCAAGCTGACCAAACTTGCACAGAGAATTCTTCAGAGCTTGTATACTTCCTTGATTCAGCCACTGGGGTTGAAAAAGAACAAGCGCCGGTTGGTGTTTGTACCCTATGGTGTTTTGCATTTTTTACCTTTTCACTTGCTGTACGATGGTGTTGAGTATTTGATCGAAAAACACGAAGTCCTAACCCTGCCTGCCGCTGGGTTGGCAACTCGCCAGTCTCCAAGGCGTTCGCCGGGAGTGTTAGCGCTGGCACACTCATGGGATGGAAAATTGCCATATACTTCCGCTGAGGCGCAGGTTGTGCATAAGTTGTTTGGTGGAAATATCAGCGCCGAAGAGGATGCCAACCGTGCGGCATTGGGTGCGACACCTGTGCAGATTTTGCACATTGCCACGCATGGACAACACCGTCTTGACCAGCCCGATCTTTCCTTTTTGCAGCTCGCGGATGGTCAACTATATGCCGATGATGTTATGCAACAGGACTTGACCTATGAACTGGTAACGCTCAGTGCCTGTGAGACGGGTCGTGCGCGCGTGATGGCATCCGATGATTTGATCGGTATGGGTCGTAGCTTTTTGTATGCGGGTGCTGGCGCGCTGGTCCTAAGCTTATGGCATGTGGGCGACCATGCCACGCTGGGGTTGATGGAACGGATGTATGCCGCCTTGTATGCTGGAGCATCCAAGCCTTCTGCGTTGCGGCGGGCACAGATGACTATCCTCGCAGAAAACAGGGACCTTCACCCTGCATTTTGGGGTGCATTTCAAGTAATGGGGAATGCAGACCCGCTATCAAGGTAATCTATTTTGAGGAGGTTACATGAAAAAATGAAAAACTGCGTTCATAACGATGACGAACCCATGTAGAAGGCACCATCCGTTCACTTTCAATTGGGAAGGAAAAAGATCATGAGAATAAATATGGTAAGAATCTTTGCATTTTTCCCCAGGTTAATCGTTGAGTTTTTGCCCGGACTAATTGTTGACTTTTTCCATAGGCTATTTCGAAGGCATGAAAGACATTATTTTGTGGCAGATGAGGTTGTTTTCCAAATTACCCACCCCGCCCCTACCGATACAACTCCAGTATCTGTAGTGCAGGCTAATATTTTGGCCTCAGTGCGAAGTTTCTTGCCTTTTAATAGAAATTTCTTACAAGAAGTAATTGTAAGTCTCCTTCCCGCAGCAGGTAACGATTGGAGAAACCGTCTTAAGCCACCTCCACAATCACGCAGACCAACCTCTCCAAATTCACCTACACCAACCTCGAGAATCATCACGATTTCATCTGCCGAACCATTTTCTCTGGTGCCAGTCCGCGTGGCTTGGCATAGCCGAAGCGGTTTACGCTCTGCTGCTGTCAGTAGAGTGGTGCAAGTCGCTTATGACCAGTTGCAAAGTGGTCCCATAAACCTAGGAAATGGTATTAGTCTGCAATCCATCTCCCCCAATTGGTTTGCAAAAAACCTTCACCATGGCGGAAACACTGGAGGCCCTGGTAGTTGGCCCCTCGACGCAGTTGCCCCACAACGACTAGGAACAGAGGCTTCATCCAAAATAAGTGAACATAAGTTTCGACTGGCGGGACCTATAGCAAAGTTGAAGCCATACAAAGACCGGATTCGTAAAGGAAAAGTGCATGTTGCAATCCTCGATACGATTCCATCAAGTAATCTCGGACAGGCGGCTCAAGGTTTCATGCAAAATGGGGCTATTGCTCCGACAACTTCTTCCTTGATCCAATACTTGTTTACACGTTCGCCAAATTTCACTGTCCATCCATATTCTAATTCCGCTGAATTAACCAGCCTGAGAGCATACACACCTCCACCAAATCATTATGAAATGTCTGACCATGGTACGTTCATTGCTGGCATCATTCACACCACAGCTCCAAGCGCAACAATTCATTTGTATGAGGTCCTCAACTCGTTTGGGCTAGGCACTCTAACAAGTATGGCTCAAGGCTTGATTAATGCGGTCGACGATAATAACAAAAGAGGAGATACCCCTCTCATCATTAATTGCAGTTTTATGCTCGATTTGGTAACGCAAAGCAGTGTATCTAATTTAGATCAATTATTAAACCTTACAAACCCTAACACCTCTGGATTGCTGACAAAATCAATACTTGGTGTACTAACGTGGGTTACCAGCCTAAAAAATGTTATTGTTGTTGCTGCTGCAGGGAATCAAGGCAGTCCAGGAGTAAGGCCCTATGCAAGTTATCCAGCCGCTTTCAAAGGTGTTGTAGGTGTAGGCGCGCTTCCAAAAGATTTTCCTAAAAATGCCTATCCTTCCGGGCAATACTATATAGCTGCCTCTTACTCGAACTTCTCCTATGACCCACAAAATAAACTGCCAAGGGATGGTTTTATGACCTTTGGCGGAGAAGTCGATCAGCCAATAACTGGAGTGCCAATTTCTACCAAAGGAGTTTTGGGGGTATATCTCGGGAACTTAATCAGGCAGAACTCTAATAATACTAGCGCTAACAATCTGCAAACTATGCCTTCTAGCGAGGGCTGGGCTCACTGGGCAGGCACATCCTTTGCAGCAGCGATTATTACAGGCTTGCTGGCTGCTAAACCTGCCGAATTGGAACGTAGTGCGAAATCTCTTCCAGGCCCATATCTCACTGTTGAGGGTGAAAACGTTATTGTTGTAAAACAAGGCTGAACGCGCTTTGAAGGCGCGCCAACTGGTGGGGAATGCAGACCTGCTAACCAGATAAATCAACTAAACAGAAAGGAATGGGAACATGAAAAAGGTAATAGTAAATAATCGGCACGATAGGCACCTTTTCTTGGCGGACGAGGTAGTTTTTGAAGTCGTTCATCTAGCTACCACAGGCGGAATTCCTGAAGCAATAAGAGAGTTCCTAAATGACCCGCAATTCGGAGATGAAAATTGGAGAAAAAGGATTCAACAGCCAAACTCAGATTCTCGAATAATCAATTTTTTATCTCCCACTCAATCTCAAGAATCGGAGATTTTTTCCCTGATTCCCCTTAAGATCGATGGACATGACCCTCTGGATCCGAACCCTGTTGATGTGCTCATTTTGCTGAACGATATATACACCGAGTTGGGAGACAGTTTTCCCTTAAACTTGAAAGACCAAAGCGGAAATAGCTTAGGAGTTAGCCTGGTATCTATTTCTCCTAATTGGTTGGCCAGCGATTTACATCACGGAGGAAACACAGGTGGACCTGGTAGTATGCCTGCCAGGAAGAGTGCGCCAGCAGATATACCGCCTAAGTTTAAACTTAAGGGAAAAGAAGAACGGCTAGATAGTTTGTTGGTCCACAAACCAGAAGTGGCAGGGGAAGGGGTAGAAGTTGTTATCCTTGATACCGCTATTTCACTTGAAAATGGGGTTGATGTTACGATTAACATTAATGGCGACAAAGAGCATGTGGCATTTTCGCCTGGAATTACGAAAATGCTTGCTGGTAGACCAAATCATCCAGATTATCCAAGAATGGTAGTTGTTTCATATCCGTATCCGAATGAACTGAACGCGTGTGATCCCTATGCCGCATGGCCTCATCATTACGAGATGCCTGACCATGGCACATTCATCGCCAGCATCGTTCGTGCGATTGCCCCAACTGTGAAGATCCATCTATATGAAGTTCTGAATCGATTTGGTGTTGGCTCCCTAATAAGTATTGCCGAGGGAGTAGTGAATGCAGTCAATCGACGAGGCAACAACACTATACCAGTATTGGTGATGAACTGCAGTTTCATGTTGGAGAACGATTTAGAAGCCCTGGTCATAGATGGCTTAGATGAGGCCGCATTGCAAGCCCTTCAAGAGCTCCTGCCGCCTGAACTGGAGCAGAAGGAGAAGAGGGAGAGGAATCAGAAGCTACTAGAACACTCCATGCAAGATGTGTTCAAATGGGTGACGACAAGTGACCTAAATATTGTCGTTGTTGCCGCGGCAGGTAACGATGGTTTGGATGGAAATGGAAATCGGCTGCCTCCTCATTATCCAGCGGCATTCATGAATGTTTTGAGCGTGGCTGCGCTTCCTAAAGGAAATCCAAGACATCCTCAATCGAATACTGCTAACAGCAGGAAATATAAATCAGCTACTTATTCCAACCTCGCGCACTCACCTGGTTCAAATAAAGAGGCACATAGTTTTGCAACCTTCGGTGGTGATCTAGTAAATGGATCATCAAGACCGACTGGGGGTGTTGTAGGGGTTTACTTTGGAGGAATCCCAACGCAGAACCCTGATGGAACTTTTAACCCAGGCCCCGTCAATACCACAGGCTGGGCACAGTGGTCAGGAACATCCTTTGCGACGCCAATTATCTCTGCACTTTTAGCAGACAGTGGGTTAGAGGCAGACAATACCAATGTTCCATTTAGCGATCCCCCAAACCCAGCGCGACCGTATCGTTCTGTTGATGATGAGAATGTTATTCTCGTGCGCCAAGGACCGTGATTTGTTTTCTCCACTTCACCAGCTCACAAGCTATGCTTGTGAGCTGGTTTGTTTAAATCGTACAATGCTTGAAAACCACCTAAACTTTCGTTTATATGGATAGATAGACAGAATCAAAAAGGAATTGCCATGAATGACAAACTTGAAAAAGATATTTGGTTATATCTAGCAACACCAAAAGTTATCGTTGCACTAGGATCAGCGGCTATTGGTGGCTTGGCTGGGCTGCTGGCTCCCTCACCTCTAAATCGATAGTGGTTGAGATGAACAGAGCAACTGCCTCGAAGCCCCTGGTCAGCCATCAGGGGCTTCATCTTTTTAAGCTTCGATACCTGAAAACTAGTCGTTCATTCGTTGAATGGAAAGAGGAGAAATTGACATGCTTAAGCAAATCTTGATCACTCTTGTAATGGGAACGCTGCTGTTAGGTGCGGCAGTCACGGGAACTTCGTTACCTGTTCTCATGCTCATGGGCAGCCTGCTTCTAATTGCGCTCATGGAAACCTCTGCGCGCCGAATACGATAGCATATAGAGGATTCCCTTTATTTCTGACGAAGAATATCGGAAATCCTCACAAGCCTGCGTTTATGGAAGTAGAAAACGTGAATGTGCTGAGGATTGAACGGGCCCTTCATGAACCAGCGCCGGAGCGTGCGAGATGACTCGCTAGGGTCATCCAATATTTATGATATCAAAAATGGAGGATACTATGTATACGTATGATGGCAAGCTTGAAACATCCCTTTCCGAACCTCTCTTGTATGGAGACGTCACCGCGAAGGTCTACGAGAAGGAAGGCGCGAAGCCGACGACTATAATTCGCACGGACCAGGAGTGGGGAGTCAAGATCAACTGGGAGCTGAAAGGCTCTCTGGCCGAGTACATTTGTGGTGAATGGTGTATTCGCGTGTGTCTAGAATCGATTGGCAGTGGCCCTGAGCGAAGCTGGGAATATCGGATCCCTCTTGACCCATGTGGCAACGGAAAGTACTACTATGATTTCAAGTTCAAGCCCGGGGATATCACAGCAGATTACTGCTCCACCCCCTACAAGCCTGTTGTGACGGTTACCTACAACTCGGTCTGTCACGTTCCAGGTCCGATTGCTGGCTTTGTGGAACTGCCCATCTTGCAGTTCTATGAGGTAGAAAGAGCCAGATATGGGGATAACGGATATGATAATTATCCAGTTCATAAGGATGAAGAGAAATATCCGGGTAATGGGAAGGCGGAATACGAGGTGGAAAAGGACTCGGCTCGCTAGCCCAGTTTGCCGACACCCTGCCTGCGCTACGCAGGCAGGGTCATTTTGCTCCTAAATCTGATTGATCTGGACTGTCTCTTTGATATTTTGCCGTGAAGTCTTCAAAAGCCTTCACGGTTTTTGTTTGATCCTCGTAAGGTGTCGGTAGGCTGGTCGCGTCGCCAGGGTACTCTTTATTGTGGGTGAGGTCTTTCCTTTCAGCAGTCACAAGTCAGCAACGCCTCCTCTGCTATAATCTTTGATATGATTTTGGTCACTGGTGCAACGGGATTTATCGG
>LLBZ010019188.1_pt5 | contig 10898 bp, 10 predicted proteins | sample 1489421 | NCBI WGS metagenome assembly LLBZ01 (sample SAMN04092657, study PRJNA295927) | soil metagenome | biome: Soil prokaryotic community; feature: Bulk soil; isolation source: soil from tomato rhizosphere | host: tomato cultivar Moneymaker | place: South Korea | collected 2011-11-01 | reverse complement strand
TATTCCTGGCGGCTTGTGCCGGTCGTATACCATTGGTTCTTTGCGAAATAATCATATATGCGGCCCCGCCAGTAATAACGTGGTGGCTTCTCGCTTGCAAGCAGGTCAGGGACTTGCACCTGGAACATGACGGTATCAGAAAGTGGAAAGCCCTGACCAAGTTCGAGTTCCGTTCCGTAGAATTCACCTGGTCTTCCACCGCTGGGCGACTCAAGGGCACTGACAGCGTTTTCCATCCGTTCGGTGAAATCAGTCCAGGGTTTGGTAATGCGACTCCAGGCTTGCCTGGCGGAATCGATTCTGGTTACAGAAATGGGCACTGTCCACGCGATCAGAATGATCAGACCCGCGGCAATTGCCATCCCACTGGTGAGGTCAATACTGTTTTCAGGCGAAAGGAAGACGCGCCGTTCCCTCCAGTGTTTTTGATCCTGCAGGAAATTCAGGCGTCCTAAGAGGAACAGAGCGATGAAGACAAAGAAAGCCAGAAACCATAAACGCCCCGCTGCCACGTTGTCATAATTTTGGATGATGAGCATACCCATTGCAGAAGGGAGGACCACTCGCAGAAAATTCTGCTGGCGCAAGAGACCGAATCCCGCGGATGCACTAACCACCCAGAATGCGATGGACATGGCTGCGATAAAGAACAACGGGTCTTCCACCGGGCGGCGTGAGAAAAACTCTGAGATCGAAAAGAGAAGGCGGCCTCCCACACTGAGTAACTGTTCTTCGAGCGCGACTTCCTCGTCGATCACCCGGGTCCATTGCAGAGGCAGCATAATGATCATGTAGAGAAAACTGATCCAGCGTGCCGTTCTGCGCTGGAATTGGCTATACCCCAATGCCAGTCCGATGGCAACTCCCATTGTGGCAAACAACTGTACTAAAGACAGGTCTGGCACCCAGTCAGTGGCGACGAGACGCGCAGCGACCGTCTGCAAAAGTAAAAAAAGGAGCAGGATAGCGGGCCAATCCCACCAGCGGGATTGCTCAGATGACTTTTCCATAGTACTGAGTCTACAATTAAGGGGGAGGTTCGTCAAATACCACGGAGGGGTTTTTTATTAATCCTGGCTAAAAGAATCAGCAGCCCAGATCTTTCTTTATCGGTATTTTTCTCTCAAACCTTCAGCGGCTTTATTCAATTCATCAACATTTTTCTGGATTTTCCTGATTGCCTCCACTACATCATCCACACCCTTGGGTCCCGCGCGGAAGACAGCTTCATCCAGCCAGACTGCTTCATGTTCACAGGCACGGGTCGCTTCAGGCAAATTCATTTCTTCAAAATTGAAATATTCTGGGAAGGCGCTTGGTACAGCCAAGGTCGATTTCTTCGGCTGGAACAATTCATAGTTATGCATGGCCTCATAACCCGTCCACGCCTCAATTCCTTCGGCGTCCAACGCGGCACACAATACGTCGTGTTCCATCCCAAATTGCTGCGGGTTGATGGCGAAAATATAGCGATAGAACGAACGCGTCGTATGGCGCTCATCCCGTTTCATGACACGCACACCGGATAACTCGCTTAGAGATTCATCCATATATGCTGCCATTTCCTCGCGCTGTTTTGCCTGCGCAGGGAAGCGTTCAATACCCACCAGAGCAAGTGCGGCCTGTAATTCACTCAATCGGTAATTGGCGCCCATGACAGAAAGACCATTCGGGTCTTCGGCTCCACCACCGAGCGCATGTGGTCGTCCGCAATCAACGATGCTGGCGGCTTTCGCGGCAAGTTCCGGAGTTCCGCATAATAAGATTCCGCCTTCACCGGAGGTGAGGGTTTTTGAAGATTGTAAAGAGAACGAACCGAAGTGACCAATTGTTCCTGCGCCTCGATCGTTCCACCTCGCGCCGTGTGCATGCGCACAATCTTCAATTACGATCAGGTTATGTTGCTCCGCCAATGCCATGATCGCGTCCATATCCGCCATGTTCGAGCCTAGATGTACGGGGATGATCGCCTTCGTCCTGGGGGTGATCGCCTTTGCCGCGGCTTTCGCGTCGAGACAGTAGGTGTTCGGGTCCACATCCACGATGACGGGAATCGCTCCCGCTGCCATGGGGGCTGATGCTGTTGCCTGAAACGTATATGCAGGGACAATCACTTCATCGCCCCAGCCAACGCTGGCTGCTCGCAACGCGACTTCCATCGTAACCGTGCCATTGACCATCGGCACAGCATAACCACCACCTTGTAACTCGGCAAATTTCTTTGCCAGTTCAGCCGTCTTCGGTCCTGGATATGGATACCCCCCCCAACGGCCTGATTTGATGACTTCGGTCACCGCGTCAATATCGCGCTGATCCCACACGGGCCACTGGGGATAAGGCTCTGTGCGTGTTTTTGGTCCACCGAGAATGGCTAATTCAGACATAAAAGACTCCAAGTTTTTACAATGTGATTATTTATTTGACAATTTCTTTCGCGGTTCGAACGACATGATCGCGGATGGCGTATCCATCGAAGTTGACTTTTTCCATGCCAAGTATCACGGCTCCAACAACAGGAGGTCCATCCAGCCGGATCAATTTTGCTTTGGGACAATGCTTGAGAACAATTTCACGCATGGGCTGGGTGATCAGTTCGCCCGCCTCAAAAACACTGCCCGATTGAACGATCTCCACTTCATCATTTACCATCTCGATCTGGCGCGCCACTGATACAGCCAGCCAGCCTAATTCTTCACCTGCCCACTGTAGAGTATCACACGCGGCGCTATCACCATTACGCGCGGCATTGATCACTTGAATTGCAAGGAATGGAAACAAATGATATTGTCCATTTGAAAGACCTTCCATCAAATCCATCTCATTTTTTGCGCCGGTAGCTTCGAGATAGATCTGTGTTAACGAAGTCGGCGGAATCCGTTTGATCCATGCGTAGTTCACCATTTGGAGCCCTCTTCCCGTAATTTCAAGAGCCCCGCCAAATTCACCGAATGTCACACCATTCCCAACAATACGACCTTCCTGTCCATGCGGCCCGCGTCCGCGACAATTGTTGGATGATCCTGCGGTAACGTTGACACCAATCCCGCGCCTTGCGCCGGCAAGCAACCCATTCATACCATCATTGACGACTTCGACCGGGCAGGATAATCCCAGTGCAGTGATGGCTTGTAGATGAGGATCTCTATCAGATGGAAAGTCACAGCCCGCGACGCCAAAGCCTGCTCCCGCTATATCAGCAACATTCACTCCAGATGTTTCATGAGCTTGCGCGAACGATTCCACCAGGACCTTTGTCAATCTCTCATAGCCGACAGCCTGATGGTTGCCACCGGATGACTTGCCGAATCCAACACAAGCCCCATTTTCATCCACAATCAGCGCGTGAGTTTTGGAGGAGCCAACGTCAATTCCTAGAAAGTACTTCATCCATTCCTCATCGCGTCACGGATTTGGCGATAGCCGATCAACTTAATATCTTCACTTTCAATAAACATCTTCAACTCATCGCTCATGAATGCATTGTAATTCGCGACCCTTGCGCGCCAATCCGGAGCAATCGCGCGCAACTCAGCTGTGTCAATGGATGGATGCAAAATAAAATGTGTAATCCCAACTGGCACTTCGCCAAATAGTTTTTTTGCCACACTGATATGGTCATCGCCATGTTCCAGCGGCATGAACAAGATGCCATCTACCATGGGGACTCCCATCGTTTTGAGTTGTTGTGTGATTGTCGCGTAGGCGATCCGTCCCTCCTCACCAAAGTCCATCATCCCAATTCCTTCTGCATCCAAACGCGGCAACATGTTTGGCAATAATCGACTCACCGCGGCATGGATATAAGACTGAATAAACAAGGGATTCATGATCGTACCCATGTGTGAATCGACATGTGTGACATCAATCCCAGCCGCGAGCGCGCGTTCGATTTGCGCATTGACTTCCGCAGCAACTGCCTCAGGTTTGGCGTTGTCGTACACTGCCTGATGCCACTGATTGAAATAACCATCCGCATCCATCAAGCCTGAGCTTGGCTCCCGTGTCGATACAGGTCCCCACCGGTAGCTTTCCCACTCTGCATTCAACGTCGCATGGACTCCCATGTCTATTTCAGGATTTTCCCTGCACATCTGCGCAACAGCAGGGAACCAGGGGCAGGGCACCATCACGGCGCCCGAGGTGATCGTTCCGAACTCCCACAAATCCTTGAATGCCTGCACAGATGCATGGCACATGCCAATATCATCTGTATGGACAATAACTGCTCGATCATTGTCGGAAAAGCCTAACTTTTTGAGGAATGGATTGGGTGTCATCAATTTCTCACGTTTCTTTGTTTTTCAATGATTTCATCCTCCCAGGTCAATTCATCTGAATTGGGGATTCTTCCTTCGCGCTCCATTACTTCAAAGACCTGAGTCATACCCTGTTCCAAGGAAATTTGTGGGTGAAACTCGGGCACATCGCGGAACAACCTCTCAGACGAGTAATACGCGTTATAAGCAAATTCATCTTCAAGGATACCGGAGTTCGGAACGTTGAGTCGTTTTAGGTCTTCAAACGGCACACCGACGAGTTCGACATCTTTCCCCAAAATTTTTCCGGCAATACGATGATAATCTGCCCAGGAGATGTATCCACGATTGACGGCGTTATACGTCTGCCCGATGGTGTGTTCCTTGCCGATAACGCCAACATAAGCCTGGGCAATATCGTCTACATGCATGTGCTGGTGAAGCGCAAATCCATCACCGCAGACAACAATAGGCTTGCCCTTTTTGACTCGGTCTATCCAGGAGAAGTCCCAACAAATTTGTCGCAACATTCCCTGCACAGGACCATACGTTGTGGAGGGTTTTATGATGATGGCTGGAAATTTCTCAGTATGGTATGCCGCCAAATAGACAGCATCCGCTGTGACTTTATTTCTCCCATACTCAGTGTTTGGGCGCAGAGGATGAGTCTCATCAGCGGGGAAGTAGTCATACTGTATTCCGTAGGTGCAGGTGGTGGAGGTGTGCACGAACCAGCCAACCCCGCGAAATGCACGAACACTCGAAGCCGCATCTGCCGCGTTGAAGCAGATCATATCGATCGCTGCATCGAACGTCTCAGCCTGCATTTTTTGTTCGAAGTCTTCCCGGTTGTGCCGGTCACCTTGAATAAGACGTACGTCACTCGGCATCTGGGATGTCTGACCGCGATTGAAACATACAACTTCATGTCCCTGCTCGAGCAACAGCCGAACAATAGGCTGGCTGATATTTCCCGTTCCGCCTACGATACAAATTTTCATAGTCTAAAATCCACAGTGTAGCGCGCTGGTGTGTAATACCTTGAGTGCTTCTCCGCGCTCAAAGGTTTGTCCTGCTGCAACTTGTAGTGATTTGGCATCAAGTGCTCTCACCAATTGGTCCATCTCCTGCGAAGTAAACTGAGTCTCATAGCATCGCACGGAAGCAATCTTGGATTCCCAGGTAGAAGAAATATCTGCTATATAGTTGGGCTCACGAGTGTAGTAAAAAACGATTCCCTTGATATCATGCCCTTCATAAGCCGAATCAACTACCGGGTCGGAGGACGCGATTTTTGTCAGCCCGGAAAACATGACGGCTTCAGAGGCAGCCAATCCGGTTTGGATGTGGTCCCGGTGTGCTTCGTAGGTCAGCCACGGGTCAGCAGTAAAGACAAAGTCAGGCTGGAGCATGCGAATGTATTTCAGGAAATCGCGGCGCAGGGCAAAGTAATCATACTCACCTGCATCTGGATAACCCAGCCAATGCTGCTCCTTTACGCCAATGATTTCACCCGCGGCAAATTGATCATGTTTCAACATCTCTGCAGCCGCTTTATCCGGGAGTGAATGATCAACGACGCCCATCAGATCATCCGTTGCAGTGAGATAGAACAACTCTGCGCCGTTTTGTTGGAGCAGTGCCAACGTTCCGGCCGCGGCGATATCATTGTCGTCATAATGGGGCTGGATGCAAAGCACGCTTCTTGCCTCGAAGATGTTAGGTGTAGGTAGGATCGTTTCAATCGTCATTGCTTAATTTCCACAACTTTCCCGGTACGGGCACTCTCATAGGCTGCGTCTACAACTTTCATGTTCATGAAGCCTTCGAGGCCTCCAGGGGTTGGAATCCCATTCTTCTCGATACATTCAACGAAATATTTCAACTGGGTATCGTACAAACTTTGCAGGGCAGCCTCCTCGCGCGGGAATGGCAAGCCAGCGTCGATCACATCAATTTTTTGGTCTTCACCATTGGGTATCTCCAGCTTCGCCGGGAAGATCTGTCCAAATCCCTTTGTGCCATATAGCTGAGTCGCGGCTTGAGATCCATCCGCATGGGGTTGCCACCAGCCAGACTCAAAGTAGGATATAGCGCCGTTATCCCATTCCACGATGATGACACCGGTATCATCGACATCGAAATCCTTATAGTAAGTTCCGATCTTTGCGTAGACAGATACCGGCTTTGGATCGTTCAGCAGAAACCGTGCGGTGTCCAACGCGTGGATTCCCATATCTGCCATTGCGCCACCACCTGCCAGTTCTTTTTGCGTGAACCAACCACTCGGACCCCAATTTGTATGCATGCCGTATCCTTTGGTACGAATTATTTTCCCCAACTTTGACGACTGTTTTTTCAACCACAAAACCTCAGGGTCGAACCGCCAGCAATGTGCCACCATTAGAAGCGCACCCGACTTCGCCGCGGCTTCGCACATCTGCTCGGCTTCCTGAGCGTTCATCGCCATCGGCTTTTCCACCATCACATGCACACCCGCATTGAGGGCGGCAATGGTTTGTGGTAAATGCAAATAGTTCGGTGTGCCCACGACGAACGCATCCACATTTCGATCTTTTAACAAATCTTTCTCATTTTTATATTGACGCGGAATTCCATAGACACTTGCGAATTCCGACATTGATTCGACCTTGTGGTTTACAACCGCCACCAATTCGAGTCCTAAATTCCGTGCGGCTTGTGCATGGAACTTACTGATATATCCCGTGCCCGCAAATGCGATCTTGAGGCTCATTTAATCTCCGTTTATATGCCTTTCTGGTTTTGTGGCATTTTTTGTATATCAGGACCTTATCCCTTGATACCTGAAAACACTACTCCCTGCGTGAAAATCTTTTGCGAGAAGAAGAACAGCAGAATGGGTGGGATGATCATCAACACTGAGACAGCCATAATGAGATGGGTATTGACCGTGTACAGCGCGTCGAAGGTCTGCAGACCCACCGCGAGAGTCCAGTTTTCGCGGCTGTGCAGGAAGATGAGCGGTTCGTAGAAGTCATTCCACGCATAGAGGAAGTGGAAGATGCCTACAGAAACGAGCGCGGGACGCGCTTGAGGAAGAATGATGTAAAGCAAAATTTGTAAGGGATTCGCGCCGTCTATTTTCGCCGCGTCATCGAGTTCAAGCGGAATGGTCAGGAAGAATTGGCGCAGTAAAAATACATCATAGGCATTTGCAAAGAAGAGCGGCACGATGAGGGGTAACAGCGTGTCCACCCAGCCAAGTTTTTGAAAAAGGATATAGACCGGGATCAATCTCACCTGGCTTGGCAGCATAATTGTAGATAATAATAATAAAAATAACAAGTTCAACCAGCGGGCGCGGAATCGTGAAAACCCGTATGCCACCAAAGAGCACGAGAACAACATTCCAGCCATGCCAACGAATGTGACGATCAAGGTGTTTCCTAAATATCGCCAGAAAGGCATGGCGTTGATTGCTTCGGGATAATTCTCCCAGTGAACATCCCAACGGTAGAGTTGTTTTTGATCATCGATTCTTAACTCATGGATGACATCAGGACTCGCGGGATCTACGAATTGTCCTAGGCCATTAGGGAGATTCTTGATGAGAGCATATTCCTGCAATTGCCCATCGACCATGACTTCATAGAGCGGTTCGGGATTGCCATTTATTTCCGCTGTTTTCGGCTTGCGCGGGATGAGCGATGCTGAATCCGACCGGATTTGTGCGGGGTCCTTCAATGAGGTGCTGATCATGTAGAGGAACGGAATTAAAACAAGGACGGAGCCCGAAGCGAGCATCAGGGTGGTAATTCCCTTGAAGAGGAACTCATGTCCTTTCGCGGAGCGAACCAGCCAGCGCAGAGAATCCAAAACTTTCCTCATGCGGCTTAACCTCTGCCTCTGAGTTGACCTTCGTAATAGACCCATGTGTCAGATGAACGGAAGATTAAGGTAGTGAGAACCAAAACAATGATAAAGAGAATCCATGCCAGCGTGGAGGCATAGCCCATATCGAAATAACGGAATGCGTTTTGATAGAGATAGATATTATAGAAAAGTGTGGAATGTTGAGGACTGCCCAGCCCTGCAATTGAGCTGCTTGTGGCGACATACACCTGTGTGAAGTACTGGAATGTAGCGATCATGCCAAGCACGAGATTGTAAAAGAGGACGGGTGTCATCATTGGGAAAGTGATGTTCCAAAAGCGTTGCCAGGCGTTGGCGCCATCCACTTTCGCTGCATCATATAGATCTGTCGGCACGCCTTGCAAACCTGCCAGATAGATGATCATCGAACTGCCCACGCCCCATAGACTCATGATCACAAGCGCAGGGACAGCCCATTCAGGATCAGCCAGCCAGCCCGGGGGATTCTGAATGCCGAGCACATCCTTGAGAAACGGATTGAGGACGCCAACGCGTGGATTGAGGATTCGCACCCATAGCAAAGTGACCGCCACCCCCGCAATGATGGATGGCAGAAAGAAGATTGTCCGCCAGACGTTGATGCCGCGCACATTTTGATTGAGTAAAACCGCGAGGAAGAAAGAGAAACCTAAATTGAGTGGGAGTGCCAGGGATGCATAATAAATCGTGACCTGCAATGCCTTCCAGAACAACGGATCGCCAAACTGGCGCGAGTCACCCGTGCGAATCGCATCCCAGATTCCAGAAAAGGCTCGCTCATAGTTTGCCAATCCGATCCATTGCGGCGGGTCAATGATATTGTATTTCGTGAAGGAAAAATACAACGACGCCAGCATCGGACCAATCGTGAAGATGAGAAAGCCCAAGATCCATGGCACGATGAACGCATAACCCGCTAAAGCCTCGCGGCGTGCCAGACTCATATTGTTGAATGCGCGGAAAGACATAATATATTCATTCTTCCCTCACCCTTGGTCCCTCTCCCGGCGGGAGAGGGGTTGGGGTGGGGGAGAAGAACTATTGATTCGCCCAATATTCATCGAGGATCTTTTGCACGTCCTCGTTGCCCTGGTCCATTACAGCTTGCACGTCCGCCTCCGGGTCACTATAGAGAATCGATAGAACGTTATTCAAAGTGTCGTTCACCTTTCCCCATTCTGGAACCCATCCCTCGTGATGTGGATTGTCAAGATAATCAATAGCTTGGAAGATCACATTGTGATCAATCGTCGGATAGCGCTCTTTCAGGAAGTTCAAATACGCTGCCTCAGTGGATTTGCGCGCAGGCAGACAACCATAGATTTTGCATACATCTACAATCTGCTCAGGAGCTACCAGCCACTTCATCACCTCCCAGGCGGCATCCTTGTTCTTGGCGTCCTTGGGCATGGTGAACAGGTCCGCATGGATGCGAGCGATGCGCTCACCATCCTGATTGTAGAACAGGGGCGCAATATCAAAGGCGAAGGGCAGTTCGTTCAAGCCTTCCGACATAAACCAGGTATGACTGTACCAGATAGCGACTTGCCCTGAACCAAACGGGTCGGCGCCTGTGGAATCGATCGCAGCCTGTCCATTGGCATCTGGGATGAAGTGTTCCTTCCAAACGCCATCATGAAGCCATTGGAAGCCGAACACTCTTTCCGGTGCATTGAAAGTGGCGGTCTTGTAATCATCGGTTGTTGGGCGTCCCTGATCTGCCGCGCCAAACATCGTCAATTGACCGCGCATATCGGTCCATGTGTCTGCATAGCCCCATTGCTTGATGCTTGACGGATCGAAGCCAGCATCATTGGCTGTATTGTCGTTGGCATCCAGTGTCAGCTGCATTGCCATTTCTTTTAACGCGTCTATGTTCCATGAGGTATCCGCGTAATCATGTGTGGGATAGTCCAAACCCGCTGCATCGAAGGCATCCTTGTTATAGAACAAAAATGACGGATACAAGCCCAGCGGCAAGCCAGCATCCAGATCAGGATATTTATTAATGGTTGTTGCCGGTCCGTAGAAATCGGTCAGGTCGTAATTATCTTTCTCAATATAAGGCGTGACATCCTCCCAATATTCCTTGAAACGTGCAATGGTTGATGTACCATGCGGGCCCACCAGCTGTGGCGCGTTGTCGCCAGAAACCATTGCAAGGAATCTTTCAGTTGCTTCTTCGTTGGGCACGATTAAAAATTCCATTTCGATGTTATCGTGCGAATCGTTGAACTTCTTTGCAAGTTCCTCCTGCGCCGCAACCTGGTCAGGATCGGTTCCTGTGCCGAAGCCGACGAAGATCACCACTTTTTGCGGTTCAGCTGGCGCTTGAGTGGCCGCGATGCCGCTACACGCGGCTAATATCATCGAAGCAACAGCGAACAATGCGAACGTTTTCAACAGTTTGGTTTTCATCTCTTCCTCCAAATTGATTAATTGATTCGATACGATTCGAGCCCGGCGATTAGTGTTCCTGCTTCACCTCCTTAAGGATAGGATTTCGTCTTTTGATAGGTTGGATACGGTCGGTTGACATCCGCACGATTCGCGGATGACCAACTCTGTACGCATCAGAGTCAACGCCTCTGCCTGCTCGCCGTTCATCAGGCGCGCCAACTGCCGGACAGCTTCGCGCCCCACCTCTTCGATCGGCGCGCGAACCGTTGTCAGCGCAGGGGAGAGGTAGCGGGCGAAGGGGATGTCGTCGAAACCCACAACAGCCACATCTGCCGGAATGAGGCGTCC
>LLBZ010002590.1_pt5 | contig 10935 bp, 11 predicted proteins | sample 1489421 | NCBI WGS metagenome assembly LLBZ01 (sample SAMN04092657, study PRJNA295927) | soil metagenome | biome: Soil prokaryotic community; feature: Bulk soil; isolation source: soil from tomato rhizosphere | host: tomato cultivar Moneymaker | place: South Korea | collected 2011-11-01 | reverse complement strand
GGTATAACATGCGTCGCAGCCCATAGGAATCCCTGTGAGCTTGCCCATGAAATGATCTTCGAGCCCCGCCCGCTGGATCTGGCGCGCATCATAGAGATATTCAGGGCCAATAAAGCCGACGACTGTATTGACCTGGTAGGGGTCATAGCGTTTGGCCAAGCCATAGTTCCGCGCTTCGAGCGTGAGCTGGTCCCAGCCGTTGTGCGCATCGGCAGAGAGGGCCGACCCCTGCCCGGTTTCGAAGTACATGAAATTGGGGCCTTTCGGGAAACAATATTTTTTCGCCATCTCATAGGCTTCGTCGAGCATGCCGACGGAAATACCAAATGAGTCGTTGCCCTTTTGTGAGCCCGCAATCGATTGAAAGACAAGTCCCACCGGCGAGCCTGATTGCATGCACTTCATCTGTGTCGTGACATGCGCCAGCAGGCAGTTCTGTGTGGGGATGTTCCAGGTCTTGATGATGTCGTAGGTCATGTCGAGCAGGCGCGCCACCGAGGCATAGGAATCGTCCACGGGATTGATGCCGATGACTGAATCGCCGGAGCCATAAGACAGGCCCTCGTAAATCTCGGCGCGGATTCCTTCCGGCGAGTCTGTGGGATGGTTCGGCTGGTTGCGCGATGACAGCGTGCCCGGCGCGCCGATCGTGTTGTTGCAGTGGGCGCTGACTGGAATCTTTTTTGCCCCATACATCAGATCGAGATTCGACATCAGCTTCGTCACAGCCGCGATCATCTCAGAAGTCAACCCGACCGAGATGCGACGAATCATCTCGCTGGAAGTGGTGTCCGCCAGGATCCACTCCCGGAATTCGCCAACTGCCCAGTCCTTGATCTCGTTGTAGATGTTTTGGTCCACTGCGTCCTGAATGACGCGTGTGACTTCATCCTGGTCATACGGCACGGCGGGATTCTCGCGCAGAACCCATAGCGGTACTTCCGCAAGGACGAGTTTCGCAGCGACACGTTCTGCAGTAGTCTCCGCGGCAACACCCGCGAGGCGATCCCCCGATTTCTCCTCGTTGGCTTTGCCCATGAGGATGCGGATATCGGGGAACTCGTAGGTTTTGCCGTGTAGCTTGGTTCGCAGGAGCATAGTTATCGTTTTAACCACGAAGGTTCACAATGGATAACGTCAGATTATCACCACTTCAATTTCACGCAAAACAACAGGCGTCTCAATTCTCAAGGTATTTTGAATTTCAGCAACCGTATCTGTAAATTTCATCAGTTCACGAATTTCTTCTTCATTACCCTGTGCAAAGACCTTCGCCTGATAAGTCACATTTCTGGCGGGCTCGCCTTCTGCGCCGAAATGGCCATGCACTTCTACTTCGACGCGTTCCACTTTGATTTTCCGTTTCGCAGCTTCGCGGTAGATGTCGTTACAGTAGCAGGTAGCTAGCGCCAGGAACAACAACTCCCCTCCGTTCGCGCTTGAGCCATAACCCGTCGACTTCGGAGGAATAGTAATCGAGTGGACATTCTTATTCGTTTTAAATGTCACTTGATGGCTGCTTTTGCTGTTCTCTATCTTTGCTGATATTTCCATGATTGGATTTATGTGGCTAACCGCTCATAAAACTTTTCCTTGAAAAGCGCTCGTCCCGCCGGAAAAACGAGGAGCAGACTAATCAACAGCATCCCAATCCAGAGAAGACTCAATGAAACACTCATCTCCTGTGGAATGACAAAGAGATTCGTAGCAAGAGCAGCTGTGTGCATGATAGCCGGAGCCCAAATTGTTTTGTTTCCATGTTCAAACAAGTACGCCATAGGATAAGCAGCAAGGATGGACAACAGGATCGCCGCGATCGCAATTGGGAGAGGAAGCCATAGCAACAGGAGCAGGTGCATAGCCCCAAACAAAAACATCGAGTAGGTCGCCGACCGCCAAAAGCTAAACCGCCCTCGGAAGAAATTGAATACAAATCCGCGGAAAAGAGTTTCTTCGGTCATCCCCACCCCGGTGATGATGCCAACTAGAATCCAAAGCCAGTTACTTTGAAGCACCAACGGCACCCTCGCAAGAGTGGAATATATTGGAAAGAATGACAACAACAATGCACCAAGCATGAGGGCAATAGCAACTGCACGCCAATCAGGCTTACCGAACCCCACCTCGCAAAACGCCTGAACCCAATGCAGGTTCTTGATCAAACTCCAAGAAATTATGACTCCGCTAACGATGACAACACAAATGAGAATCCTGATCCAAGTCCAATCAACGTTTGGAAATAAGAACCCGAATCCGGTGAACAAGCCAAAAAGAATGACAAACGCGAGTAGAAATGGGACGTATTGGTTCTTCGTATTCATATCGTCTCCGGATCTTCGTGAGGCTCAGGGGTCACTAACGATAGAAAATCAACGTCTTGACACTCAGCGGGACGACACGCCCGTCCATGAGAGGTGTGCCGATGTCGATGTAGTCGCCTTCGGATAAGCCGACCTGGTCGATGACGAGCAAGGAACGCGAAGGTGCAAGCCCTTTCACGGTTTGGCCCAGCGCCCGGGCATAATCGCGTTCGATGATGGCAATCAGAGGGCGGTGGCTCGGCATGGTGTCCGCGAAATCTTTCAGACCGGTAGCAAGCTGCGTGAGCGATTCATAATCCAGGGAGCGGTCAAGCTCCAGGGCGACGGCAAACGGATCTGTCGCCAGATTGACGTCCCAGCGTCGGACAGCTTCGGCAATACTGCTCGATACGGAGGCAGGCTCGAGTGACGCAGGAAGCACAGGACGAGTCACAGGGACATTCTTCAAAGGCAAGATGTCGCCCTCTGCCCAGATCGTCGAACCGGAGAGAGTCACCGTTTGCGTGCTGGCTCCAAGAACTGTCGCGCGCAGCGTCTCAGCAGGAGGAACGACCATGTATGTGTTTAACACCGCGTGATTGCGCATGGATTCAGCCAGCAGCGGGCCTACATCATCATGCCGTGTAACATCATTCACAGAATGGATGGGGATCGGATCATAGTAGTAATGTCCAATTCCGCCCGAGAACATCAAGACCGAGCCCTTGCCCGATAGGCCAACGGGCGGCGTGAGATAGATTTTCTGCGCCAATGACGATGAGGTGCCTTCGATCAGCTCGACAGTCAGGTCTGCCATCCGGTCCGTGAAGCGACATAAATCTTCCAACGATGGCGAATCACCAGTCTCGAGTCTCAGTCCGATATCCTCCAGAATGTGTCGGGCAGGTTCCGCGATATGCATCACCCGGCCCGTCGAGCTCTCGATCTCCAGAATCCGCCCACCGTAATTCATCGCCGCGGCGCCGATCAGATTCCCGGTCCGGAACGTCGCGCTATTGGCGCTTCCACCGCCGATATCAACATTCGTCACTGTAGTGTAATTCTTCTGTGAATATTCTGCCGCGCCCGCGCCTTTGCCAGCGATCAGGCTCTCCACGTTTGGTCCTGCCACGCTGACGACGAACTCACCTGCCAGTCCGGAAAGTGCGCGCAAAATTTCATCCGCGTTTTTCTTCTTAGCCGTCTCGCCCGTAATGATCACTGCCCCTGTCTCCACCTGATTCGGGTCCACGCCGGCCGCGGCATATTCACGACGGACAATTTCCTTGAGCCTGTCCGCGTCGATGGTTTCGGAATTGATCAACGGCGTGAACACGATTGGGCTCTGGTAAATGACTTTGCGATCGGTGATATCGATGCGCGGGATCTGCCCCGGGCGCGAGACATCCCGCAGGTTAAGACGCGAAAAGATGATTTGCGTGGTGGTCGTTCCAACATCCACACCGACGGAGAGGAGATCGCGAGAATCGCTCATAAAGAAAAAATTACTATTTACCAATTACCAGTTGGGCAACAACTGGCTAGTAATTGGCAAATAGTAATCGGTAATTACTTCCTATATGTAACCTCACCACCCAATTCTAGTGAGTCGATGACGCCGACAATGACTGCGTCCACGGGCGCGTTGTCCGTTTGGGAGGTAAACCGAGCAGAGGAACCATCGGTAACGAGGACCAGATCCCCCGTCCCCGCGCTGACCGTATCCACGGCGACGAATGGCTCGCCAGTCATGTTCCCCGCCGTATCCGCCTTGCGGACGATGAGCAGTTTGCGCCCACGGATGGATTCATCTTTGATCGTTGAAATGGTGGAGCCAATGACGAGTGCGATTTGCATGTTCGCCTCTAAGAGTTGGGATGGACAAATTGTATCAGATTTACCTGTCCGAACCTATCAGAAAGACCATCGGTGTGCGCGTCCTGGCGGGCTCTCCGGTGTTTGACCACGAAAGCGTCCCTTCCAGCCGCTATCCTACAAAGGTTGCCGAATCGGACGTAGTATTTCTCTAAATCCAGTAATATAATATCGGCTCAGGTGAGCGCGCGGCGCTCAAGTCCAATCCCAAAGGAGAGAAGAGAATGAAGATCAGAAAGCTGTTGTTCCACCTCGCGTCATTGCTCGTGTTTGCTTCTCTGTTGGCTGCGTGTGGAGGCGCAGCCGCTACGTCCACCCAAGCGCCCGCTACATCGGAACCGGCTGCTGACGGCGATTTGGCTGCACTGTATGAAGCTGCTAAAGCGGAAGGGATGCTCACCACGATCGCCCTTCCGCATGACTGGTGCAACTACGAAGGGATGTTCAATGGCTTCAAGGCCAAGTATCCTGGTATTGAGATAAATGAGCTTGACCCTGGCGCTGGCTCGGGTGAGGAAATAGAGGCAATTAAAGCCAACAAGGATAACCCTGGCCCACAGGCCCCCGATGTAATTGATGTTGGACTCGCGTTCGGCCCCTCCGCTAAGGAAGAAGGTCTCATCCAGCCGTATAAGGTTGCGACTTGGGACGATATCCCCGATAGCGCCAAGGATGCCGAAGGCTACTGGTATGTTGACTACTACGGTGTACTTGCGTTCGAGGTCAACACGGCTGAGGTAGCTAATCCTCCCGCCGAGTACGCCGACTTGCTAAAGCCCGAATACAATGGTCAGGTTGCTCTATCAGGCGATCCGCTAACATCCAATGCAGCAATCTTCTCGGTATGGGCCGCCGGACTTTCGACGGGCGCCACCGGAGAGGAAGCTGCTCATGCTGGGCTCGAGTTCTTTAAGCAGCTCAACGAGGCTGGCAACTTTGTGCCGATTGATGGTGACTCCCGTACCGTTGGGATTGGCGAGACTCCAATCCTGATTGACTACAATTACAACTCTATCGCCAACGATATCGCCCTTGCTGGCAACCCTGATCTGGTGACAAACGTCCCGACCAAAGGCGGCATTGCTGGAATGTACGTGCAAGCAATCAGTGCCTACGCGCCTCACCCCAACGCCGCCAAGCTCTGGATGGAGTACCTGTACTCGGACGAGGGCCAACTCAATTACGCTGCTGGCTTCTGCTACCCGATCAGATACAATGTCATGCTCGCAGCTGGCACCATCCCGGCAGAAATTTCGGCGCAGTTGCCCAGCACCGAAGGGGCCCTCTTCCCGACGATTGATGAGATCGATGCTGCCAAGGCGATCATCACTGCGGGCTGGCCCGAGGTAGTTGGTGTCGAAGTCAAACCTCTGCCCTAGTCTTCTTCAATGAAGCTTACTACTACTAATTCACCATCAGCCAATTCAACCGTGGGGGGCGCTTTGCGCCCCCCACGGTTCCGCATCAGGCAATGGCTTCCTGTCATTCCTTTCTTTGTATTCTCCACGTTGTTTCTGATCGGGCCCACCCTGCTCCTGGCATATCGCAGCCTGGAAGGGCCAGACGGGGGACTCACGCTCGATAACTACCGGCAGTTGGTCACGGATACCGTGGTCAACGCGTATGCCATGTCGATCCGGATCAGCCTCACCAGCGCCATTCTAGGAGGGATCATCGGATTTTTGATCGCGTGGGCGGTCTCGATCGGCGGCCTGCCCCGTCCGTTCCGGTCGCTTACCTCGACGTTCTCAGGCGTTGCATCCAACTTTGCCGGCGTTCCTCTGGCAGCTGCGTTTATCTTTACCCTGGGACGCGTCGGGTTGATCACAGCCCTGTTCGAGTTCCTCGGGGTGGACCTGTACCGAAGCGGCTTCAGCCTCTACTCCTTTCTGGGACTGACGCTAGTCTATATGTACTTTCAGATCCCGCTGATGGTGCTGGTCATATTGCCTGCTCTTGATGGGCTCAAACGCGAATGGCGCGAGGCCGCTGAGAACCTCGGAGCCACGCAGGCGCAATATTGGCGCCACGTGGCGCTGCCCGTGCTCATCCCTTCCATTCTGGGCACGATGATCCTGCTCTTCGGCAACGCATTCGGGGCCCATGCCACGGCCTACGCATTGACCGGCGGACTCTTCAACCTGGCTACTCTGCTCATTGGCCAGCAGATCTCGGGCGACGTCTTGCATAATCCCGGGCTTGGTTATGCCGTGGCAATGGGGATGGTGCTCATTATGGGCATCTCGATCTTAATCTATTCACTCCTTCAGCGGCGTTCCGAAAGGTGGTTGCGATGACAGTTTCCACAGCTCCTGCTCCTCTGGCGAGGAAATCGGTAGTGACCGCCCGGACAACCGCTGGGAAGAACCGGTTTTGGTCCCTGGTGATTTACGTGATCGGAGCCCTGTACTTCCTGATCCCGCTTGCGGCTACGTTCTACTGGTCCCTGCGGGCAGAGAAAGACACGCTCGGCCTGGAGGCGTACAGGAGGCTATTCGCCGACACCAATTTCCTACCGTCATTTAGCGAATCGATTGTCAATGCAGTCGTAGCCATCGTCATTAGCCTGCTCATCATCGTTCCGACCGCCTACTGGGTCACGCTGCGGCTGCCAAAGCTGCGGCCGGTCGTCGAATTCATCACACTGCTCCCATTCGTGATCCCGGCCGTCGTACTGGCATTGGCCCTCATCCGGCTCTACAGCCGGCCCCCGCTGCTGCTGACTTCCACCTACGAAAGCTCACGGATCCTCCTCGTCTGCGTCTACGCGGCTCTTTCCTTCCCCTATATGTTCCGCGCGGTGGACAATGGATTGAGAGCTATGGACGTCCGGGCGCTGACCGAGGCGGCTTTGAGTCTGGGAGCCGGTTGGCCGACGATCCTGTTCCGGGTCATATTTCCAAACCTGCGGGTCGCGCTGCTCTCGGGGGCCCTGCTGACCTTCGCCATCGTCATCGGCGAGCTGACCATTGCACTTTTCATGGCGCAGCAAACACTGGGCCCTTACATGGCCAATCTGACCCGCAGCAAAGTGTACGAGCCCTCCGCCATGGCGATTGTTTCCTTCGCGATCACCTGGGCAGCCATGGGGCTCATTCAGCTGATCGGGCGAGGGCAACAAAGCCAAATTTCAGGTGGTCACTAGACGACAAAGCGAGCAACGAAATGCCATATTTAACTCTTTCCAACGTCTCAAAGCAGTTCGGAGACACATACGCCGTTCAGGATTTCAACCTCGATGTGGAAAAGGGCGAGTTTGTTTCTTTCCTGGGTCCCTCGGGCTGCGGAAAAACAACGACCCTGCGTATGGTCGCAGGATTTGAGAGCCCAACCGATGGCACGATTACGCTGGACGGCGCCGATATCACAAACAAGGCGCCCAATCAACGCAACATGGGGATGATATTTCAATCTTACGCTTTGTTCCCCAATATGACGGTGGCTCAGAACATCGGGTTTGGCTTGCGCGTGCGCAAGACGAGCAGTTCCGAGATCCAGGATCGCGTCAAGGAAATGATCAGCCTGGTGAACCTGGAAAAACATGTCGATAAATATCCATTTCAGCTCTCGGGTGGGCAACAACAGCGCGTCGCGCTAGCGCGGGCGCTCGCCATTCGGCCGGACGTCCTTCTACTCGACGAGCCGCTCTCCGCTCTGGACGCCAAGATTCGTGTAAACCTGCGTGCTCAAATTCGCGAAATTCAAAAGCGGCTGGGCATCACCGCCATCTTTGTCACGCACGATCAGGAGGAAGCTCTATCGATCTCCGATCGGATCGTCGTCATGTACGATGGCAACGTGGAGCAGGTCGGCACACCATTTGAGATCTATAATTTTCCCCAGACCCCGTTTGTCGCAAATTTTGTTGGCTCACTGAACACAGCTGTTGCCGAAGTGATCGACCCGGCAAAAGGACTCGTCAGTGTAGACGGTGTGCAATTGGTCTCCGCAGTGAAGATGGATGGGATGCAAAAAGGGGACAAGGTGCGGATCGCCATCCGTCCGGAGCGGTTTAGCTTTGCCTCAGAAGTTAAGAAGGCAAACGTGGTAGACGCGGTCATCGAGAACATCACTTTCCTGGGTTCCGTTGTCCGGGTTCACATATTGATCGGCAACAGTAAATTCACGATGGATACCTTCAACTATCCGTCCCTCGAGCTCCCCAGGATCGGTGCGACCGAACAGGTCACCTGCTCGCGGGAGGCGGTGCTGGTGTTGGAGGAAGTGAGGGCAAACGGTCACAAGCCAAACGCATGAGTCCTTATGATGCGTGGACAGGAAGAATGAACACAAAGACAGCGAACGCATAAAACGTTCGCTGTCTTCGATTAAACGTAAATGCTCCGCTGAGTCAGCCGGAGGCTAGCTGTAGTCCCTCCGGCACCTCCATCTCGGCGGTGATGAGGTCGGTGAATTGAGAGCGGATGCGCTCCTCGACGTCGGGAGAGAATAGAGTGGAACTTGGCCTTGCCAGGATCTCACGGACACGCGCCATGGCCCGCGCCTGGATATCCTGCGCGCCTTTCTTTTCCCACTGCGTGCGCGTATCGCGGTCTGATAGCTTGGTCAGCAGCCCGGCGGTCTTCATGCGCTTGATCGTGTGCGGCTCGACGATATAGGAACCACCCGGGCCGATCTTCTTGATGACATCGACGGCGAGATTCTCTTCGCTGAACTCGAGACCTCGCTTCATGCGCTTGAGCATCTGAGCGATCTCGTCGTCGATGACCGCTTTGGCGAAATCGAAGGTCTTCAGGGCCTCGATCAACCCGCCCATGTTCATCATATCCATGCCTGCCAGCAGACCGGCCATCGTAGACAGACCCGTCTCATAGCCGGACTGCGCATCATTGATTTTCGAATTGGTCAGGCCGACATAGCCGCCGCAAGGCACATTATAGAAATGAGCCATCTGGGCGTGCGCCATGTGCAGCATGCCGCACTCGATGCCGCCCGAGGCATACGCGCCGGTGCGCATGTCGGCCACGGTGGGCAGTGTGGCATAGATCAAGGGGGTGCCTTCACGGACCATTTGCATGAGACAAGCCGCCGCCAGGAACTCGGCGTTACCCTGCGCTAACGTCCCTGCCAGGGACATCGGAGAGGTGAGCCCGGCATTGGGGACGATCGTTGGGTAGACGGGCAGCCCCTGCTTGGCAAAGAACATGACTGCCTCGGTAGAGAGATGGTCCATCGTCAACGGCGAGACGACGGGGCAATAATGATGCGTGATAAAGGGATGCTCGCGGTAGGCTTCTTCACTGCCCGCGATGAGATACCCCATCTGGAGGATATCCCTGGCATCCGGAAGATCCTTGGATGTAATACGGACAGGCTTCGCGCAATACTTTAGCGCGGGATACAGGCGCGCAAGAGAAAATTGATTCGAGGGTGCGTCATCTGCCAGCACCGAGACCGAGAACATATCGTAGGCAGGCAGCTCCTGGATGAGGTGCGCGATCCGCACGATATCCGCCGACACGGAACGTCTCTCCAAACCTGTGACGGGATCCAGGATATCGGGCGCGGAGCTGCCCGTGACTATGACCGGGCTGTCATCCGGGATGGTCTTGTCGTACTTTGGGTCGCGGCCCCGGAACGTGAACCTGGGCGGCAAGACCCTGATGTATCTTTCCACGATCGCACGCGGAAACTTAACTCGGTTCGTTTCCGAATCCACTTCACAGCCATGCTGGCGGAACAGGTCACGCGCCGGCGCGTACCGCACCAGCAAACCGACCTCCTCCAGGATCTCCAACGAAGCCTGATGCACACGTTCCACTTGCTCACGGGTTAGCAGTTCTGCAAATGACATGGTTTATATCCTTATGATGTCATTGCGAGGAGCCGCTGATTGAGTAGGTCTCGTGTTCTTCTCGACCGTATCTAAATCAGGGCGACGAAGCAATCTCCTGTTGATTAATAAAATACCGCATGCAAGGAGATTGCTTCGCCCAGCGCTTCGACTGCGCTCAGCGCGGATGGGCTCGCAACGACATTAAACTACTTTTCTCTTCACGCCCACTTCATGCGCCGCTTTCTCTTTTGGCTTATGTTTCGGTAAAAACCGGTCTGTTGCTAACTTCGCCAGTTTTTGCCCTTCGTAGACAAGCTTCTGCTGCCGGGCGCTGATCATGCCGGTGATCTTATGGAATTGATTGTCCTTGAACTCCAGGTGCTGGACCCGCAGCCTGGAAGCCAGTGCCTGGATTTCCTCGACCGGGAACATTTGCAGCCCCGCGCGTGTGACCTTCAGGGACGCCGCCGCCGTGGCAAAACGCGCAGACTGTTCCAGATCCCAGCCATTCAGGTATCCAAAGATGAATCCTGCGGAGAAGGTAGCGCCTGCGCCACATCCGTCCACGGCTTTCACCTTCGGCGCGTACACATTGACCGCGTGGTGGTCCTGCGCCACCAGGCAGCCTGCCTTGGCCATGGTCACGAGCGCGGTCTTGATGCCGCTTCGCAGAATCTTGCGCGCCGTATCCAACATCGACCGCGTGGTGCCCAGCTGCGCTGCGTCGGTCACGGCCTGACAGATGCTGACTCGGCTGGCGTATTTCTTCAGGAGTTGCGAGTCCTTATGTCCGTGCTCGAGGTTGAGGAAGACCGGCACACCAAGCCGGTTCGCTTCGTCTATGGCGCGCAGGATATGGTCCCCGTCATACCAATCGGCGTACATGAGCTGCGCGCCGTCCAGCAGGGACAGGTCGGCCGTATCGAGCGTCGCCAGCATCTCGGGCGGACGGTGCCAGAAGTA
>LLBZ010055789.1_pt1 | contig 10973 bp, 10 predicted proteins | sample 1489421 | NCBI WGS metagenome assembly LLBZ01 (sample SAMN04092657, study PRJNA295927) | soil metagenome | biome: Soil prokaryotic community; feature: Bulk soil; isolation source: soil from tomato rhizosphere | host: tomato cultivar Moneymaker | place: South Korea | collected 2011-11-01 | reverse complement strand
AAAAGTTATGAGTTGTGAGTTATGGGTTTGTCCAACAACTCACAACTCACAACTCACAACTCACAACTCATAACTTATCCTGATAATATCTTTCTTCAATTCCCTTTATATTTCGAATAGAATTGCGAGCCCAATCCAAACGCTTTTGCAAAATTTCATCCGGAGTTAGTTTCCAATCCAAATCAGATCGTCTCAATCGATTGGTTAAATCCTGAATGATAATCGCTGCCGAAACCGAAATATTCAAACTCTCCGTAAAACCCACCATCGGGATTTTCAGGAAACCATCGGCATTTTGCATCACTTCTTCCGAAAGTCCTTCTTTTTCTGTGCCAAAAAACAAAGCGCTGGGTTTCGTTATATCAAATTTTTCCAGGGTACAATCCTGTTCATGCGGCGTGGTCGCTATAATTTGGTAGCCCTGTTCTTTTAGCGAATGAATACAGCCCGAAACCGAATCATGACGAATAATATCGACCCATTTTTGAGCGCCCATAGCAATTTGTTTGTCAATTCGTTTTCCAAAACGCTGTTCGATAACATTCAATTCCTGAATACCAAAAACCTCACAACTGCGCATTACCGCTGAAGTATTATGCAACTGATACACATCTTCTACGGCTACCGTAAAATGTTTGGTTCGGTTTTCTAAAACTTCTAAAAAACGTTCTTTGCGGTTATCCGTTAGTATGGTTTCTAAATACGCGAGGTAATCTAAATCAATCATTAGGCTTTTATATTTTTTTTGCATGCAAAAATAGTAAAAAGAAAAAAAGCCACGAATTCACTAATTCCTTTTTAAAAATTAAACCGCAGATTAAATTTCACAGATCCATCCCGATTTCAATTTTTTATGGAACACAGATTGGAGAAATTAGAAAAATAATCGCAGATTATAATTATTTTATAAAATTTCTTAAATTTCTCCAATCTGTGTTCCTTTTAATTAAATCTAGTAAAATCTTCAATTTAAAAAAACTATATTTAGCATCAAATTAGTGTATTCGTGGCAAAAAGAACAAAAAAATGAAGAAAAAATTAGTCGTTTTAACCGGAGCAGGAATGAGTGCCGAAAGCGGTTTAAAAACTTTCAGAGACAGCAACGGACTCTGGGAAGGTCATGATGTCATGGAAGTAGCATCGCCGGAAGGCTGGCAAAAAAATCCGGAATTGGTTTTGGAATTTTACAACCAAAGAAGACGCCAACTGAAAGAAGTACAACCTAATTTGGGACATCAGGAACTGGCACAATTGCAAATTCATTTTGACGTACACATCATTACCCAAAATGTGGATGATTTACACGAACGCGCCGGAAGCAAAAAAGTTTTGCATCTGCATGGCGAACTCCTGAAAGTACGAAGTACTAAAAATCCAAAATACATCTTAGATTGGGAAGGCGATTTGAATTTAGGCGATGTGGATTCTTTTAAAAATCAGCTGCGACCGCATATTGTTTGGTTTGGAGAATCGGTGCCTGCTTTTGACGAAGCTTTAAATATTACGGAAACCGCCGATTATTTTGCCGTTATCGGGACTTCCTTACAGGTTTATCCTGCCGCAGGACTATTGGCTTTTGTTCCGCCAACCACTCCGGTTTTTTATATTGATCCAAATCCTATTTCGATACCGGACTTAAGAAATCCTTTGGAAACAATTCCGATGACGGCAACAAAAGGTGTTCCTGTCCTAAAAAACCATTTATTAGCTCAATTTCAATAAAAAGAAGAAAAAACATTAGTAAGCTGTAAAAAACTTCCAACTTCTAACGGCTAACTTCTAACTTCTCATTATATTTGTGCCTTTCAAAAAAATAAGCCCGATTTCACAAACGCTTTCGGATTAAATATCAACTTTTATTAGCATAAAAAAGACAATGACGACTTTAAACGAATTGAATGCAATTTCTCCAATTGACGGAAGATATAGAAATAAAACGCTTTCTTTAGCGCCATTTTTCTCTGAAGAAGCCTTAATTAAATACCGTGTATTGGTAGAAATTGAATATTTTATCGCTTTGTGCGAAGTGCCTTTGCCGCAATTAAAAAATGTAAACCCAACTGTTTTTGAAAGTTTACGTAACATCTACAAAAACTTCTCTACCGAAGATGCACTTTGGATTAAAGAAACAGAGAAAGTAACCAATCACGATGTTAAAGCTGTTGAATATTTTATCAAAGATGCCTTTGAAAAATTAGGTTTGTCAGAATACAAAGAATTCATCCACTTCGGATTGACTTCTCAGGACATCAACAATACCGCTATTCCGCTTTCTACCAAAGAAGCTTTTGAAAAAGTGTATATGCCTTCTTTAATTAATTTGATTGCCAAATTAAAAGAATTAGCTATTGAGTGGAAAGATGTACCAATGCTTGCCCGCACTCACGGACAACCGGCCTCTCCTACCCGTTTAGGAAAAGAAATTACTGTTTTTGTAGAACGTATCGAAGAGCAAATGCGTTTGCTATTCAACGTTCCTTTTGCAGCTAAATTTGGTGGTGCAACCGGGAATTACAACGCGCACCACGTGGCTTACCCACAAATTGACTGGAAACAATTCGGAACTAAATTTGTTGAGGAAAATTTAGGATTACACCATTCTTTCCCAACGACACAAATTGAACATTACGATCATTTTGCTGCTTTTTTTGATACTTTAAAAAGAATCAACAACATCATCATCGACTTAGACCGCGATATTTGGACGTATGTTTCGATGGAATATTTCAAACAAAAAATTAAAGCGGGAGAAATTGGTTCTTCAGCGATGCCTCATAAAGTAAACCCGATTGATTTTGAAAATTCAGAAGGAAACTTAGGAATTGCCAACGCTATTTTTGAACATTTATCGGCTAAATTGCCAATCTCAAGATTGCAACGTGACTTAACAGATAGTACCGTTTTGAGAAATATTGGAGTGCCAATGGGACACACTATCATTGCTTTTGAAGCTACTTTGAAAGGATTGAATAAATTATTATTAAACGAAGCTAAATTCCACGAGGATTTAGAAAGCAACTGGGCGGTTGTTGCTGAAGCCATTCAAACTATTTTACGTCGTGAGGCTTATCCAAATCCTTACGAGGCTTTAAAAGGTTTAACCAGAACTAACGAAGCGATTACCAAAAATTCTATTCATGAATTTATCGGAACTCTGGAAGTTTCTGACGCTATCAAAGCGGAGTTGTTGCAAATTACGCCAAGTAACTTTTTAGGAATTTAACAAATTCAAACTATAAATTTTTAAAAAGTCCCGATTCCATCGGGACTTTTTTTATAAATATCCTATTAATAACACACAATATTGTACATCCAAACTGCTTTTGTTATATTTAGCAAAATTGGTTAAAAAAAGAACAAAAAAATATGAGTACCGTAGCTGCCGTTGCCGAAACCACCACACATTTAAAACCCTTAATCAGCGATTTAGGATTGATTCTGATGACTGCCGGGATTGCTGTGTTGCTGTTCAAAAAAATAAAACAACCGTTGGTATTAGGCTATTTAATTGCAGGTTTCTTAGCGGGAAATCATTTTGATTTTTTCCCTTCGGTCAAAGACGTTCACAGTGTAGAAATTTGGGCCGAAATAGGCGTTATCGTTTTGCTTTTCAGTCTTGGACTTGAATTTAGTTTTAAGAAACTGATGAAAGTAGGCGGAACAGCTTCGATAACCGCGATTACTCAAATCATTGCTATGGTGCTAATCGGTTATCTGGCAGGACACTGGATGGGCTGGAAAGAAATGGACAGTATTTTTCTGGGTGTGATTCTTTCCATTTCCTCCACCACTATTATTTTAAAAACCTTTGACGAATTAAAAGTAAAAGCCGAACAATTTGCCGGAATTGTTATTGGTTCGCTAATTGTTCAGGATATTGTAGCCATTTTAATGATGGTCTTGTTATCCACGGTAGCGGTAAGTCAGCAATTTTCAGGCAGTGAATTATTACTTTCTGTTCTGAAATTAGGCTTTTTCCTGATTGCCTGGTTTGTGGGTGGCATCTTTTTTATCCCTACATTATTAAAGAAAACCAAACATTTACTGACCGATGAAATGATGCTGATTATTTCACTGGCTTTGTGTTTAATGATGGTTATATTGGCTTCAAATGTTGGTTTTTCACCTGCTTTAGGAGCTTTTATCATGGGTTCTATCATTGCGGAAACCACACATGCCGAACACATTGAACATTTAGTAAAACCGGTAAAAGATTTATTTGGAGCGGTATTTTTTGTATCGGTCGGAATGTTGATTAATCCGCATACGCTTTATGAATATGCACTTCCGGTAGTTATTTTAACCTTTGTTACCATTTTTGGACAATCCATCAGTTCTACCATAGGAGCGTTGATTTCCGGACAGCCTTTAAAACAATCCATCCAAACCGGGATGAGTTTGTCGCAAATTGGGGAATTCTCCTTTATCATTGCTACACTGGGTATGTCGATGAATGTAACCAGCAATTTCCTGTATCCGGTAGTAGTGGCGGTTTCGGCAGTAACCACTTTTACAACGCCTTTTATGGTTAAGATGGCAGTTCCTTTTTCGGTTTACCTGGAAAAAAAATTACCCCGAAAATGGACCCGAAGAATTGCTCTTTACAGTGCCAATGCTCAGGCGATTCGTTCGGTAAGTACCTGGCAAATCGTAATCAGAGCGCATTTGCTACAAATTATTTTACATACCATCATTATTACTTCGGTGATTTTGATGTCGTCTAAATTTGTATTGCCTTTGGTCGAAAATTCAAAATTTGGAAACACCATTGCCGCATTGATTACGATAATTATTATTTCCCCTTTTTTATGGGCGCTTTCGTTGCGAAGAGTTGCCGTAAAAGAAGTGAATCAACTATTTGAAGAGCGAAAATACCGAGGTCCTATCCTGATGCTTTTCTTCTTCAGAATGGGATTAGCGGTATTCTACATCGGATTTTTATTGAATATCTTTTTCTCTCCGGTCATTGCCTTTTTTGCTTTGGTTGTGGCAATTGTAATCTATTTGCTATTTCCTAAAAAATTACACGAACAATATCATAAAATTGAAAGTCATTTCCTGACCAACCTCAACGACAGAGAAGAAAAAAAGATCGACCGCCGTTATGCTTATTTAAGCTCCTGGGACGGTCACATGACTACTTTTGAAATTTCAAAAGAATCCAATTTGGTTGGAAAAACTCTGCGCGAAATCAAAATGAGGGAATTAGTTGGTGTTAATATTGCTTATATCAAACGCGGCGATATTGTGATTCAGATTCCTAATAAAATGGAGCGCTTGTTTCCGGGTGATGAAATTTGCGTGATTGGTTCTGATGCTCAGGTTAAAGAATTTTCTAACTTTTTAACCCAACATGAGGTTGAAGTTCCGGAAACAGTAACTCCCGACGAAATTGTTTTACGTCAGATTGAATTAACCAATGAAGATTTTATTGGAAAAAGTGTTGGTCAATCCAAATTAAGAGAACGAACTAAAGGGCTTTTGGTAGGTGTGGAACGAAAAGGAAACCGAATCCTCAATCCGGAATCGAATATTATTTTGGAAAAAAATGATTTATTATGGCTCGTTGGCAGCAAAAAATTAATGTCCGAATTATTTAAAGAATAGCTTTTAAAAAAGCTGTTTTTCTCAATCTTTTACGATGCCTGAACTTATTACAGTTCGGGCATTTTTATTTTTAAAACCATTTATTTTTTTTAAATACTTTCAAAAAAATAAATATGCGGCTATTCTTTTTCTATCGAATTTTAAGTAAATTTATAGTACCAAGACAACACAAAATCAACTCTTTTGACTAAAATTTCCTTTTGAAATTACTGTAAGAGTTCAAAATTAATGGTAATTGAAAATCATTTTTTTATGGCATTTATAGATTATTACAAAGTATTGGAAGTAGATAAAAAAGCTACCGAAGCCGAAATCAAAAAGGCTTACCGAAAACTGGCCCGAAAATACCATCCGGACATTAACCCGAACGACAAAGAAGCCGAAAAAAGATTCAAAGAAATCAATGAGGCCAACGAAGTATTAGGAAATGCTGAAAAAAGAAAAAAATACGACGCTTACGGCGAACACTGGCAACATGCCGCCGAATTTGAAAAAGCCAATCAAAATCAGCGTTATTACGGTTCCGGCGGTACTCAGGAAGAATTTAATAATTATGGTCGGGACGGAAACGACGATTATTCGGATTTTTTTGAATCATTGTTTGGAAACGCAGGTCGAAGAAGCCGCTCAACACATCAATTTAAAGGCCCTGATTACACCTCTGAATTACAATTAAATTTAGAAGAGGCATATTCGACACATAAAAAAACAATTACCGTAAACGGGAAAAATATTCGTTTTACCATTCCGGCCGGAATTGAAAACGGTCAAACGATTAAAATTGCCGGACATGGCGGCGATGGCAGAAACGGCGGTCCTAAAGGCGATTTGTACATTACTTTTATCATTAACAATCATCCGGATTTTAAAAGAGATAAAGACAATTTATACGCTACGGTTTCTCTGGATTTGTACAAAGCAGTTTTGGGCGGCGAAATTACCGTAAACACTTTTGACGGAAAAGCCAAGCTTAAAGTAGCTCCGGGAACTCAAAACGGAACTAAAGTAAAACTCAAAGGAAAAGGATTTCCCGTCTATAAAAAAGAAGGCGATTTTGGCGATTTATATATTACATTTCAAATTAAAATCCCCACCCATCTCTCTGCTAAAGAAATGGAACTATTTAACGAACTATCAAAATTAAGAGCATCATGAATACCGAAAATTTTATCCCTATTAGCACTTTATGCCAGCATTATAAACTGGAAATAAGTTTTTTTAATCATCTTGATGAAAACGGTTTAATAGATATTTTGCTTGTGGACAATACCCAATATGTTCACAAAGAATCAATTTATGAAATTGAGAAAATAGTTCGCATGCATAAAGATTTGGATGTAAATATTGAGGGTATTGATGTAGTGCTAAACTTACTTCAAAAAATTGACAGCTTACAAACTGAGTTACTACGAGTTAGGAATCGATTACTGCTGTATGAAAACTAATTTTTAAGCAAAATCCGGCTTTAACAAATCCAAAAAATAACATAAAACCAAAAAACAAAGTGTATTAAATTATATTTTTTTCATATTTTAACCTCAAATTAAAGTATCTTACCTAATAAAACACTAACAAAACTGGTGTTTTAGATAGGATTTCGATATAAAACAAAAAATATGACAATTATAATTTCTCTTTGTATTTTATTACTCGTTGCTTATTTATTTGATTTAACAGCTTCAAAAACTAAAATTCCTTCGGTAATATTACTTTTACTTTTGGGCTGGTTTGTCAAAGAAATTACCAACTTTTTCTATATAAAACTTCCCGATTTAAGTTCGACCTTACCAATTTTAGGGACTATTGGATTGATTTTGATTGTACTGGAAGGTTCGCTGGAATTAGAGTTGAATAAATCCAAAGTCAATTTAATAAAAAAATCTTCTTTAGGAGCCTTTATTCCTTTGATTGCGATGGCCTTTTGTCTGGCCTGGCTGTTTTATTATTACAGCGAATACGACTTCAAAACCTGCCTGAGTAATGCTATCCCTTTTTGTGTAATTAGTAGCGCGATTGCCATTCCCAGTGTTCGAAACCTTCGTCAAAACTATAAGGAATTTGTGATTTACGAGAGCAGTTTATCGGATATTTTCGGGGTTATTTGCTTCAATTTTGTGGCATTCAACAGCAGTTTCGGGATGAATACTTTTGGTTATTTCTGCCTGGAAATCCTGATCATTATTATCATTTCTTTTGTGGCTACCATTTTATTATCCTTTCTTCTAAATAAAATTGATCATCATATTAAGTTTGTTCCCATCATTTTACTGATTATTTTAATCTACGAAATTTCTAAAATTTTCCATCTTCCGGCTCTGGTTTTTATCCTGATTTTTGGACTTTCCATTGGAAATTTAGATGAATTAAAAAATTTCAAATGGATTCAGAAATTCAGACCTGATTTATTAAACAACGAGGTTCATAAATTTAAAGAACTAATTACCGAAGCTACTTTTCTAGTAAGAGCTTTGTTCTTTTTACTGTTTGGTTATCTTATTAAAACTTCCGAAATCATCAATCCGGACACGGTTCCCTGGGCATTGGCAATTGTGGGAATCATTCTGGCAATCCGCTTTTTACAGCTTAAAATTTCGAGATTACCTCAATTTCCTTTATTATTTGTAGCTCCTAGGGGATTAATTACTATTCTTTTATTTTTATCCATTGCCACTGAAAACCAGATAGAATTAGTTAACAATTCGCTTATTATTCAGGTCATTTTATTAACCGCTATCATTATGATGCTGGGCATTATGTTTACCACTGTTAAAAGAAAAAAAGCCATCGAAGAAACCCGAAAAGCGCTGCATAGCCATCAGGAAAACGAAACCAACCTATATTAAAATAATGCGAAACCTTTAAATAAGGCTCTCTTTTTTGGCATTTTTTATTAATCTGCTTTAATCATCATAAGGTATTCCCCTCCTATTATTAAATAAAAAACAGTGATAAAACCTACAAAACAGACATTTTTTCACTTTTAAATAAAATTTTACACTACAATATTTGTATATACAAATAAAAAAGTATTACATTTGTACCAACAAACAAAAACAGTATTGGAATGAAAATTGAAGATGAAATAAAAAGTACGGTTGCCTTAGATCTTCCTAAAAAAATAATTCTCAATATCATGTACACCCAACATATTTTGAGTGAAAAGTTTAATGAGATCTTAAAACCTTATGACTTATCCGGGGAACAATACAATGTTTTGCGCATTCTTAGAGGGCAAAAAGGAAATCCGGCCAATATGTGTATCATTCAGGAACGAATGGTTGCCAAAACCAGCAACACTACCCGATTGGTTGACAAACTTTTGCTAAAAGAATTAGTAACCCGAAATGTCTGTCCGGAAAACCGGAGAAAAATAGAAGTATTAATCACGCAAAAAGGACTGGATGTTTTAGCGGATTTAGATCCAAAAGTTAATGATCATGAAAAAGTAATAACCGCTAAGTTAGACACCAACGAATTAGAACAATTAAATCATTTATTAGAAAAATTTAGAAATCAATAAATAAAATCATGAGCACATTTATAGAAAATCAAAACTGGAGATATGCAACAAAGAAATTTGATGCTTCCAAAAAAATCTCAAAAGAAGATTTAAAAACATTAAAAGAAGCTATCCGCTTAAGTTCTTCTTCTTACGGATTACAACCTTACAAAGTAATTATTGTTGAAAATCCCGAATTAAGAGCTAAAATTCAACCCGCAGCCTGGGGACAATCGCAAATTGTTGAGGCTTCTCACCTGATTATTTTTGCCAATGAAACTCAGGTGGAAGAAAAAACGATTGACAGTTACATTGCTAACATTAGTGAAACCCGAAACATTCCGGTTGAATCTTTAACTGGTTATGCTGATTTCATGAAATCTAAGCTTATAAACCTTCCGGAAGAAAGTAAACAAATCTGGACTTCAAAACAAACTTATCTGGCTTTAGGTAATTTATTAAATGCCGCTGCCGAATTAAAAATTGACGTAACCCCAATGGAAGGTTTTGTACCGGAACAGGTAAACGAAATATTAGGTTTAGACAAATTAGGACTTAATACTTCTTTAATTGCAACCTTGGGATACCGTCATGAAGAAGACACCACCCAACACTACAAAAAAGTTAGAAAATCAGAAAAAGAATTATTTATCACACTATAATCATTAATTAAAATCAAATTTAAATCAACATGAAAAATTTAAAATCACTTGCAATCGCTTTATTCTTAGCTGCCGGAGTTTCAGTAAACGCGCAAACTAAAAAAATTGACGTAAAAGCTTCTACAATCAACTGGGTTGGAAAAAAAGTAACCGGACAACACTCTGGAACAGTAAACTTCAAAGACGGAGCTGTAGTGCTTAAAGGAACAAAATTAGTTGGAGGAACTTTTACAGTTGATATGACTTCCTTAACAGCTACTGATTTGACAGGAGAATACCAACAAAAATTAAACGGACACTTAAAAGCCGACGATTTCTTTGGAACAGATAAATTCCCAACTTCAACATTGGTAATCAAAAAAATTGGTTCAAAAGCGAAAAACGTATATGCTGTAACTGCCGATTTAACAATCAAAGGAATTACAAAACCAGTTAGTTTTGACCTTGCTGTAAACGGAAACACGGCAACTACAACTTTTAAAGTAGACAGAACTAAATACAACATTCAATACAACTCAGCAAGCATTTTCAGTGCTATCGGAGACAAAGCTATCGATGACGAATTTGAATTAGCTGTAGCTTTGAAATTCTAATTTTCATTTTACCCTGTATATAAAAAAGGAGACTGTTTTACCGAGACAGTCTCCTTTTTGTTTTCAAAAAACAAAAAGATAACAACCACTTAACCTTTATACAATCTTAAGAAAACATCCTCAAAAACACAGTTTATAATTTTGCAAATGCCTGTTTTATTAGAGAAAATCAAGCCCCATAACTATCTAATATAAAATCATGAAAAAGAAAATTACACTGGCTGTTTTAGGATTATGCTGTAGCTTAACATCCGTAGCACAAAACATCAGAGGAATTAGCAGCCCTCCTCATTCATTCAACAACTGGACTAATTTCAAACCGGCATTGGCAGAATACAATACCGCCACACACATTTTATCGGGAATAATCGATAAAGACATGACTTTATCCAACAAAAACACCTATTTATTAGTTGGGGTTGTCTACGTAAAAAATGCCTCGCTTACTATTGAACCCGGCACTGTTATCAGAGGCGACGAAAAAACATGTGGTACCTTAGTCATTACCCGCGGTGCTAAAATACTGGCCGAAGGTCTGGAAACTAATCCTATTATTTTCTCCTCCAACAAAGACGGATACAGCCGAAAACCGGGAAACTGGGGTGGAATTAT
>LLBZ010004368.1_pt3 | contig 10990 bp, 11 predicted proteins | sample 1489421 | NCBI WGS metagenome assembly LLBZ01 (sample SAMN04092657, study PRJNA295927) | soil metagenome | biome: Soil prokaryotic community; feature: Bulk soil; isolation source: soil from tomato rhizosphere | host: tomato cultivar Moneymaker | place: South Korea | collected 2011-11-01 | reverse complement strand
GGGCTCCGCTACTGCATGAACTCCGCGTCACTGCGGTTCATCCCGGTTGAGCAATTAGAAGAGGAAGGCTACGGTCAGTATCTTTCGTTGTTCAGGGAAGAGAAGTAGTCTAGCCTGTCGGAGCCCAAAATTGGTTCTTGTAGAAACGGTCCCGTCGATTTGACGGGACCGTGGTTATCTCAGGTAGAGCTCATTGAACTCCTCCAGCCGCCTGGCCAGCGCCTCACTCAAATCGTCCTCTGTCATCCGCCACTCCCAGTTGCCGCCCAAACGTGAGGGGTAGTTCATGCGCGCTTCCGTGTCGAGGCGAAGCACATCCTGCATGGGCGCGATGGCATATACAGCCACAGAGGACCAGACGCCGCGGATCAAGTCCCAGGCAAAGTCGCTGCCATCGCTGTTCAGATAGCGTAGTGCAAATTTACGTTCCTCTGACGGCGCGGATTCAAGCCAGCCGATGGCCGTATCGTTATCGTGCGTTCCGGTGTATGCAACACAGTGCGTCGGATAGTTGTGCGGCAGGAAGGGATTATCGGACCCCGTAAAACCAAACTGAAGGATTTTCATGCCTGGCAGGTTAAAATCTTCACGCAGCTCAACGACATCCGGTGTGATGACGCCCAGGTCCTCGGCAATGATCGGCAGTGTACCGTTGCCATTCTGGCTGAACTCTCGTGAAATGGTCGTAAAAAAGTCTTTGCCGGGGCCGGTCATCCACTGTCCCGTCTCCGCGGTGGGTGCGCCGTAGGGGATTTCATAGTAACCGGCAAAACCGCGGAAGTGATCCAGCCGCACCACATCCACAAAATTCATCACGGAGCGAAAACGGTCCAGCCACCAGGTATAGCCTGATTCCTTATGGACATCCCATCGATAGAGGGGGTTACCCCACAGCTGGCCGGTCCTGGAGAAATAATCCGGGGGCACCCCCGCAACCACAGTTGGCAAACTGCTATCGTCCAAAAAGAACAGCTCTGGGTTGGCCCAGGCGTCGGCGCTGTCGTAAGCGATAAAGATGGGAATGTCACCGATAATCTTGATCTCTCGTTCGTTGGCATAGGCGCGCAATGTATTCCACTGCCGGAAGAAGAGGAACTGATAGAACGAATGCCGCAGGATATCGTCCTGAAGATCGCCGCGCGCTTTCTCCATCGCTGCCGGTTCCCGCCTGCGCAGAGGCCTCTCCCAGCCGCTCCAGGCGCCACCACCATTTGCTTCCTTCAAGGACATGAACAGAGCAAAATCGTCGAGCCAGGAGGCGTTGTCCGCACGGAATTTTTCGAACTCGTTACGGAAGTCTTTGGCTGAAGACGGCAGGCGCGAAAATGCTTTCTGCAACAGGTCAAGCTTCCAGGGAATGAGCCCTCCGTAATCCACCCGCGAAGGAGTGAAGGCTGGCATCGCGGCAATATCATCCTGGTGCAATAACCCCTCTTCGATAAGCGTCTCAAAACTAATCAAGTAAGGATTCCCCGCAAAGGCGGAGAAGCATTGATATGGGGAGTCGCCGTAGCCTGTCGGCCCAAGAGGGAGCACCTGCCAGAGCTTACAACCAGTGGAGTCCAGCCAATCCACAAACCTGTACGCCTGCGGCCCCAGATCCCCGATACCGTAGGGTCCGGACAGGCTGCTGGGATGGAGGAGAATTCCGCCCGCGCGGCTAAAGGATTTCATTGGGCTGTCTCCGTGTTTGAATGTACTGCCCCGCGCGAACGGTTGATTCGTCATAATCTGATTCGATCACATCCGTGCCCACCTGCGCTTCGGGTTCAATGACATAATCTTTGGGAACGCTACAATTCTTGCCCACGAGAGCCAGCCGGATATTGGCATCTTTAACGCCCCCACCCACACGGGCGTTCTCCCCGATGTGAGAGCGCTTGTCGATGATGGCCCGTTCGATCACAGCCCCGCTCTCGATCACTGTGTCCGTCAGCACAATCGATTCCCGAACGACGGCGCCAGGTCGGATCACAACTCCTGGCGAAATCACACTGCTTTCCACGTGCGTATCTGCGCCAATGTAGCAGCCATTACAGATCATACTGGCATATATACTCGCGCTGGCGGGGAAGCGCGCCGGCGGGTATTCCTCGGTCCGCGTGTGGATGATCCAGCTGCGGTTGTAAAGCTTGAGCTTAGGCGATGGCGAGAGCATATCCATGTGAGACTGCCAGTACGACTGATACGTTCCAACGTCCATCCAGTAACCCGTATAGGGAAAAGCAAATACCCGCGCCTCGGAAACCAGATTCGGAATGATGTTCTTTCCAAAGTCATGAGACGAATCGGGGTTCATCCGGTCTTCCCAAAGGGCCTTATCCAATATGTCACGGTTGAAAAGATAGACGCCCATGTTGGCCAGGTTGGATGGCGGGGTCGACGGCTTCTCCAGAAAGGACGTGACGCGATACTTGGAATCGGTCCCGAGAATCCCAAACCGGGGCGCTTCCTCCATAGGGACATGGATCGTACCCACGGTCAGGTCGGCGTGTTGATCCAGATGGAAGGAAATCATCGGCTCGAAATCCATCGTGTAAATATGATCGCCGGAGAGGATCAATACGAGATCGGGGAAATCGCGCTTGATGAAACTGAAGTTCTGCTGCACAGCATCCGCGGTGCCGGCAAACCAGTCTGAGTCGTTGCGAGATTGGTAAGGCGTCAAGATCTTCACACCGCCTGTAAAGTCGCGGTTGAGATCCCAGGGCGCGCCGGAGCCGATGTGCTCGATCAGCGACTGCGGGCGATATTGGGCGAGCACCATCACGTCGAAGATGCCTGAGTTGACACAATTCGAAAGTGGAAAATCGATGATCCGGTATTTACCGGCAAAGGGAACGGCGGGTTTAGCCCGCTTCGCGGTAAGGACGCCCAGGCGGGAGCCTTCGCCGCCGGCCAGAATAACTGCTCGTATTTTCATGGTTTGCCTCAGCCTTCACGAAGTCTGATTCCATTTGTTGTACGAAGGGGAACGGTCGTCTCGCCGATTAACTTTTTATAGAGGTCCAGATACTGGCTGGCAGACCCGGACCAGGAGAAATCCTGTGCCATCCCTGCCTTTTGCAGAGTCAACCAACGGGCACGATCGGGATAGACTTGTAACGCCCGCCGCAGCGTGTCATTGAAAGATTTGACCTTCTTATCTACAAATACAAAGCCGGTTTCGCTATCCGTTACGGTGTCATGCAACCCCCCGACCGCGCGCACTAATGGAACGCTGCCGTAGCGCATGGCGATCATTTGAGAAAGGCCGCAGGGCTCATAACGCGAGGGCATGAGGAAAAGATCCGAGCCCGCGTAGATCTGGCGTGCCAGCTTCGCATCGTAGCGGGTCTCCACCCGGACGCGCCCGGGCAGGTCCTCCTGCAGTTTTTTTGCGAGCGCTTCGAGCTTGAGATCGCCAGCGCCCAAAAGCACCAACTGCCAATTCTGCTTCGCCATCATTCGCAAGCCTTTGAGAGCCATGTCGATTCCCTTGGCTTGATCCATGCGCGAGACCATGCCCAGCAGCGGCACGTCTGGATCCGCAGGGAGACCGGCCCGCTCCTGCAGGGCGGCCTTGTTGCGCGGACGAAGATTGAGGGTCTCCGCGTTGAAATTTGCCGCGAGGGTGGGGTCGGTCTGTGGATTGAAGGACACGGTATCCAGCCCATTTAGGATGCCACGCAAACTCTCGCTGTGAGCGCGGAAGAAGTCCTGCAGGCCCGATCCAAATTCCTCATGTCGAATCTCTTCTGCATACGTGGGCGATACGGCAACCATGGCATCTGAGGCCCACAGTCCCAGCGGCATGGGCAGCACCCGTGCCCACGAGGGGAGATCGGTATTGGCAAGCGGCAATCCATACTCTTCTAGAATCTCTTTTACATTGGGTCCCAGGAAGGGCAGGTTGTGGATCGTGATCAGGGAAGAAACTCGGCGGGCTTTTTCATCCCAGCGCCGGACAAGGTTACCGTACGCCGCCAACGCTGTATGCCAATCATTGGCATGGATGATGTTCGGCTCCCAGTTGATCTGGCGCGGCAGTTCAAGTGCCGCGAGCGAGAAGAAGGTATATTTCTCAGCATCCAGGCTGTTATTGGACGAGTACACGGAGCCGCTGGCTCGAATGGGATCGCCATTGAGAAAGTACACCGGCATGCCATCCAGGATTCCTTCATAGGCCTCTACCTGGACTTCCGCCCGGCCGCGCGGGATGGAATAAATACCTACCGGCCGAAACGTATCGGACCGGATCACGGAGTGATGCGGCAGCACCAGCCGTACATCGAGTTTGATTTCATCATTGGAAAGTGCACGCAAAGCACGTGGCAGTGTCCCCGCTACATCACCCAGTCCTCCTACTTTTACAAATGGTTCAGCTTCCGCAGCGAGGAATAGGATATTTATGGTCTGTGGCATAGTTCAATTGTACAACGAAAATCCTGAGGCTCTTCAGTCAATTTGCGCCTGGAACCAGCTATGCCAGCCCATCTCGCACATTACATCTGGTGTGTGAAAGCGCGCTTGCCTGAGCGGTATATGAATCCATGCAAGGTCCTGGCCCGCGGCAAGAGGACTCGTTCGTAAAAATGTTACAAATTCTTAGAATCAAAAGCCTCCTCTTGCTTTACAATGATAATAATTCCACTTGCCAAAGGAGGAACAATGAACACTTTAAGGTTAACTCGTTCGATGAAAGTGCTTCTGTTGGTTTTGCTGGGACTCGCCGTGACACTGGCCGCTGCCGGCATCGCGAATGCATGGGGGAATTATCAGCAGGAAGAATTCGAGAAAATGTTGAAAGGCAAGGCGCCGATCCGCAAGGGGGACATCAATCCGGAGATCATCAACCTGTCGCCCGTACAGCCTGCGAGTGTGGCACCTGCTGCCCCGAGCGGATTTACTCCCCAAGCGCGGCTTGGGTTTCACGCGGACAATGAATGGGAGCCAGCCATCGCGGCCGACCGTTTTGGGCATATCTATATGCTGTACGCGCAGTATGGAGGTGTGCCAGGCTGCCCGGCCTGCTCTAATCCGACTCAAGTGCTACAGATCAGCAATGACCGTGGAAACACATGGGGCTCCCCTTTGGTCATGTATCCGGATGGAGCCGCCACCGGCGGACAGTGGGATTCGCAGATCGTAGTCGACCCGGTGGATGGACGCACCGTCTATGCTTCCTTTATGCAGAATAACAAGAGCGACATCATCGTCGCAAAATCCACCGACTTCGGCGCGACGTGGAGTTTTGTGATCGCCGACGCAACCAATTCCGGGACCGACAAACCCATTCTGGCCGTGCGGGGACAAGATGTATACGTAGTCTACAACCATGCGCAGACGATCTGGGGTGCATATTCCCATGATGGTGGCGCAACCTTCACGGAAGTCAAGATCAACCAAAATGGCAAGCTCGGTTGGTCGCTGGCCGGAGGCGGAACGGTCACACCGGATGGTAACGCCTACTTTGCCTGGGCCGGTTACGAAAACAATGGTGGCACCAATGGACCAGTGAATATCTTTGTCAGCAAAACCAGTGATGGCGGTGCAAGTTGGACGACAAAAACCATCGATGTTTCTGCATCCCCCCCGGACTGTTCCGAACTTTTATGCGGCTGGGCCTTTCTCGGCGCGCAATTGGTCATGACCTCTGATTCCGCTGGCAATATCTATCTATTATGGAATGCTGGCTCTACGCCCCGAGGGCCAGAACGGATTTACTTCGCCAAATCTAGCGATGGTGGCAGTAACTATTCCAAGAAAGTCGATGTCTCACTTGCACCTACAGGGACGCATCATGCCTTCCCAGCCATGGCTGCGACGGGTAACGGCGATGTGCGCATCTCTTGGATGGATGCCCGCGCGGCCAATGGCGGCATCGATAAGTGGAATGTGTATTATCGTAGTTCTAGGAATGGCGGATCAACTTGGACCAATGAGGTTGATCTGTCAACGTATGTGGAGGGCTTCTCTTATATCTTCCCAGATGGTTTCCGCTTCCCCTTTGGGGATTATTACGAGCTCGATATCGACGAACAGGGCATAGCACATATCGTCTTTGGCGAGGCGCTCAATTATGACTCACCTGGATCTATCTGGTATGTGAAAGGGAAATAGGCTCTCAAATTTAAGGCCGCGGATCAGACGGATCCGCACGGACTATCCAAGATCATTCGTGAAATCTGTGGCGGTGTTCTTGTGTAGCAAATCAAAAAGAGCCTCCCAAATGGGAGGCTCTTCAGGGTGCCTGAAGGGTTTCGAACCCTCAACATCGTCATCCACAGTGACGCGCTCTGCCATTGAGCTACAGGCACCATACATAATGCGGACGAGATTTTACCACAAGCGAAGCAGTCCTGGGGATAAATTATCTTAGCTGCAATACGGCCAAGACTTCATCACCAATCATCGCTCCAGTTTCCACAAAACCCAGGCCGGCATAGAGTTTTCTCGCCTGTTCATTCTCCGGCTCATAACTAATGCCCACGGTTTTGATACGAGGCTCAGCTCGAAATGTCTCCAGCATTTTCTGCATCCCAAACAACCCGTAGCCTTTACCCTGGTGCTTCTCATCCACCATCAGCCGGATAATAAAGGCTTGCTGGTTCGGATGCTTAAAGTTATAGCCATACATCAGAAAGCCAACAGGCGCATCTCCATCATAGATGCCAAAGGCGTACATATCCCAATGCCCCTCGTCATCGTCGCCGAATTGGGACTCGGCAATCGAATATAGATTGGGCGCCACAAAATGGGTCTGATCCTCGCGCACCTTAAGGCGGATCAGCTCCTTCCAATTGTCCTTCGTGACCGGGCGGATCTCAGGCATGGAGGATACCCTTGACCGTCTCAACCAGCGAGTCGCGCGTGACCGCGACCTGCTCCCCGTTGATCAGGTTTTTCACCGCGACCCGGCCTTTTTCGACTTCGTCCGGTCCCATCACGAGCGTGACCTTTGCGCCGATACGGTCCGCGTATTTGAACTGCTTCTGCAACCTGGCCGCCTCGGGATAACAAACAACGTTGATCCCTGCGCGTCGCAACTCACTGGCGAGCTTAAAAGATTCCAGCAGACAGTCCTCGTTGAACACCGTTACCAGCACCGGAGCGGGGTTGATCGAAAGATCCTTGGGCAACAGGCCATACTTTTCCAGGATCAAGCTAATGACCACATCTCCCATCGCGAACCCGGTCCCAGGGATGGGATCACCTCCTACATCGCGCGTCAAGTTGTCATACCGTCCGCCGCCCAGGATCGAGCGTTTGATATCGCCGCCGATCTCCCACGCCTCGAATACGGTGCCCGTGTAATACAACAATCCGCGCATGATCGACGGATCGAATCTAAAATACTCGCTTAACCCCAGCGCCTCGATGACGGCAAAGAAGCGAGTCAGATCAGCCGATTGCTTCCATAAATCTTTGTCGGCCAGCATCTCTTTCGTTTTGGTGATTTGCTCGGGAGTCAATCCAATTTCTTTTCCATACTCCATCCAGGCTTCCGGCGACATCTTGTCACGGCGATCGACCCAGGAAGAGACAGCAGGACGATTCTCTACCGAAATATCGAGGGCGTCGAAGCGGTCATCGGTGAGCCGGCGGTTATTGACCTTGATGATCACCTGCTGGGGCGTAAGTCCAACGCGCTGGAAAAACGTCGCCAGGACCGCCGCGTTCTCTGCATCCGCCTCCGGGGAGCTGACCCCGAGCATGTCCACATTCCACTGAAAGAACTCGCGCGTGCGCCCCTTTTGAGGACGTTCATACCGCCAAAATGGCCCAAACGACCACCAGCGCACTGGAAAGTTCAGTTCATTCTGCTTTTGGGCGACCATGCGCGCCAGGCTTGGCGTGAGCTCAGGACGAAGCGTGATCTCAGAACCACCGCGATCGGTGAACACATAGGATTGCTCTTTCACTAACTCTTCCCCTGATTTGGCCGCGTAAAGCTCCAGCGACTCGAGGATCGGCGCTTCATATTCCTGATAACCAAACGACTCTGCCACCTCGCGCATGATGTTATACAGCCAGGTACGCAATCCCATTTGCTCAGGATAAAAATCTCGTGTGCCTTTTACGGACTGAATAACTTTTTTCATCAGTGCTCCATCAAAATCTTCCAAAATTCAATTGCTGAATTTTGATTTCTTTTTGGTATAATTTTTTGAGAGTTTTATTGTAGTGACGACTTCAGTCGTCCATACACAAGCGACTAACCCACAGGGTGCTGCGCGAAGTCGCAACTACGTCCAGAGGAGTCCCAATGGAAATCAATTATCAGGAAACTTCGAAAGACCTTCTCACCCGTATCGACATCCATGAAAAATATGGTTCCGCCAATATTGATCAATGGACCACGGATCTGCTCCGGCCTCAGGCGGGGATGAAGATCCTCGATATCGGCTGCGGGGCCGGCAAGCTGTGCTTCCTGTTCGACGATTATACTAAAGGCCAGGCAGAAATCACGGGCAGCGACTTCTCGGAAGAGCTTTTGGACAAAGCGCGGGCGAAGAACCGGGCACGCGGCTCGAACATCCATTTTCAGTTTCAGGATTTTAACAAGCCATTTGAGATCCCTGATAATACATTCGATTTATGCACGAGTGCCTTTGCTATCTATTACGCGTCCGACCTCGACTTTACATTTGGGGAGGCTCACCGCGTGATCAAGCCGGGCGGACGGCTGTTCGTTTCCGGACCCCTGCCGGAGAACAAGAAGATGTTCTACGACATCATCAAAGAAGCGACCGATGCGACGATCCCACCTATGCCCGGTTCTTCGCGCTTCAAAGGCGAGATCTTCAACACGATCGATCGTATCTTTGCCAGGACGGATTTACATACCTTCGAAAACCATCTCACCTTCCCCGAGGTGGCGCCGTTCATCGAATACGTGCGTGCCTCGTTGAGCGAGGACCGTAAGTTATGGACGTCCATGTTCAACGGCAAAGAGGAATACGAAGCCCTCATCGGAAAGATCACCGAAGTGGCTACACGCTGGTTTGAGCGCGATGGAAAGCTGGTGATGACAAAGGTTGTCGGCGGGATTTTGGCGACAAAGTAGGATGTCAATGTGAGGAGGCCTCCACGCCGATGAAGCAATCTCCTCGAATCATAGAGACTGGAGACTAGAGATTGGAGAGTACGCTGTGACCCACAAACTCATTGACCTGAGTCACGAAGTGGAGCATGGGATGATCACCTACAAGGGACTTCCCGCGCCCCTCATCTGTGACTTTCTATCCCGGGAGGAATCCCGCAAGAACTATGCCGAAGGAACCGAATTCCAGATCGGTAAGATCGAGATGGTCGCCAACACAGGCACGTATGTGGATAGCCCCTTCCATCGCTTTGCAGACGGGATCGATCTCTCGGAGCTGCCGCTCGAGTCGCTGGTGGATTTAGAGGGGATTGTGATCCATGCGCGAGAAGATGAGCGGGCAATTCCGGCAGAAATCTTTCATGGACTGGATATCAGGGGCAAAGCTGTGCTCGTCCACACCGGTTGGTCACGACACTGGCACACGGACCATTACTTCGAAGGTCATCCGTTCCTGACGCGGGAGGCGGCACAATTCCTGGCCGACTCCGGCGCTGCCTTCGTCGGCATCGATACCTATAACATCGACGATACTACCGACGGCACGCGTCCCGCGCATACGATCCTTCTGGGAAACCGCATCCCCATCTGCGAGCACATGCGCGGGCTTGAGAACCTCCCGGACAGTGGATTCCGCTTCCATGCCGCGCCGGTCAAGGTGAAAGCCTTCGGCACCTTCCCCGTACGAGCATACGCCGTTCTGGATTCATAAGAGCATGAACTTTTTTGGAAAACGTGTACTATTCCTCGGCGCCCACCCGGATGACATCGAGCTGGGCTGCGGCGCGCTGCTTCATCACATCATCCGGCATACAGACGTGTTGTGCGTTACTCTTTCTGATAACCAGAAGAACCCTGATCTTCAGAACGTCCGAGCAGAGCATTATGAGTCCATGGCGGTGTTGGGGGTGCCAGCAGAAAAGATTATCCTGGGTCCTTTTACGACACGGGTTTTCCACGAGTCAAGACAGGATATCCTTGAATATTTCCTCAGGCTTCGCCGCGAGTTCGGCCCTGACTTGATCTTCGTCCATTCCAAACAAGATGTGCACCAGGACCACCTCACGATGACCGATGAAGCCCTGCGCGCTTTTCGCGGCATCACGGTCCTGGGCTTCGACGTTGTCCGCTCCTCCTATGGTTTTTTTCCCCATTTCCTGGTCGAGGTCACGGAAGAGGATGTAGATAAGAAGATCGAGGCCCTCTCAAAATATGAGACATATCGGGATCGATATTACTTCAACAATGAGTTGACGCGTTCCATCATGGTGCGTCACGGCGCGCTGGCGGAGCGTCTCTTCGCTGAGGGATTTGATATTTTGCGGATCGTGGGAGAATTTTGCAAAGAATAGAACGAGGCAGCTATGCAATTCGAAACTCTTTATCAGGAACTACAGAATAGCACGGAGATGATCCGTGCTTTATTGTCTGGTATCACCCAGGAAGAAGCCCGGATTAAGCCGAATCCCCAGTCATGGTCGATCCTGGAAGTAGTTTGCCATCTCTATGATGAAGAGTGTGAGGATTTCCGGGAGCACCTGGATTGGATTTTGCACCGCCAACAGGAAGAGTGGCACTATATCGATCCACAGGGCTGGGTCATAAAACGCAAATATAACGAACAAGCCTTTGGTGAAATGCAGAAAAAATTCTTTGCCGAGCGCACAAGGTCTTTGGAATGGCTGCAAGGATTATCTGAGGCAAATTGGGAGACGAGCCATACCTCACAATTTGGTACGATGAAGGCCGGAGATATGCTGGCCTCATGGGTGGCGCACGACAACCTGCATATTCGTCAACTCGTCGAACTCAGAAGATCAAAGATAGAAAATCTGATAAAACCATATAGCATTGAGTATGCCGGTGATTGGTAAGGAGCACCAATTGTTCCGACTCCCAGCATAT
>LLBZ010003545.1_pt1 | contig 10993 bp, 9 predicted proteins | sample 1489421 | NCBI WGS metagenome assembly LLBZ01 (sample SAMN04092657, study PRJNA295927) | soil metagenome | biome: Soil prokaryotic community; feature: Bulk soil; isolation source: soil from tomato rhizosphere | host: tomato cultivar Moneymaker | place: South Korea | collected 2011-11-01 | reverse complement strand
ATACGTTTGCACCTATCTTGGTCAAAGCCTCCCTTGATGCTGGCAGCGCTATTCTCAATATCGCTGCGCTCAGCTTCATCGGACTTGGTGCCGTACCTCCGACCGCTGAGTGGGGCGCCATGATCTCCTCCGGCCGCTACCAATTCTATAGCTGGTGGCTGACCACCTTCCCGGGTCTGGCAATCCTCACCGTCGTCTTAGGGTACAACTTTCTCGGCGAGGGTGTCCGTGACTCGTTCGATCCACGAATGACGTGATCCTTGATTCCAAGGTAGTCTGTTGGTCGAGTAGGCAGTGTCTTCCTACTATATTAAAACCAGCAAGTAAGTTGCCAGCAAGATATTTCTTGATACGATGTCTAACTCAGTTCTTGAAATCATTCGCCTACCTTACTCTGTCCCGTATTATGCCCAGGTCGCCAGCCCCGAATTGGCTGAGTCGATTTTCGTACATGGCATGGACCCCGCCCAGGATCCGCGCTGGGCAGCGAGCGGAGCAGAGACCCCGGAGGAATATGCCTATTGGGTGGATCGTGCCTGTGGAGTCGCCTGCCTGAAAATGTGCGTGGAAGCGGCAGGTGGACCAGTCCGCTCTCTCTTGGAGTGGGCGCGCCTCGGCCTGGAGCGTGGCGGCTATCTGATACGGCAGAACGCCGACGGCAGCGCGCAAGAAGTGGGCTGGGTGCATGGCATGCTGGCTGAAATGGCACAGGCAAACGGCGTGACAGCAGAGGCTCACCCGGCAAGTGTAGCAGAGATCGTGGCCTATTTGCGGCAGGGACGCATGGTGATTGCTTCGGTCTCTTACGAAGCCGGAGATGACCGCCTGTCCATTATCCGGCAGGGTGGGCATCTTATCGTCGTGGTAGGCGCGGAATGCATGGATGGTCACCCGCGTGCTCTGTATGTCAATAACCCATCGGGACGGCGAACCGAATTGCAAGCGGACGCGCGCCTTTCACTCGAACGCTTTAAAGCCGGTTATAGCGGACGGATTATCGTCATGGGGCGCGCATTCTAGGACGAACAGAAGTGTGGTTTAATACATGGTGAGTTCAGATCAGTGACTGGTACCAACGACTAGACGGACTTTATAGGTAGGTACCGGCTATGCCCACAGAACTGTTAGCCTCCAAATTATTTATCCCTTTGCTTCGTCCCAGGCTGGTGCCGCGCCAAGGACTTATGGATAGCCTCACGGGTGGGCTTTCGGGGAAATTAACCCTGGTATCCGCTCCAGCTGGTTTTGGAAAGAGCACATTAGTCAGTGAGTGGGCTCGGAATTGTGGCCGTTCTGTGGCCTGGTTATCGCTCGACAAGAATGACAATGATTTAGCCCGCTTTCTGACCTACCTGATCGCCGCGCTGCAACACATCGATGAAAATATTGGCAGAGATATCCTGGCCGCGTTGAGCGAATCCCAGTCCCCGAAATTTGAAATCCTGCTTGCCAGGCTGGTCAATGAGATGGAAGCCATTCCAGTAAAAACGATCTTGATCCTCGATGACTATCATCTGATTGATTCCAAACTGGTCCACGATGCGTTGAACTTCTTGGTTGAACATCTGCCACCGACAATGCATCTGATGGTTTCCGGGCGAACCGACCCAGCCCTGCCGATCTCACGGCTGCGTGTTCAAGGGCAAGTGAATGAGATCCGTATCCCTGAATTGCGCTTCACGAAAACAGAGACGGCTACCTTTCTCAAGGATCTCATGGGCTTCGACCTGCCACCGGAAGATGTCATCGCTCTGGAAGAGCGCACCGAAGGCTGGATTGCCAGCCTGCAACTGGCAGCTTTGTCTTTGAAAGGGCGGGAGGACTGGCATGAGTTCATAATTGCCTTTTCCGGAAGTCACCGCTTTGTTATTGATTACTTGATGGACGAAGTTATGTTGCGCCAGCCTGAAAATATAAGGATGTTTTTGCGGCGTACATCGATCCTGGACCGGTTCTGCGCTCCACTTTGTGAAGCAGTTGTGCATGAAGAGATGGAAAGTAATGAGACGATCATCTCTTACCTGGAGCGATCCAACTTATTTTTGATCGCCCTCGATGATCACAGGAAATGGTACCGTTACCACCATCTTTTTGCAGAATTCTTACGACAGCGCTTGAGACAGGAAGAACCAGAGCATATCCCTGACCTATTTCGCAGAGCCAGTCAGTGGTATGAAACGGAAGGAATGATAGATGATGCTATCAGATATGCTCTGGCAGGCAGAGATGTGGAAGGTGCTGCTCGCCTGGTCGATGGAATTGCCGCCGCCCTGCTTCAGAGGCGGGAATGTAACAAACTAGTAAATTTGATTCAGAAATTACCATCAGACCAATCTCATAATTACCCGATGCTATGTGTCTGGCATGCCTGGGCTTTGCTCTTTCTCGGCGAATTGGATGCGGTCGAGCCGGTTTTGAGGATTGCTGAGTCCAATCTGCATAAGGCGCCTAACGTCCCAATCAATCGTTACGCTGATATCGTCCGAGCCTGTTTGGCAAATAGAATGGGGGAATTCCACAAAGCCATCGACCTGATCGAACAAGCATCTGGCTTTATGGCGGAGGCTTCGACCGATCAATCTTCGCTCATTTTTCGAGGGTCTGCCATTCTCTGGCTGGGGATCAATCATCGTGTTCTCGGCGACCTGGATACGGCAAGTGAGTTTTTCATTGAAGCAGCCTCGCTCAACCAGGAAGCAGGAAGTATTTACGGTGCCTTGGCGGCGGTTAATCAGTTAGCTGACGTGTCAGTGATCGAAGGGCAGCTGTATCAAGCCGTTGAAATTTACCAGTGGGGATTTCAGATGGCACAAAAGTGGATGCAAGACCGGGGGGAGGGGCTGAGGACCTTGCTGGCAATGTGTGAGCTTCATCTGGATTTCGGTACTGTGCTCTATGAGATCAATGATCTGGCTGGCGCAGCGCCGCATATCCGGCGCGCGGCCGAGCTTCTCGAGCTGGCGAACGATCACGGGAGATTCGATGGCTACAAGATGCTGGCATATCTTAACCAGGCAGAGGGGAATTACGAGTCTGCCTGTGATTTGCTGGATAAGGCCTGGGCCAGCCCCAAAAGACGCAGCGCGCACCGTTCGAATATGACCGAGGAGCCAAGTCTGGAACGGCTGCGCCTTTTGATCCGTCGCTCTCACCCGGAAATGGCCCATTTGAGCAGGGAAGCTGCCCGGCGGATAGAACCCATAAGCTTGCGACCGGACGATGAGATCGATTTTTCAAGCCCGGCGCACTATCCCCATGAATTCGATTATTCTGATCTTGCCCGCGTACTGGTGGCACAAGGTCAAGCGCGAGAAGCTCTTCCTTTACTCAAACGATTGTTGGAATCTGCTCATTCAATGGGGCGGCATGGCGATGAGATCCGCTATTTGGTCCTGACTGCCCTGGCACATCATACTCTGGAGGACACACCCACCGCTCTGGACTTCCTTAGCCAGGCGCTGACCCGGGCTGAGCCCCAGGGTTACATCCGTCTATTTGTCGATGAAGGACAGCCGATGGCGGAACTTCTCCTATGCGCCGTTTCGCAAAATATCGCGCCTGAGTATGCGAGCAAACTGTTAGCCGCTTTTCCCAAAGATATACAGAGTGCGGTCCAAGTCCGTGAGGATCGGGCAGTCCATAGACAATCGTTGGTCGAACCGCTGAGTGAACGTGAAATCGAGGTTTTACAACTCATGGCCGAGGGGCACAAATACCAGGAGATTGCCAAAAGACTGGTGATCAGTATCAATACCGTACGACACCACAACCGGAATATTTTCGGCAAGCTCAACGTCAACAGCCGCATGGAGGCAATTGACAGAGCGCGGGAAATGCACTTGCTTTAGGTCTATACCGCATCCTCTTTTCCAAAACCGCATTAATTTCAATCGCAGACCGCATTAACGTGCGGTCCTTTTTTGTTCCGTTTTGACTATTCTGGATTGGTAAGGAAACAAATACTGAACAGAGTTCCAGTTTGGAGAAATCATGGCTGAGGAAAAGAAAACAGAAGACACACCGACGATTTATGTGATCAAGCTCGAGGGATACCTGGACACAGAATGGTCTGAGTGGCTCTACGATATGGCGATCACACACGAAAGTGATGGCACAACCACCCTGTGTGGTGCGCTCACCGATCAGGCCGTCTTACATAGTGTACTAGAAAGAATCCGAGATATGAATTTGACGCTGATCAACTTTCATAAGGTGAACAGTTCAAACGATAGCGAGCGCCCTGCACTTAATGAAAACAAGCCCACTGCTGAAGGAGGTGCTGATGCTGATCGATAATAGTTTTGCCTGGAAAAGCCAACACAAACGGATTTCGATAAACACCTATTTTCTATCTTGAGTCATGGAATGCAAATGAGACGGAGACTTTTAGAACAAAGGAGTAGAAAGACCATGAAAACAAACTATCTTTTGACCGCCCTCGTGCTCATTGGCGCGCTGCTGCTCGCCAACTGTAGCACCAAGGCTGCCCCAGTTCCAGCCGTTCCCGAAGGTGCGCAAGCTGGCGAGCTGCTTAATCTGCAGCCCTGCACGTATAAGGCTGGCGACGCAGAATATGCTGCCGATTGCGGCACGCTGGTTGTCCCAGAGAATCGAAGCGATCCAGCCTCTCGGTTGATCGCCCTGTCCGTGATTCGCATCCGCGCCCTGAGCGACAGCCCTGCCGAGCCAATTTTCTATCTGGATGGCGGGCCCGGGGGGTCCAATCTGGACTTCCCGCATCCGGCGGGGCTGATCGATCGTCACGACCTCGTGCTGGTCGGCTACCGGGGCATAGACAGCTCGGTCGTGCTGGAGTGCCCGGAGATCGGCGAGGCCATTCGCAACGCGCCAGGCGGCATGCTGAGCGACGCGGCGCTGGCGAGCTACACTGAGGCCAGCGGCCGGTGCGCCGCGCGGCTGCAGGCCGAAGGCGTGGACCTGGCCGGCTACACCATCACCGAGACCATCGACGATGTGGAAGCCGCGCGCGTTGCGCTGGGTTACGACCGCATCAATCTGCTGGGTGAAAGCTACGGCAGCCGCGTCGAGATGGTCTATGAATGGATGCATCCCGTGAGCCTTCACCGCGTGGTCATCAATGCTGTCAACCCCCCGGGTCACTTCTTGTGGGAACCCGCGGTCGTCGACGCGCAGCTCGAGGACTACGCGGAACTGTGCGCTCGAGACGCTGCCTGCAGCGCCCGCACCGGCGACTTGGTCGCCTCGATGCGCCAGGTGAGCGAGAACATGCCCGACCGCTGGCTGTTCTTTCCGATCGATGAGGATGCGGTAAAGGCGGCCACGTTCTTCCTGTTCATGGAATCGGTTCAGCCGCCTGGCTTGCCGTTTCCGGCAGGAGGACCAGCGGCGATCGACATTTGGCTGGCGGCCGCCGAGGGAGATGCCACCGGGATTGCGCTGCTGTCAATCAGCAGCCGCAACATGATTTTGCCGGAAGCCTTTGTCTGGGGCCACTTCCTTTCAATGGGAGGCAGCGGTGGGGACTACCATGACCCCGCCCGCGATTACGGGTCAGTGCAGGACCAGTCGGGTGCAATTCTCGGGGCGCCGTGGTCGCTCTGGTTCGGGAGCATGATGCCGGGCTGGCCGGTCAATCTGGTCCCGGTGGAGTACACCCAGGAGCAGCCCATCGACGTTCGGACGCTGCTGATCAGCGGTAGCATCGACTTCTCGACCCCGCCGCAGTTTGCCAGGGACGAATTGCTGCCGTACTTGAGCAACGGTGAGCAGGTCATCCTCAGCGACTTCGGCCACACGGAAACTTTCTGGTCCATTCAAGACGAGGCGCGGTTGCGCCTGCTGACCACCTTCTTCGACACCGGTGAGGTCGATGCCTCGCAGTACACGTACCAGACAGTGAACTTCGACCCCGGACTTGGGTGGCCCGCCCTTGCCAAAGTAATGCTGGGCATCGTTCTGGTTATCATCGTCGTGTTGTCGGCCCTGGTCTGGTTCGTTGGCGGACTCGTGCGGCGGCACAGAACTATCTTTAGACGGTCACGCCAATCATTGCCCTCGCTTTTTCCCGGTTCCTGAACTACTGAAAATTGTTGGCTGGCGGGGAATGCTATTCGTCCGCCGCCAGCCAATCACAAAAAGAAGATGAATCACCGAGCAAAAAAGTAACACCTCCTCTGCACCGCAGGCCATCCAATAACTAGCCGGAGCATAAGCGGCCCAGCGGAGTTTCATGTACCATAACACTATGCTGCGCCTCTTAGCTCGTAACTGTTTGAGTGGGAATACTTCCTACGAAATCGTGAATGCACTCCCATGACATTGGGAACTGTATGGAGTATCTTGAGAACCAGGCAACCGACTTATCTTGAAAGGAGAAAACATGAACACGGCACTCATGGAAAACAAATCAAGAGCGAATGCAATTACTGAAATGGGGCCGCAGTATTCCCTCGGCAGAATCCTGGGCATCTGGGCGCTGGCTGCCCTTCCAATGGGGATCCTGAGCTGGATTGTCTTCCCGGCTGTGTCTCCCGATTACAACTCTGATCCCCTCGGGGCGGGCGTCACCCGAATCTTATTGCTCCTGATTGGCTTGATCTGGTTGTTTGTCCTGTCCATGATCATCGTGCGGCAGGAAGAGGGCGATCTGCGTTGGGCAACAATCAAGCGCAGGTTGCGTCTCAACACGCCGCGCGATCCGAAAACCGGTGAGACTCGCCGCAGGCTGTGGCTGTGGGTCATTCCGTTTCTGATCGCGATCGCCGTGTGGGAGCTTATACTAACATCATACGTCGACGGCCTATGGGTATCGATCTTTCCCTTTTTTGTCGAACCGCCGGGCTATAGCCTAGGCGCGGTCTTAGAATCCCAGGCAATCCTGGATCGCCTGGTAGGTGCTTGGTGGTTCTTGGCATTGTATGTGGTAAATGCCATATTCAATACTGTCCTCGGGGAAGAGTTTCTATTCCGAGGCGTATTGCAGCCCAAGATGCAAGGTGTTTTTGGCCGGTGGAGCTGGCTAGCAAACGGCGTGCTGCACGGCTTCTACCATGTTCACCAGCCCTGGGGTATTCCAGGGTCTGTCATTAGCTGTGCCTTCCTGTACGCATTTCCAAGCTGGCGCTTCCGCACCACTTGGATGGGCATCATCGTCCATTCTGCTCAAAGTGCGTACTTCTCATTCCTGATCCTTGGCGTCGTATTGGGTTTGGCATAGGCGAGCAGTTAGGTCGCTTAGACACGAAAGGAGAAATTAATGACACAGAAAGTACCCACCTTCGCGCGTAGAGCAATCTGGGCCTTACCCGTATGGGCCGCCATGCTTTTCCTAAGCACCCTCACACACCAGCCCGATCCAAAAACGGCCTTCGACGACTTTGCTGCCTATGTAACCACCAATGGGTTTTTGCTATCCCATTTACTGAATAGCATTTTGGGTGCTGCAATTGGATCGATCGGTGTGATTGGTCTGGCGCTATTCCTCCAGGACTCAAAAGCCACCGGGAAAGCGCTCACCGGAATGGCGGCAACGGTTGCAGCAAACATTCTCGCTTCCTCGATCTTCGGCGTGGCAGCTTTTGCCCAGCCCGCTATGGGCCGAGCATTTCTCGCCGGGCAGGAGAATGCACTCGATTTTTACAACAATGTGTATGCAGCCCCGCTCTTTCTGACTGCCCTTGTGTTTGTCCTCCTGTTTATCGCTGGAGGGATATTTATTGGGATAGCCATCGCTGCCTCCGGCCGCTGGCCACGCTGGACGGGATGGGTCTATGCAGCCACCACTACAGGTTTTGTTCTCAGCAACTTCTTTTTACCAGTCGGGCAAACTGTAATCTCAGCCCTGCTGTTCCTGGCGACCGCGGTCCTTGCGTGGAGTGCCGGTCCAGAATCCCAGGAGCAAAGTGAGCAGATCCGAGCTGCCACAGCAGACTAGCCGTCTTCACTTTGTTGGCGTTTTGCCGCCTACCGCTGAATGCAAGTATCAAGGGTGGGTGGCAGAAGCTATAGGAATTTCAGCAATGGAACGATTCTCGCTTGAGAGTCATCTGTACCCGGTTCCAAAAGAACGAAGGAGATTCCCATGTCGAAATTAAAGCTCTTGGGCTTCGTGCTGATCACGGCCGGCGTAGCCGCAGGCGCCGTGTATTGGTTCAACCAAAACCCGCCCGGCGTCACGATGATCAATCCGGCTCGACCGCCTGAGCATATCCTGGAACCGGCAGAAGTGGAAAAGATCCGCACCCTGCAGAATACACAGGAGGTCTACCTGCTGGGTCGAGTGAGTCCGGACGATACGACGATCATGGTGATGGCTGGTTCAAGCGAGGATTCGGCCCAGATTTCCTGGCTGGATCTTCAGACCGGGCAATTCGAACCGATTGACGCGAAACTTATGGAGTTTGCTCCTCAGGGTGTTGTAGCCTGGTCGAGCGAACAGACCGCTGTTTATCTTTCGAATAATGCGAATGGCAATCCGGTCCTTATCACTATCCAGCGCGAGACCGGGGAGATAAAAACGGAGGTCCTGGAGATCAGCGGTCGTGCGCTAGGCCTGGCGCCAAATGGTTCGCGACTGCTGATCGAGGGCGGAACCGAGGCCGGGATGGAATTGGCTGTGTTGGATCGCGAGACTGGCAAGACCGAAAAACTGCTCAGCTACGCGGGGGGGAGTGGTCCTCAGTCGATTGCATGGACCCCCGATGGCGGCAAGTTGGCGTTGGTCCGCTATGAAATCCCTGCCGAGCTCGCTGGCAACCCGGAGAAAATCGCCGAATTTGCCACGAAGGAGGCGCTGGGTGAGATTCCAATGGAGCAAAACCCATATCTCTCCAGTAATGTCATCGACATCTTCGATCTAGGCGAGGGTAATTTCCAACCCGAAACGCTTCATGCTTCAGATGGCGATGGCTATCTATTCAAGGAAGTGAGCTGGAGCCCGGATGGCCAGGTGCTGTTGACGAAAATGGTCAGTCCTGCCCACCCCGCCGGCCGGGTTTATCCATCGCTCGTCTCACAGGGTGCGTTTGCTGGCCAGGCCTCCTACCGGTTCTACGATGCCGATCTACACCTAATAAAAACGCTTGACCGTCCCGAGACCGAAGCGCAGTATTATTCCAGCGCGATGTTTATTTCTCCAAATGAAGTGGTTCTCACAGCTGCCTATGGGCTGAGTATGAGCCTGTTCTACTTCAACCTGCAATCAGGTGAGTTTCGCATGCTGCCGACGGAGGCAGGCACATTTGGGGAACGCTCCGGCGGATTTCAGGTGTTTGCCACACACCAGAGCCGACAGTTGATCTACAACCAGTCCTCGTTCCAACATCCCTCTGAGATCTATATTTTGGAGCTGGAGGGGAGTGCGCCCAAGCCGCTCTCCCAGTTCAACGCGGAGGTCGCCGCTGCAAATCAGATCCGTGTGGATGAGGTCAGCTTTCAATTGGATGAAGATACTGTCCGCACCGGGTATCTTCTTCAACCGGCTGGCGCTGAATTTCCTCCCCGGAACGTGCCGATCGTCGTCCACCACCAGGGTGGGCCTGGCGGTGCAATGACCAATCGCTGGGGAGCAACCACTGAAGACCCGTTCAACCTGCTGCCCAATTTCGGCATTTCTGTCCTATTTATGCCGTTCTCCGGTCGTGAGGGATTCGGTCCCGAGTTTTACTTAGCTCTGGCAGATGAGGACAACTTCGGACAGATTGACGTGCATGAGTCAGCCCTTGCTGTTCAATATTTGATCGAGCAGGGTTATGCCGGCGAAGACCAGGTCGGTGTCAATGGTTGCTCGTATGGCGGGTACCTGGTAAATCAAAGTATTACCCAATATCCCGAACTCTATGCGGCCGCCATCTCCCAGTGTTCCATCATCGATCTCGTGGATTATTGGAAATTCAACCGGTACCTCGTGACGTTTTATGAAGGAAGCCTGCCGGAAGATCGACCGGAAGAGTACCGTCGCGATTCGCCACTGCATAATGCGGATGCGGTCAGGACCCCGGTGTTGCTGATCCAGGGCACAGAAGATTTTCTGCCTGTCAAGCTTGTCCGTGATTTTCGCAAAGCCGTTGAAGCCACGGAAACGCCTGTGGAGATGCTGGTCTTCAAGAATGAGGGGCACAGCCTGACGCTGCCTTCGAGCAAACTGATTGCCGCCCAGCAGCAAATTGCCTGGTTCCGAAAATATTTGATTCACTGAGGAACTGATATGCAGACATATTAACACCAAGACAAGATTTATAGCCAGCTTCATCACGGAAAGGATGTATCTTCCATGTCTACAACACACTCTGAGCAACACCCACTTCCTCTTTCCATTGTGCTTCATTTGCTGCCCGGGATTCTGATTGGCGCCACTTTCTTTCTACTCGCGCCCATCGCGCAGCGCAACGGCTTACCCCCCGTATGGGCTCATGGAATTGCGGACTTAGTCATTCTCGTGCCCTTTGCCTTTGGTCTCTTGTATTATGAAGGCTACAAGAAGAACGGACGGCTGTCTCTCGATGGAGTGGTTCTTTATCGTGAGCCAATTCCCTGGTGGCAATACCTGATTTTTGTACCGCTCCTGTTGGCGGCAGGCGCGCTCATCCCGTTGTTGGCACCTGTCAGCAATACAATTTTTCAGGAGTTGTTCTCGTGGTGGCCGGCCATGTATAACCTTTCGCCGGATTGGAGCTCTTACTCCAGATCCATTCTTGTTGCCACCCTCATCTTTCAATTTCTGATCATCGCTATCATTGCCCCAATTACTGAGGAAATCTATTTTCGCGGCTACCTCCTGCCGCGACTCTCACGCTTCGGCTTTTGGGCAGCCCCGATCCACGCTACCCTGTTTGCACTGTTCCACGTTTGGACCCCCTGGCTGGCCGTTGCACGTGTAGTTGCTCTGATCCCGTTTACTCTGATCGTACAGCGGAAACGGAACATCTACATTGCCATCATTATGCACATTATTATTAATGTGCTGGATCTCCCGACTGGCGTTATGCTCCTTCTCAGCTAGCGCGGCCGCTGA
>LLBZ010016700.1_pt4 | contig 11005 bp, 13 predicted proteins | sample 1489421 | NCBI WGS metagenome assembly LLBZ01 (sample SAMN04092657, study PRJNA295927) | soil metagenome | biome: Soil prokaryotic community; feature: Bulk soil; isolation source: soil from tomato rhizosphere | host: tomato cultivar Moneymaker | place: South Korea | collected 2011-11-01 | reverse complement strand
ATGTGAAAGAGTTAAGAGAGAAGTTAGAGAAAAAAGCATTTGAAATTGCTAAGCAATACTACACTATTTCAGATCATAGATTAGAATATAATGCAGCATTAACAGCATTAGATAATTTTATTTCAGATTATCCTGGAACACCATTTAAAGAAGAAGCTTTATTTTTAAAGTTTAGTACTGCTTATAAACTAGCAATGAATAGTGTTCAATATAAAAAAGAAGATCGTTTAAATTTTGCAAAAACAGCTTATAATAGTTTCACAAAATTTAAGTCAGATTCAGAGTTTAAAAGCAAAGCTGACCAAATGTTAGCTACAATTGATAAAGAATTACAACAATTTTCTAAATAAATTAAATCATGGATTTAAAAAAGACGACTGCTCCAGTAAATACAATTACCTATAATAAAAGTGTAATTGAAGAGCCAACAGGTAATATATATGAGGCCATTACAATTATGGCTAAAAGAGCTGGTCAAATTAATTCTGAAATTAAAAAGGAATTAATTGAAAAATTAGAAGAGTTTGCAACTTATAATGACAGCTTAGAAGAAATCTTCGAAAATAAAGAACAAATTGAAGTTTCAAAATTTTATGAAAAATTACCTAAACCACATGCTTTAGCTGTACAAGAATGGTTAGAGGAAAAAATTTATCATAGAGAAGCAAAATAATACATGAATATGTCTGTATTAAGTGGTAAAAAAATCTTACTAGGTGTTTCTGGTGGAATTGCCGCTTATAAAACAGCGCATTTAGTTAGACTTTTTATAAAAGCAGGTGCTCAAGTACAAGTAGTAATGACACCTGCTTCTAAAGATTTTGTTACTCCTTTAACACTATCTACACTTTCAAAAAATTCTGTTTATTCTTCTTTCTTAGACGAAGATCAAGAAAACGGTGTTTGGAATAATCATGTAGAATTAGCTCTTTGGGCTGATTATATGATTATTGCTCCAGCAACTGCCAATACGCTTTCCAAAATGGCCAATGGCAACTGCGATAATTTATTAATTGCTACATATCTATCCTCTAAATGTCCAGTTTATTTTGCACCAGCAATGGATTTAGATATGTATAAACATCCTTCTACATTAGATAGTTTTCACAAATTGAAACAATTTGGTAATACTATAATTCCTGCTGAAAGTGGAGAATTAGCAAGTGGACTTTCTGGTGAAGGTAGAATGGCTGAACCAGAAAATATTATCGATTATATAGAAAAGGATATAACTTCTAAATTGCCATTAGTAGGAAAGAAAATCTTAATTACCGCTGGACCAACTTATGAAGCTATTGATCCTGTACGTTTTATAGGGAATCATTCTTCTGGTAAAATGGGATTTGACATTGCTAAAAAAGCCGCACAGAGTGGAGCACAAGTTGTTTTAGTTACTGGACCAACTCATCTTAATGTTAATCATTCTTTAATTACTTTAGTTCGTGTAAAATCAGCTCAAGATATGTATGAAGCCTGTTTTTCTTACTTCGAGAATGTTGATGTAGCTATTGCCGCTGCAGCTGTTGCTGATTATAGACCAAAAAATGTAGCACAACAGAAAATAAAGAAAGATGATACTACGTTTATAATTGAACTAGAAAAAACGAAAGATATTTTAGCTTCTTTAGGAAAAGTGAAAAAAAATCAGTTCTTGATAGGTTTTGCATTAGAAACAGAGAATGAAATTGAACATGCAAAATTGAAAATTCAGAAAAAAAACTTAGATTTGATAGTTTTAAATTCATTAAATGATAAAGGTGCTGGTTTTGGTCATGATACTAATAAAGTAACTTTTATAGATAGGAACTTTAGTATTGAATCTATGGATTTAAAAAGTAAAGAAGAAGTAGCTCAAGATATTATTAATAAAATTATTCAACATTATGATGCGTAACTGGTTAACTATATTTATTATCGTATTTTCATTTCAAATGAATAGTGCGCAAGAGTTAAATGCAACAGTATCAGTTAATGCTGATAGAATGACGGATGTTAACCCACAAATATTTAAAAATTTAGAAAAGCAAATTACTGAATTCTTAAATAACACAAAATGGACAAATAGAGAATACAAATTAAACGAAAAAATAGCATGTAATTTTTTTATTAATGTATCTGAATTTAATTCCAATAATATAGTTGCTACTCTACAAATTCAATCTTCAAGAATTGTTTTTAATTCTACTTATAGTTCACCTATTTTAAATTTAAATGATAAAGATTTTGCTTTTCGATTTATCGAATTTGAGCAATTAATATATGATCAAAATACTTTTAATTCTAATCTAATTTCCGTTTTAGCTTTTTATGCTAATATTATTATAGGAATTGATATGGATACTTATAGCGATTTAGGAGGAACAAAATATTTAGAGATTGCGTCAAACATAATGAATATTTCTCAATCTAGTGGTTATAAAGGATGGTCACAATCGGAAGGAAATAACAATAATCGTTATTTTTTAATTTCTGATTTATTATCAAATACTTATGCTCCTTATAGAAAATCATTAAATCAATATCATTTAAATGGTTTAGATTTAATGGCTGATGATCTTAAGAAAGGGAAAGAAGGTGTTTCAAGTTCAATAGAGACACTTGCTCAAATTCAAAAATCAAGACCAAATGCATTATTGACAAGAACTTTTTTTGACGCGAAGACCGATGAAATAGTTCAAATCTTTTCGGGTGGACCACAAACAAATAATGCAAATTTATTAGAAAACTTAAATAGAATTTCTCCCTTAAATTCTATGAAGTGGAATAAAATAAGATAATTTCTTAAACTTTTTATAGCAAACACATTATGCTTTTATCACTTTCGATAAAAAATTACGCATTAATAGAATCATTAGAAATAAATTTTTCTAATCAGTTTTCTATTATTACTGGTGAAACTGGAGCAGGTAAGTCTATTTTATTAGGCGCACTAGGTCTTGTTTTAGGAAATAGAGCCGATTTAACGGTCTTAAAAGATAAAAGTCAGAAATGTGTTATCGAAGCTAATTTTTCTCTAGCAAATTATAATCTTGAAGATTTTTTTTCTGAAAACGATTTGGATTATGAAAAGCAAACAATTATTAGAAGAGAAATTCTGCCATCTGGAAAATCGAGAGCTTTTGTTAATGATAGTCCAGTTAATTTAAGTGAACTGCAACAATTAGGTGTTTTTCTAATTGATATACATTCTCAACATGAAACTAGAGAGTTGTTAAATGAAGACTATCAATTTAAAATTGTAGATGCAGTCGCTAAAAACGAAAAACGAATTGCGAGTTATAGAAAAGGTTTAGATGTATTAAATAAATCTAAAAAAGAGCTAACTAAGCTAATCGCTGAAAAAGAATCGCTTTCTAAAGAGCAAGAATATAATAACTTTTTATTAGAAGAATTATTTGCTGCTAAATTGAAAGAAGGAGAACAGCTAGAATTAGAAACGGAGTTAGACCAATTAAGTAATGTAGAGTTTATTAAAGAAAATTTAGACAAAGTTTTAAGCGTTGCTAATGAAGAGCAATTAGGAACATTAATTACTCTAAATGAAATAAAACAATCTTTACAAAAAATAGCAGGTTTTTCCAAAGATTATGCAGATTTTCATGAACGTATGACAAGTGTTTCAATTGAATTACAAGATATTATTGATGCATGTTTTTCTAATGCTGAAAAAATAATTAACGACCCAGAGCGATTAGAATTTGTTTCAAACAAACTACAGACTATTTATACTTTGCAAAAAAAGCATCAGGTGAATTCTGTTGAAGAATTATTGATTATCCAAAATGATTTAGACGGTAAATTAGTTCGTTTTGATGACTTAGATGCAGAAATAATTAAAAAACAACAAGAACAAGACGAAATAATTGAAAAAGTAAATCAAGTTGCTACTTTAATTACTAATGCTAGATTAGAAGCGATTCCAGTTCTATCTCAACAAATAGAAAGTATTTTGTCTCAACTAGGAATGGTAGATGCAAAAATAGTTTTTGATATTCAACAAACGGAAAATTTTACAAAATTTGGTAAAGACAATATTAATCTATTGTTTTCTGCTAATAAAGGAATGGAAATTGGAGCGATAAAAAAAATGGCTTCAGGAGGAGAGATGTCAAGAATAATGTTAGCAGTAAAAGCAGTTTTAGCAAATTATTCTAAATTACCATCTATTATTTTTGATGAAATAGACACAGGTGTTTCGGGAGAAATTGCTATAAAAATGGGAGAAATTATGAAAGAAATGAGTAAAAATATGCAAGTTTTTGCAATTACTCATTTGCCTCAAATTGCAGCTAAAGGAGATCAACATTATAAAGTGTTTAAATATAATGTCAATAATGATACACTTTCCGAATTAAAATTACTTAATGATGAAGAACGCATTACAGAAATTGCTGAAATGCTATCTGGGAAAAACATTTCTGATTCTGCTATTAATCATGCAAAAGAATTATTAAATTAAACTTTTTTACTTCATGGAGAATTTGAGTTTATATGAAAACCTCTTCATTAAAGCAGATACTTTAATAAATGAAGGTAAAGTTTCCGATGCAAAGGAAATGTTAGAAGATATTCTAGCGCAATGTCCAGATTTTGGTAAAGCACACAACCATTTGGGTTGGATTCATTACAATAAATTAGGTAATTATGATAGAGCAATTTATCATTATAAATTAGCTATGAAGTTTGATCCAAAATATCAAGCTCCGTATCTTAATTATACTTATTTATTGGTAGATTTAGGGAAATATAAAGAAGCACACGAACATATCAATTTTGCGTTTCAAACATTAGAAAATGTCGATTATTGTAATTTTTATTGTGAATTAGGTCGAATTAGCGAATTAGAAGGCAATTATAGTATTGCATTTAATTATTATTTAAAATCAAAAAACTTAGCCTTTAGTCCACAGTTTATTGAAAATATGAACACTAATACCAAAAGAGTTTATGATAAAATGACTATTTTTGAAAAGTTAAAAATTAAATTCAACAAATAAAATAAAGATGATAATAGAACCTAGAATGAGAGGATTCATTTGTTTAACATCTCACCCAGTAGGATGTGAACAAAATGTAAAAAATCAAATAGCATATATTAAATCAAAAGGTGAAATAGGAGGACCTAAACGTGTTTTAGTTATAGGAGCTTCTACAGGTTTTGGTTTAGCATCAAGAATAACAAGTGCTTTTGGCTCAAATGCTTCTACTATAGGAGTATTTTTTGAAAAACCACCAGTTGAAGGAAAAACAGCTTCACCAGGATGGTACAATTCAGCTGCTTTTGAAAAAGAAGCAAGTAAAGCGGGGTTATATGCAAAAAGTATTAATGGTGATGCCTTTTCTAAAGAAGTAAAGCAAGAAACTATAGATATGATTAAAGCAGATTTAGGTCAGATTGATTTAATTATTTATAGTTTAGCTTCGCCTGTAAGAATGCATCCAGAAACTGGAGTTTTGCATCGTTCAACATTAAAGCCAATAGGTGATAAGTTTACCAATAAAACAGTTGATTTTCACACAGGAAAGGTAAGTGAAGTTTCTATTGAGCCTGCAAATGAAGAAGATATTGCAAATACAGTAGTAGTAATGGGTGGTGAAGATTGGGCTATGTGGATTGATGCTTTAAAAGAAGCAAATGTCTTAGCTGATGGAGTAACAACTATTGCTTATTCATATATTGGTCCTGAGGTTACTGAAGCTGTTTATAGAAAAGGAACAATAGGAGCAGCTAAAGATCATTTAGAAGCTACTGCTTTTGAAATAACAGACAAGTTAAAAGATATTAATGGTAAAGGATATGTTTCCGTAAATAAAGCTTTAGTTACTCAAGCTAGTTCTGCTATTCCCGTAATTCCATTATACATTTCATTGTTGTATAAAATCATGAAAGCAGAAGGCATTCACGAAGGTTGTATTGAGCAAATACAACGTTTATATGCAGATAGATTATATACTGGAAAATCAGTCCCAACAGATGATAAAGGAAGAATTCGTATTGATGATTGGGAAATGAGAGATGATGTACAAAACCGTATTGCTAAACTTTGGGAAGAATCTACAACCGAAACATTAGTTGAATTAGGTGATTTAGCTGGTTATAAACAAGATTTTCTAAATCTATTTGGTTTTGGATTTGATGGAGTAGATTATTTAGCAGATGTAGATGAAATGGTACAAGTGCCAAGTATAAAATAGAGAAATTGCAACAAGACAATTTTAAAAAGTTGCAAGTTAATTCTTGCAACTTTTTAATGTCATTTTTTTAAGCTTAATAAAATTCCAATAAAAAAATATTTTATAGAGACTTTATCATAAAATGAATTTCTTTAAAAAGGTATGGAATTGGCTTTGTTTTTATTAACAAAAGAACATTTTTTTAACTAAATATTGAATATTTTTAATTTTAATTTTAGATAAATTAAGAATTCATAAATAATTTATTTTTTATTACATTTTATAAAATATATTAATAAAATTTACGTTAGTATAGTTCTAGTGACAAAGTCAGATGGGAAATAAAAAGGCAAGCAAAACGATTTAAATTCTTTTAAGAATATATAAAAATACATTTTTTTAGAGTTAGTTATTTCTAAAATTAATTTTCATTACAAACAAACAAACGCTGATGAAAACAAAAATCCCGATTAAATATCGGGATTTTCTGTTTATATATATTTGAATTAGTTTACAAAATCTTCGTTTTTAAATACTCTGAATGCGAATCGATATCCTTCATAAGCTGCAAATCCATAAAAAAGCAAATCCATTACTCTAAAACCTTCTTTCATTAATCTTGGTATATAAGAATAATCAATATAAATTAATGTTTGAAAATAGGAAAGACCTTCATTTTCAGCTATAAAACCAATAATACTTAAAAGATTGCCTAGCGCACAACTAAAAATTGCAATTATAGCTCCAGCAATTCCAAATTTTTGATCAATTCCTTTACCAATATAACGCATAGTAAATCCAACAGCAGCACCAATGGCTATAGCCATATAACCAATTTGGAATTTAGTCGAAACCGTTATTAATGCCCATAAAATTGCTCCTAAAGTTCCAGTTAAAATAGATAAAATAAGTCCAAGAGAAAAGTTTTGTTCTGCTTTAAATTTTTCTATATTCTTATCAGAAAAATTACCTTTTAAGTCTGAATGATAAATAATGCGTTCTTCTTGATTCGTGGTTTGAATAGACATATCTTCTGTAAAATCAGAACAACTATCAGTAAAAGTAGCTTTTTCATTAGTTAATCCACACAAAATTCCTTGATTCATGTCCATTTTTCTGTGAGTACATTTTTCACAGAAAAGTAATTGTTCTCTTCTTGTCATTAATATTCTTTTTTACAAAAATAGAATTATTTGTAAATTGAAATAGAATTGCGGTTTATTTATTGGGATTCTAAATTAATGGTTTATTTGGATATAATTTATTCTAAGTTGTTTAATAAATGGTAGTAAAATTATTTCAAAAATACTTTTAGAAATAAATAATTGATATTGTTTTTAATTTTTCGATTTCAGATATTCAGTCCATTTTCTAATTCCAACTGAAGCTGATATTTCTGCATTGTTTTGATGATTGGCATTTTTTGTGTACTCGGAATACCAAATGAATTGTTTAACTGCTTTTTCCTTTAATGTTTTTGTCATTTCATTAAATCCTTTTTTCATTTTATTATTTTCTTGGTCACCCATACTTATGTATAAAAAAGAATTTAAACTGTCTTGTTTAGTGAGAAATTCAGAAGCTTTTTTTACGATTAAATTATCGTCTCTCCATATAGCTGGACTAAAGCAAAATCTACCCTGAAATAAGTCAGGTTTGAAAAGCAATGAATACATTACCAAAAGCCCGCCTCGTGAATTACCAGCTATAGCGCGGTTTTCTGAAACGGAATAATTTTTTTCAATGAAAGGAAAAAGCTCTTTCTCCATGAATGTCAAAAAATTATCCCCTTCACCTAGTGGACTATCTTTTTCATCAATATCCATTTTCATATACGGAGGTGTATAATCTCTTTGTCTACCTTTTCCACTTACATTTGGAATCCCTACGACAATAGCATTTTCTACATAACCTGTTGTTGCTAAGATGTCAAATTTATTAGCAATATGTTTGTCTTGTGAACTGCCATCTAGAACATACATAACCATATATTTTTTGTTTTTATCATAATCTCTTGGAAGATGTATGATTATTTCTCTCTCTTCATCTAATATTTTTGAATATAGTTTGGTTTGTATGACAGATTTTGGATAAGTGGGATTACCTGTTAAATAGGAAAATAAGATAATTGAAATTAATGCTGTGAGTAAAATAGTAAAGCTAAATAAGATTATTTTTTTCATTTTAAAAGATTTTATTTTGAGCAAAATTACCCGTTATAAAGTCTTTTTTTAACGACATTTCTGTGTCTTTTTTAGGTCATTTGGCTATTTTTAGAAAAGATTAGGTGTAAAAGGGTAGATTTCAGTTTGACTTTTTTTTAATTGATTTGAAGTTCTAATAATAAAGAATACGTTTACAAAAAGAAGCAAACCGTAAATCAAAACTACAATTGGTAAACGACCTTTTACAAATTCTCCAGTTATTTTATAGTTAATTAAATGGACAGCAAATAATACTAATATTGAAAATAAAAACCATAAGATTTGAAAACTGATAATTCTCTTTCCTTTTTCATTTACTATTAAATTATGCTTGTTAAGTTTCCAAAAAATGACCGGTGCAATTATATTAAAAACAGGAATTATACAACCTAATAATGCCGAAGAATTAATCAAATTGATTTTTGAAATAGAATCTGTGCCTGTTGGAGATTTGGAATCACTATTTTGTTCTTCGATTAATTCAGTTACTTCTATATTTAAGGCATTGGCAATGAGTTTTAAAGTATAAGGTCTTGGTTTAGAAGCATTGTTTTCTATTCTTTGAATTGTACGCAAAGAAACTCTAGAATTCTCAGCAAGTAATTCCTGTGAAAGTCCTTTGTTTTTTCTTTCAAGCCTAATTTTTTTTCCAAGTTTCATTTTTTATTGAGATCTTTTTTAAAATAATTTAATCTACTGAATTGACAAATTGATTGAATGTTTTTATAATTTCATCTGAATTTTCAGTATCTGTAAATGTTAAACAATCAAAAGCATAATCTAATTTATAGTCTTTTGTTCCTTCAATTGTTAATGATCTTGAGTGTAAAATGGCAATCAGTTTTTCATTTTTAAATACTAGACCAATTCTTATCATAGGAGAAGGGTCATCAATCCAACTTTCATAATTATAATAAACGTTCATTCCCTCAAATTGATCGTCTTGTTCCAATTTAAAGTTGATTATAAAATTTTTAAAATCTTCTAGATTTCTCTTAGCTTTTTGCTTTTCGAAATGATTCATTAAAGCATTTTCTATAACTGTATTGGTTTTTATGTTTTCTTTATGAGTGTAACCTATTAAACCCATTGACACTTCTACTTCTTTTTTGGTTTCTCCAATGACTTCTCCATTAACCAAAATTTTGACTCCTTTTTTTAAATGATTATTTACAAAATCCGATTTAGGATTCGTTGGCATAATACCTATAATATTCCAATCATTTTCTTCTAGAGTGCTTTCAACCCATACATTATCGTTTAACGTGAAAAGAATTTCACCATCAATCGTATCTCTCACATTAGCTGGACCATTAATTCTTTCTCCAATAGTTGGCTCAGTTTCTTTTTGAATTATTATTTCTTCTTCAGAATCAGAATTTTCTTCTTCCTTTTTTTTCTCAGAGATACAAGAAACAAGGCAAAAGCTTACTAAAAGGATGATGTATTTTTTCATTTTTCATTTGTTTACTCAAAGTTAAACAATTCTTTTATTTAAAAAATGTGTTTTTTGGGTAAATCATTAAGATATTAAGTTTCATTGAGAGAGAAACTAAATTTTCTGAATGCTAAAAAAGAGGGATGTATGTTTAAAAATAATTTTAATTTATTTAGAATAATAATCATTGTAATTTTAAATTCCCAATGTTATTAAATTTTTGACATTGTGGTAGTTTAAGGTAGCTTTAATGCATTCTTTTAATGCTTCTTTAGGAATTTTTTGATTTATTTGAAAAATGATTGCTCGGTTTCCTTCATATTGAAATTTATTTCCAAAAACTAATCTAAATGTATCTACTAATCTACTTGTGCATTGAAAATACATAGCATATTGATTGGGTGTTTTTTCTTTCCAATCCATTCGTAAAGTACTACCGTTTTTTGTTACAAAGCTTGGTTCTCCCCATTTTAGTGTTTCTTCTAAATTGGAAATTCCTTCGATTTCTTCGGTTGTTTCTATTACTAATTCTCTTAATTGTTGCATTTTATCCTTAACAAAATCGGGATAATTAGTAAAGATTTCGTCTACTTTTGGGTTCGTTATTACGTTCAATTTTCCCATTCTATTGTTTTTCAACTAAATTAAAAAAATATTTTAGTTATATTAATCGGTTAACCCTTTTCCATCTAAAATTTTTGGAATGCATTTTTCTATTCTCGATTCACGTGTTTTTGATTGTTTGGCTTGTGAGAAATATAATAAATAACCCCTTTGTCGTCCAGGTGTAAGCGTCTCAAAAGCTTTTTTAAGTTTGGAATCTTCTTTTATGGCTTTTTTAAATTCTTCAGGCATATTAAATTCATCAGTTGTTTTCATTTTTACTTCTAAACCTGCTTTTTCTACTTCAATAGCTTCAAAAATATAGGCTTTGATAGTTTGTTCTAAATCTATTATTTCTTGTAAGTTAGTAAATCGAATTTGACGAGCCGATTGAACATTTTCTGTTTGCTGAATTAAAATGTTTTCAGTATCTTTTAGTAAAGCACCTTTATAAATAAGAAGTGCACAGTAATCCTTAAACCCATGAATTAAAACAATATTCTTGCCTTGAAAGGTATAACAAGGATGCATCCATTTGAAATCTTCAGTTAGCAAACAATCTAGGCAGATTTTTCTTAATAGCTTA
>LLBZ010003053.1_pt11 | contig 11022 bp, 6 predicted proteins | sample 1489421 | NCBI WGS metagenome assembly LLBZ01 (sample SAMN04092657, study PRJNA295927) | soil metagenome | biome: Soil prokaryotic community; feature: Bulk soil; isolation source: soil from tomato rhizosphere | host: tomato cultivar Moneymaker | place: South Korea | collected 2011-11-01 | reverse complement strand
GTATGCTGTTTTGTTCCATTTCAAGAGCAAAGGTATTTACGTGTTCTTAACGCAGGTACAAGGTCAAGCCCTTCGGGTTTGCAAAAAAATCTCCACCTATCCAGGTCGTATTTTTTTGTCAAAACCTTGTACCTGCTAAACACGAACCTTTTTATGCTCCTGAAACGAAACAAAGCATACTCCGGCTCTTTAAACGAATAAAAAAAATATCAGAAATGAAAAATATAAATATTGGAAATAGTAATAGAGTGAAACGAAACGGCACCTCCTCTCATTGCCGAATAAATAAAAATCAAATCTGTTACTACTTGATTTCATACGCCTCCACATCCATAGGCGATTGAGGTTATACATACCTATATATCCACTAATGTACCAACCTACCTACAACTGGTTGCCCGTACAAAGAAATGTAGATATATATGTTCTTATATTTCAAGGTGGTACTCATTGGCGCTTATTGGCACTTTATGGCCCTGTACTACAGTGCAACATTCTAAAAAACAAGGTTTTAATTTGTACAATGGTTTTTATAAACGGGTTTATGCAAAAGCACATGGAATTGTCTGGTAAGAAAGGAAACAGCCCGAAGCTGTTTTTCCCTGCTATATTCAATCCGCCTGAAAGAGCGGATTTTTGTGTTCAACCGAACACGGCAAGTTGTGTTTTGAGCATCTCGAAACGATTTGCGATGCTCAAAACAACTTGCCCTTGCAGGGGGCTGAAAAACACCTTCCAAAGTCAGGGTTTTGTTTAAAGTTAAAAATGGATAGTGATGAATGGGAACAGCAAAAAGCAATTCAAAAAGACTGGCCGTCGTCCTAAACAGGACCCAGCGAAAATTAGGTACACCATTTCCTTTAACGAGGAACAACATGCCCGCTTTCTTGCTCTTTTTGACAAATCGGGTATGCACGTTAAGGCACATTTTATAACGTCCTGTATCTTTGAAAAGACGGTAAAGACCATTCAGATTGACAAGGGAACGGTTGATTTTTATATGCGGCTCACGACATTGTACGGTCAGTTTCGCTCCGTTGGGGTGAACTATAACCAGATTGTAAAGTTGTTGTACGGTAATTTTTCAGAAAAAAAAGCAGCTGCCTATCTCTATAAACTGGAAAAACAAACAACAGAAATGGCAGTATTATGTCAAAAGATAATACAGTTAACAGAAGAATTTGAAGCAAAACATTTGAGAAAGGACGTTTGAAATGGTGGCAAAAATTGGAAGAGGGAGCAATTTATACGGAACTTTGGCATACAATCAGCTCAAAGTGGAATAGGAAAACGGACAGGTTTTGCTGACCAATAAAATTATAGAAGCCACAAATGGTCATTTATTGGATAGGTTCACCGAATTGCACACTAAAGTCAAAAAGACCTATTTAAAAACAAAATTTGTTTGTCTTTTGATTACATAAAAATACAAATTTTATCATTAAATATTGACCATAATTTCACTCTAACAAATTCAAAAATTTAAATTGTTAACTCATCTTTATTACCATTAGTGCTTATATTCCGATTTCGTTTTATTGAATAAGGCTGTATGGGTAAAATGTTCTTCATAGCTTTACCACGTTGGGCTTTGTAAATGCGCTTGCAAATAGAATAGGTTTTCCTTTGTCATTGTCCATTTGTGCATTTTGTGCGCTTTGTACACTTTGTGCAATTTGTGCAATTAATGTGCAATTGATCTATGTCTGCCTTTCTTTCATTTCAAAGTGTAAAATGCTCCTGCTCCCTTTTGTCCGCTTGGTTTTAGCAAGTCTTTTTCAACCAATTCCATTAAATCGTTACTGGCGGTATTTCGAGAACAGTCGTTTAATCTTTGATATTCACTATTTGTAATTTTCCCTTTGTCTTTTGCGTAAAAAACAGCCTTTACTTGTCTGTCGCTTAGGTTAAGCGATTGCAAATATTTTTCATTATAAATATCCATTCTGAACTCTACAGAAATATCGCTTGAATCATAACTGAAGACAGGTTCAGGGATTCCAGCTTGCTTACATTCTCTAATAATTTTTATTGTTCCCCTTCCCCAAGATTCAATATAACCACTACGGAACAAAGCATTTGCAATGTCGGGGTTATATGGTCTTGAAGCATGTTTTTCCAATAGATTTTTAACAGTCCAATTTTCGGGTAATTGACCTTCGTTCCAAATAATAATTTTGTCCTTGTAAACGCTTATTTGAATAGGAACACCACCCGAATAATCTTTATGAGCCAAAGCATTAATTATAGCTTCTTTGATAGCTGTCACGGGAATTTCCCAAAGTTCTTTACGTGGTTGTGAACCTGTACCTTCGATATCATAACGTACATCTAGTTTTGTTTTTAACCAAGTCATCGCTTGAAGGAATTGCTGACATAGTGTACCTGTCATTGTCTTATCATCAACAATATATCTTTTATCAATGCCATCAAAAACAATACAGCATATTACTCTTCTGAATTTTTTGCAAAAAACAAAATAGCTCCATTTTTAATAAAACCATCTTTTGTAATTAGTTTAAGATTATTAAAAACTTGTTCATTTGAAACCGTAGAACCTACCTAACCCTGCTAATTCTCTAAATTGATTAATATTAGCATCAAGAATATTTTGAATAATATCAATTGCTTTACGTGGAGCTTCATCATAATATATATTCTATCTGCTTGTTGCAAGAAATCTCTAATTTCTTCAACAGTTGTTAGCTTTTGAGAATTAGGGTCTTGGCGGACATAAATAGCTCCTGAAAGCACATACGGCTTATTTGCACCTGAAGGGACTTCTATAACTACTATATCCTTTGTATCAATATTTACAGCATAAATCTTACAATGCAATACTGGTGTTATTTCATTGATTGAATTTTGAAGTGCAGAACGTTTTGCATTATTAAAAACGACTCCCTGAATAATATTGTTATCATCAACCCCAATAAGAAGTGTTCCACCTGATGCGTTGGAAAAGGCACAAATTTCTTCAGTAATCTCCTTAACCTTGCTTGGAATACTTTTTTTTAAACTCAACATTATACCCCTCTCCTGAAGCAATAACTGATTTTATTTCGATGACGCTTAACATGAATTAGTTGAATATTACGATTCAAAAAACTATTGAAATTATTTTGTTTTTAGACCTTTGTAGTGCAATTTTATCAGTATGGCAGGCTTAAATTGAAACTGCCTTATCCCCTATTATTACTGCTATTCTGTAATTTTCATTTATTTATGCACACCTAATTGCACACTAAAGCCAATAAAAGAACTTTGGAGATATAATTTGCTCTCTTTTTATATCATAAAGATATGAAAAATATTGAACATTAACTTTTAAAAACGAAAGCAAAGGTGGAAGCTCTATTCAAACGGAACTCCTTCTGGTTCTCCAATATTCTTTTCAAAAAAATCTTTGTTCATCGTATTGGTCATAAACTCTTTGGCTGTACTGTCAATATTAATAAGTTGATTTTCGCTTTTTAGGTTAAGTCTTTGAGCAATAAAGTCTTTTTCAACTTGTTCGTTTTTCCCAAACAACGGAGCGACATTTATTATCCTAAGTTCACTACGAGAATTTAATGCTTGAGATAAAATTACATTTACGTACTCATCTGCATAAGAATATCCAATAACAACAATAATTTTTGCTTCATTAAAACAACAGTTTCTTAAAATTGAAGAATAATAAAAGTAAGGATCAACAGAGGTCATTTTATGTTGAATTCCGAATATCAACTCAGGTTCGGATTCTATTTTTTGGCTTTTGAACAGTTTTTCTTTAGATAAATACCAATCTATTGAACCGTGCAGTTTGTACAGATTATAGTGCTTACCTTCTATATTCTCAAAATTCGATTGGTGCCATTCGTTCGTTTCTTTGGTAAAACCCAATTCTATGGTTTTATCTTTTCCTACAATGTTTTCAAAACACATATCATAATTTAGTGTAAACACATTCATCAGATTTGCAACATCGGTTGAAAGAGAAGAAAAGGATTGATAATAATTTGCATCATCATAATTTCTTAGTCCTACCCATTCATTTAGTTGCTTTCTAATAAGTTTATGAAAATTCCGTATGTTTTCAAAGTTGTTTCCTCCCAAATCAAGCAAGCGAATATTCCACGTACCAATGAATGGATACATAATATTGCTTTCTCTTTTCTCAATCTCTGAAATAACAATAAGCAATCTTTCGACATTAAAAAGCTCGTTAAATTTTCCCAAAATTCCGTCCGAGTAATTAATACTACTTTTCAGATAAAAATACAAGTCTTTATAAGACTTCCAATCATCGTGATTAATTATGAGTTTTTCTATCTCGTTTACCATTTGGTTTGAAATTGGAATGCCTGCATCAACGCTTGCTCCTGCTCCCAATAAAAACAATAAATGTTCGCCTTTTATTTCCATTTTATTACTTTTTATAAAAACCAAGGTTTATCATTCGAAATAGAATTTTCTTCATAACCTTCAATTTTTTCAAATGCTTCCGTATATTTTGCAATGATTTGAGAATAATAGATTGAAATAGGTATAGACTTGGCGTTGAACCCTCTCCAATTTGCTCCTGATAAGTTTAATACATCTTGTAAATATTTTCTTTCGTCAAATCCTTTGGGATTACCCAAATTCAAAAATTGAATATGGACTGGATTTGCAAGCCTTTTGTCAACAACTTCTTTTCCATACAACAACCCTTCAAACCAAACCAAATATTCGTTTCGGGATAATTTAACAAAACTGCTTTCATAAGGCACAAGTGTATTGTGGAAACTATAACCAAAATATTTATTGTCAAGGTTTACTTTAATCGCAACAAAATCAATATTGTTTATTTGTTGTATTGCTTCTGATATAGCCGTAATCTCCTTTTGTTTAATCTTGAACGGAAGATGCAAAACACACGTTTTGTAGTTTTCCATTCTTCCGTCTCTTAGCATTTTTACTAAGTTGTTTTTCAGATTTTCTAAATAGTTCGTTTCAGAAGTTTCATCAGCCAATACTTCAAGTGTTTTGTACAACCCACTTGAATCCAAGCATACGGTATAGGCAAAATATTTTGTGATAGTTCCTGTTTTTTCATCCCTTTTATGAGAACTCCCAACACCAAGAATAAGGCAGTTATTATTGCTTGGCTTCACCACCCAAGGAATACCCCCCATTTTGGCAAACATTGCTAAAGCAACATTTGATGTTGACCATTTTAGAGAATTACGCTCACTTAATTTGCGATAATTTACGACTTGTAAGGCAAGGTTGTTTTTTATAAAGTTATACTTCAAGAAGTAATAGCGGTTTGAAGCTGGCAAATCTTCAATATCAATAGCATAATCTTCAATATAAATACCTATGACTTTTTTGTTTGATTCGGATTGCTGAAGTTCTTTTACCGTATCAACTACTTTTAGTAAATTCTCGTTTGAAAGACCTTCTACTTTAATCTGTTTCACATTATTTGTGTTTAAGACCACTCCAAACATTTGCTCGAATCCTGGAAAAGTTCCTGGGTTAGACTTTCCTGTTAAACTTAAATACAATTCATTGGCAAATGATTTAAAACGGTCTTCAAAAATGAAAGCAAAAATAACTTCTTTCTCAATTTTTTGAAGCGGACCATAATTCCTGATACCTTGAAATTGTGAATTTGCTGTACTTTTATTACTAAAAATATATTCTTTCTTACTTAATTGAAAAACTGGCGTTTCTATGAGATTCCTTTCAATATGAATTTGGTTATTTTCATTTTCACTAAGTGTCTGAATTTCATCATAAACCTTCTCCAAAAAAACATTGATCAATTTGAATTTATCTGAATAGTAATTTTTATTACTACGCCCTTGTTTGTCAAGGCTTAAACTCAAAACTTGCACCTCTTTATTAAAAGGTAAATCTTTATTTTTTGAAAACCTGAAATCAACAATAAACCCAAAACGTTTTTGTTCCTCCAAATAAAATGGTGATAAGGAAATTACTTGTTTCCCTTGTTGAAACTCGTAAAGAGTAAACTCAATTTGTTCTTCGGAAAATCGTCTTTTAACCTCAAATAAAAATGAACATTTATTATTTGTTAGTGAACCAAATAATATCTTCAGCAAAAACCTCTTGGTTAATCCAATTGCATAATTTGAATAGGCTAAATATTCTTCAAAACCATCCTTAGGACTAAAAGAAACCAAATATAAATTTCTCTCTTTAAGGTCAGTTTGTATTGGAAGATGATATTGATATACGTTTTCTTCTTTATCATCATTCTCCTGCTTTAACCTTCTGAATACAATAAATGAAAACTTCGATTCAGAAACAGGCAATATATTTAGTCTGATATTTGCCATTAATTAATTAATTTTTTTATTCCTATTTAATCTCCTTGTCGAAAGCTTCTTCCAAATACTATCCGCCAATTTTATTTCTTTTGATAATTAAATTTATCTTTTAATTCATTCATTAAATAACTTCCTTTTGCTGCTGAACCCACACATGTTTTTTATACTTTTACCTGTGGCTTTTCATTCTGTAAACTTGCTAGCGTTAGCGTTGGCTCAATTCATAATTTCCAATATTCTAACGTACTTATCTAAATCGCCAATTTTAACTGTATCGCCAACAGATTTACCTTTCAATGCTACACCCAAAGGCGTTTTTATATTTATCTTCTGAATTCCATTTGATTTTTCAAGTTTAGATACAGTTTGTTCTACTAAGTGAACTTTCAAATCTTTATCAATATTCAAATATTTTACTAATACCTTGCTATTGATTCCAATAGTTACTTTAAATAACTCGGTTTGAATTTCTTCATTTTTACTTACGGCTTCAATAGTTTCTTTTAAATCTTTTTTAAGGATTGGAGAAACTTTAGAAAGTTCATTTTCGATAATCATAATATTATCTGTAAATGCCAAACCTGTTTTTGATTTATCTTCAAAAATGGAAGGACTACTATTTTCAATGCTTTTTATGAACTCAACTAATTTTTTTGTTTCCTTTTGCGGGTTTCGCCACCAATTTGTACTCCAAATTCTGTGAAATACAAAACCGTGACCTTCAAGAATTTTTTGTCTATGTCTATCGTGTAAATATGCTTCTTGACTTGAATGATAAGCGGCACCATCACATTCTATTGCAATTTTCGGAAGACCAATATGCTTTGTATCATATACCATATCAATCCTAAAACCCGCAAATTGAAGTTGTGGGATAATATTTTTTTCGTCAAAATGTTCCGTTAAAGCCTGATAAACTTCTTCTTCAAATGGTGATTCGAGGTCTTCATTTAAATTGTCAATTGTAGTGCTTTTAGTCGAATTTTCTGCGAGCGTATTTAATACGGAAATTCTTGCCTCATTGTCTTGTTCGCTAACGGCTTTTGAATAAGCTAAATATGCATAAAATGCCCCTCTTCTATTATTTGAACCTTCATTTATTAAATGTTCCTTATAATTTAAAAATACATCTTCAGGAATTGAAGAGCAAACATATACTTTGTATTTTGCTCTTGTAACAATAACATTTAGTAGTTTGTATCCCTTTTGATGATTTATAGAGCCAAAGCGTTGGGCAAATTTTCCGTCTTTATTTATGCCATATGTTGTAGAAAGTATTATTACATCTCTTTCGTCTCCTTGAATATTTTCTAAATTCTTGACAAAAAATCCGTTTTCTTCGAGTTCTACTATTTTGTCATTAAAACTACTGTATTTCTCAAATTTTCTCCTTTCATTAATCTTTCCAAGAATTAGGTTGCGCTGATTTATATTAAAAGTAGCAATGCCAACTGTTGGATATTCTCCGCTAGGAAGCCTTGAAATGTTTTTGTCAATAATTGACAAAATTGTTTCAGCTTCTGCATCATTAGAATTGTCTGAATATGTACCATTTACTGGAACATAATTTATTGGAACGTATTCAAAACCATTTGGAAGTGGTTTTAATCGTTGATTATAAAAAGCGTAATTTGAGTAATCAATGAGATAGGGATGTCTTGAACGATAATGAAAATCTAAATACTTCTTCTCAAAACCTAACTCGGAAGCGAAATCAAGAAGCGATTCACAGTCTGATAGAGAATTACTTATGTCATTTTTAATTTTATCTATTTCATCTTCAAATTCATCTTCATCATCAATTGTCCCATCAAAAATTTTGCTAAAATAATTAGAAGGTGGCATCTGATGTTCGTCTCCTGCAATGATTATTTGTTTTCCTTTTAATAAAGCAGGTAAATTATCTTCTAATTTTAATTGACTTGCTTCATCAAACATCACAATATCAAAATATTTATTTTGTCCTTTAAAAAGATTACTCGCAACATCTGGAGTTGTTAAGATAATTGGAAAAAAAGTAGTGAACAAATCCATATCTAACTTCACGATTTCTCGTAGGGATAATCTTTTATGTCGTTTTCCTGCTCGTTTATTGTATAAATTTTCAACAGATAAATTTGGATGTTTATTATCAAACTCTCTAGTAGCATCTATTTGTTTGGAAAACCAATATTCTTTAATGTACTTTATCTGTTCTCTTTCAAGTTCAGGTAGGGATTTTCCTAATTCAATATGGTCATTATCATTTGTTGGTAAATCTGTATTTGCAGAATTTACAAGCATAGAATTTAGGTAGAAAATCAAAAATGTTTTTCTCCAATTTGATTTTTCCTTTAATTCGTCAATGATTAGTTTATTCTCTCGGGATAATGAATTATAAAATTGATACCACTTAAACTCGATTGAAAAAAGGTCATTTTCATTTGCAAAAAAGCGTTCTTTCGATTCAATTATAGCCTGAATTTTGTTGCTTAATGTGTTATGTGAATCTTCATTCAGTTCGTTGTCAGTCCAATTTTGTTCTTTAATTATAGACTTCAGGTTGTTAAAGTTAGTTTTTATTGTTTGTAGTAGTTCTGTGTCAAAATCTTTTTCAACAGATTTAAGTAAGTTCAGAAATTTGTATTCATTCTCTATTTTAGATTGAAATTCATTTTCGGCTCTCTCAATAATCGACCTGAACTTTTTAAGGATACTTTGATTCTCTTTAATTGAATTAGAGAAAATAACATTTTCAAAATCTTGATTATTTTTGGTTTTGGAAGAATAATTTTCGAAAAGAGAACTTATTTTTTGTTGGTCTGTAAGTATTGTTTTCTTTTCTTTTGAGAACAATGAAATTGTTTTAAATAAAAATCCGTTTGTTTTTTCTTCATTTAAAAAGTCGTTATTTCCTTCGTGTTTTATTAGGATATTTTGAATTGAAGTTTCAATATCAATAATTGAAGTTTTCTGCAAGTTAAATTGCTCATTTCTTATTTTGTAATATTCTGCCTCATAACTTGAAATGTTTTCTAATAAAGTTTTCAACTCTTTTTTGTAGATTGAAAAATCCTCTTCAAGCTTCTGTTCTATAATAAATGGATTGTCTCCAACTAATTTAGCCGAGTTTATAAACGAAAAATTTATATGAGGTTTAAACTCATCATATAGATTTTGACCTTTCCTAATTAATTCAAGTAATTGATTGAGTTCTGATGATTCGTAGCTAAAGGTTTCTTTTGCTAAATCAAGATTGTATTCTTCGGAATTGTCTTTTAGTTCTGATAAGAGTGAGCCGACAATATGAGTCCAATTTTTATTGCCAACTAATTTTTCTCCTAATTTTTTATGACGTTTATTTATTGAATCAATTAAGTTTTTTGATTTTTCAATAATGTTGTCTAAAGTTTCTTTAGAATGAGAGTATCTGTATCTACGATATGAAGAATTATCTACTCTATCTCTTACAGAGTCAACTGCCAATCGTCTATCTTTAACAATATCTTTTAGAAGAACACATTGATAATTAAGCCCTTTCTCATTTAGTGAATTGTAAAGAACTTCTAAAGCGGTTCTCTTTTCACAAACAACAATTGTCTTTTTTTGATTTTCAAGAGCATTTACTAAAATTGCTGTAAGCGATTGACTTTTCCCTGTTCCTGGAGGCCCTTGTATTAAAATGTTTCGAGAAGCTTTTAATGAATGTAAAATTCCCTGTTGTGAAGGGTCAGTTTCAACTGAAGAAATTGGTTGAAACGTATGTTCTTCCATATCTTCAAGGTCAATAGTTGCACCTTTGAGTTCAAGCAAATTACTATAATCGTGAATTATGTTTTGTTTCTGAACTTCAAATATTGAAAAAAGACCTCCAAAATCTATAAATGAATTGTTAGATGTTAATGGTAGGTTTTCGTAATGATTTTTTTCCGGAATAGATTTTATTTCGTTAAGTTTTTTCTCAAATGTTTCTCGTAAATCATTTGGAATTGAACTATTTATGGATTCTATAATATTTACACAAATATCCAATAGTTCACTTTTATCAATTAAACCGTCATCTAATATATCAGTTGAAATTTGATTAATCTCAATTTTGGAATCATTTTGCAAATGATTTATAAGAACTTCATTTATGTAAATTGGGTCATCTTCTGTTCGTATTATTTCCCAAGTATTAAATTCTTTTGTTCTTCTTATTCTTAACGACCAAATTAAAATAGGAGCAACTGTTAATTTATTATCTACTTGGTCTCGTCTTACGAGTATTGGAAAGCCAAAACCAAATGTATTTATTCCTTTTTCTGATTCAATTGCATCTGTTTGATTAATTAAATTTTCAAAAGATTTTGTGATTTTAACTAATTGTGTTTGGTCTTCCTCAAAAAGCGAATTAAGGTCAGGAACATTATCTTTCCAACTAATTTTGAATTTTAGAGGTAATTCCGTCAGTAATGCATTAATGAAATTTTCAGGTAGGTTTTCGTCAATGTGAGATAATCGTGTTAAGTCAAATTTGTATCTTGAACGAGCTGGAATTGCATTCAAATGAACTCCTCTTCTGCTACCAACTTTTAGTCGGTTTTGTAATTCAATCAGTAGCTTTTCGGTTATCTCCATATTTTTTTTGGTCGATTTCAGTCATTTAAAATACGCTCTTTTTTAATTCAATTTTAAGGTTTTCCCCATTTCGTTCGAGCGTTGGCAAAAAAAAAAAAAAAAA
>LLBZ010000219.1_pt3 | contig 11030 bp, 10 predicted proteins | sample 1489421 | NCBI WGS metagenome assembly LLBZ01 (sample SAMN04092657, study PRJNA295927) | soil metagenome | biome: Soil prokaryotic community; feature: Bulk soil; isolation source: soil from tomato rhizosphere | host: tomato cultivar Moneymaker | place: South Korea | collected 2011-11-01 | reverse complement strand
CAGTCTCAGTAGGCAGTGTTCAGTGCTCAGTTTTCAGTGGTTGTACGATGAAGTTTGTGATATACGATTCAACAATTACGCGGTTAAACAGTTAAAAGTTATAAGGTATGTTTGTTAATCTGATAAAACCTAGATATCAGATTATATTATATCGAAATTCACGTTAATCTAAAGAATTCCATAGGGATTGTTCGTCTCAGGGCAAACGCACCAGTTTCAGAAATAAAGAATCAGCCACAAATTAGCTTCGCCTGTTCGCTTTCGCTCGGGTCATGAAATTATCTAAATTGGGATGGCATAATATGCCACGGATCTGCCAAAGGCAGATGAAATTTGTGTGATTTTTTTAGAATCATTAAAATTTGTGCAAATTAGCGTCATTCGTGGCAAAGATAAAACTCATGCGTTTGCTCTGGTGTTTGTTTCAAGACATTTGTTTATCAGCAGGATTACTTTGTAAAGTTGCCTCGAGGCTTATATCTAAATTGTAAGCTTTACTAACCGGGCAATCTTGCTTTGCCTTTTCAGCAATCTCTTGAAATTCTTCATCCTTAATACCACTAACCTTAGCAGTAACTGTTAATTTTGAACTTGTAATTACACCATCCTCTAGGGTAATATCACATTGGGTTTCCAACGTTTTTGGTTCAAATCCTGCTGTTGTTAAATCGGCACTTAATTTCATGGTGAAACATCCAGCATGAGCTGCAGCCATTAATTCTTCAGGATTTGTACCTATACCTTCTTCAAATCTGCTTTTATAAGAATATTGAACATTGTCAAGTGCTTTAGATTCAGATGTTATATATCCGTCCCCATTCTTTATAGTGCCGCTCCAAACGGCCACGCTATATCTTTTCATCTTTTAATAAATTATAGTAGGTGTTGTGAATTAATCTAATGGCCTTCTTCCCGCAATAATATTATATAAAATAGCAATTATGGCTATCACTAATAAAATATGGATGAGGCTACCCGTAGCTAGTCCCGCTACAATTCCAAAAAATCCTAAAAGCCAAATGGTTATACATATAACGGCTACAAGCCAAAGAATACTTCTCATGATACTATGTTTTAAGAGGTTATTTAATCATTATTTATGTCATAGTCATACTTATTAAGCGCATACAAAACGAGCCAAGCTAATTATGATAATATAAAAATAAACCTACTAAGTAAATTTATTTAACTCAATTACAAATGATTTTAGTGCAAATAGATAATAGACCTATTTAAAATAGCTCATTTGGTTAGCAAATACCTGTCTGAATAAACTTTGGTAAACTGTGCCCCGAAAAACAATATTAAACTAGAATACGACGTCCAGAGCATCACAATTATTATAGAACCGGCTGCTCCATATGTAGAACCGGGTTCTGTTTTTCCAAAATAAAAAGAAAGCACATACTTGCCTATGATAAATAAAAGAGTAGTTAAAGCGGCACCTACTCTTACGGCTTTCCATTTTATTGGTGCGCTGGGTAAATATTTAAACATGGCAGCAAATAGAGCATATATATATAATAAGGAGAGTATAATATCAAGAATATAAGCAATGTTTGTAACATTTGCTGAAAAAAGAGCGGTTATTCTATTTGCAAACGTAGTAAGTAATGCGGTGATAACAAAACTGATTAAAAGCAAAAAACCGAAAATCAATATAAACCCAAAACTTTTTAATCTACCTATCAAAGTGGCTAGTATTTCATTTGAATAAGGTTGTTCTATTTCCCAAATACTGTCCAATACATTTTGTAAATGATAAAAAACGCCAGTGGCTCCATACAATAATATGACTATACCTAAAATGGTTGCAAAAATAGAAGTAGGCTCATCACCTTTTTCAGCAATCATTCTTAAAATTGATTCGGCTGCATCTGGACCTAAAGCGGCTGATATTTCTGTAAGTAATTCACCTCTTACGAGTTCTTTTCCCCAAATAGAGCCCACCAAATTCAATATTATAATAAGTAAAGCGGGAAGGGATAGAATGGCATAATAAGCAACAATAGCGCCTAATTGAAAAGGTTCTTTTTCAATCCATAGCTTAAATGTTTTTGTTAATAAATTAGGTAAATGAACAAGCTTGAATTTAACCGGATATTCTGAAATGTCTTTTTGCATCTTCCAAAATAAATAGTTTTAATTAAAATACTTAACCAAATCAAAAAAAGAATTATCGCTATTGATTGAGTACACAATTTTTTTTGAGAATACAAATTATATAACATAATGGAGAAATTTTGTAACAGAACACAAACATGCTTGTTGCAACTTTGTAGGGAATAGCAATTAAAACAAATCAGGAGGTTTCAAAACTTAAAAAGCAAAATAGTATCATAAAAATATATTTTAATTTTTGAAGCGTTCTCCAAAAATATACCTAGCTAAAGCTATTGTATAAAGTCATGATTTAGGAATGATTTCTATTGGTGTTCTATATACGATAAGCAGGAGCAAATGCCTTAATCTATATAACTTAAAAATTTAAATATAAATTTAAAAAAATTTAAACATGAAAAGTATCTTAATAACCTCGAATAATCTCACTACAGTTTTCCAACAAATCGAAGAACAATTAGGTGGTAAACTTGAAATAAAATCCAAAGAATTTAGATTGGAAATAAATAATGACATCGCTACGGGTTGCATTTTAGGAATGTTGGTAGAAAATGCTATATCATATATGGAATATGATATTATTTTCAAAGAAAATGTGTCGCTTGTAAAAAAGATTCACAATTTAGATTCCATTCATTTTGGATACTGTTCAAGAGGTCAGGTTACCCAAAGTTTTGGAGAATTTAACGGACATAATAAGTTAAGCCAATTTCAAACAGGTATTTTTTCAAATTCATCCACTAAAAATACTTTTTTTAAATTTAAAAAGAATGAAGAGGTAAAATTCTCTATGATTACCATTGATGTTTTGTCGGTTTCTGATAAAGAATTAAAAAAGCAATTACAAAACACTTTTTTAATTAATGAAGAGAACAATGTATTTTCATATGTAGGCTCTTTTAATCTAAAAATTGTAGAAAGAATAGAATATCTTAATACAATCAATCAGAAAGGATTGATTAGGAATTTTTTGATTAATAGTACGGTATACCACATTCTGGCTTTAGAAATTGAGCAACATAAATACGATTTAATAAATGCTAAAGCTGCCAGTAATTCACTTACCCAATCCGATATGGAAGCTATTAAAGAAGTATCTGAACTTATTAGAAACTATCCGGAAATCCAGTACAGTGTCAGGTATTTAAGTAAAAAATCGGGCCTGTCTCCATTTAAATTACAGGAAGGGTTTAAAATTATGCACAATAGAACAGTTACAGATTTTATTAGAAATATAAGGATAGAAGCGGCAGAAAATTTAATAAGAACATCGGAGCTTAATATTTCGGAAATTGTTTATACAATTGGACTGACTAGCAGAAGTTACTTTTCTAAAATTTTTAAGGCAAAATATAAGTGTAGTCCTAAATATTATCAAAATAAGCAAAATAGGCTTGTGATTACAGCTTAAATGAAGATTAATTTTTTATCCTTTTGTCTATTTTTCAGTTTTATAAATTGAAAATCATTGTTGTACGATAAAACTTTCGCAATTCATTGCGTCATTGCAAACATAGTGATAATGGCTTTTTAAAGAGATTACTGATTTGTTGTCATTTAGTCTTTATTCTGTTTTCTTTTAGCGAAGCCTTAAATCTTTAATCGGACACTAATGATTGAAAATATCACAGCTATCATTTTATAAAGCTTATATAGACATTTAACCTTCATTTTAAGAATATGGATCTTACTTCAAATGAACCCTTTTGGTTAATTAAAAACGGGTTGTTGGCTTCTTATCCTTCATTGAAAGAAGATTTTGAAACGGATGTTTTAATTATAGGAGCAGGAATCACTGGAAGTTTAATGGCCTATAAATGCTTAGCCAAAAATTATAAAACCATATTGCTTGATAAAAGAGAAGTAGCCAATGGAAGTACCTCTGCATCTACAAGTATGCTTCAGTATGAAATTGATATGCCTTTATATAAATTATCAGAAATGATTGGTCAATCTGCTGCCGAAGCTAATTATTGGGCATGTTACCATGCTATTGATGAATTGCAGGCCATTGTTGAAAAAGTAAAATCAGATTGTGGTTTTAAAAAAAAGCAATCACTCTATTTTGCTACTACCAAAAAAGATGTTGTTAATTTAAGAAAAGAGTTTGAAGCTAGGCAAAACTGTGGGCTACCTGTTTTCTGGCTTTCTTCAAAAGACATTGAAAATACCTATCAGATTAAAAAAACGTACGGAGGCATCTTATCAAAACAAGGAGGAAGTATAGATATTTTTAAATTTACGCACGATTTGTTAGCCTATAACCATAAAAAAGGATTGCACATTTTTGATAAAACCGCTATTACGGCAATTAGTTACACAAAAAATGGAGCAAAAGTTACAACTGGGTTTGGAAATACCATTAAAGCAAAAAAGATTATTTACTGCAATGGGTATGAAAGCACGGAGCTTATAAAAGAGAAATTTGTAAAATTACTTTCAACCTATGCTATTATTGGTGAACAGAATGATGATGACCAATCCCATTTAAATGACACGCTCTTTTGGAATACAGAAGCCCCTTATGTTTACATGAGAACAACCGACGATAATAGAATTTTAATTGGAGGGGAAGATGAAGACTTTATAAATGATAAAAAGCGTGATGGCTTATTAAATGAGAAAAACAAAAAGCTTACTAAAAAATTGAAAAAATTATTACCCAATTATCAATTTCGTACTGATTTTGTTTGGGCTGGCACTTTTGGTGAAACTGAAGACGGTTTACCATACATTGGTACGCATCCAGATTTTCCCCATAGTTATTTTGTTTTAGGATTTGGAGGAAATGGTATTACATTTTCTGTTATTGGTATGAATGTTATACAAAAGATGCTACAAAATAAAGAACATCCTTTGCAGACTTACTACAGATTTGGGCGCTGACTTAAAAACGAACATGGGAACAGTATAATTAATTCAACCGGATGTTTGTAACTTTAATTATTTATTTCATTATTAGTGTTTTTATTTATTTTACTATTTATATAGCCAAAAAGAATATTAATCACTACAACTATAATTGTGGCACTTAAAAGCTCGGTATACATTTTCAATGCAGCTAAACATCCTAAACCAGCACTACACCAAATGGTGGCGGCTGTTGCCAGACCACTAATTTTGTGTTTTCCTTGTACAATGACGCCCGCACCTAAAAACCCAACGCCAACAACAATCTGACTAATAATTCTAGCAGTATCCACATAATCAATTCCAGTATATTCAAAAGAAATATTCGTAAATATTGCCGAACCAACCGATACCAAGGTATAGGTTTTTAAGCCTGCATTTTTATTTTTCATTTGGCGTTCTAAGCCGATGCAAAATCCTGCTATCATGGCAACAATAATAGAGATAATAAAATCTAAGTTAGTATTGTTTCCCATATCTAAAACTTGAATAGATATAAAATATGATGTCACTTAAGTTGTAATTATAAAATGGACAGTTAATTTAATGCTTAAATGGTTTGAAAATGTGCCATTTTGAAATTAATTATAACTCAATAAAAAATTTTAATCTAAATATTTTCCCGAAGGCTCTGCCTTGAAGATAGCCTGTTTCAAGAAATTTTTTATTGAAGGAAAAACCTAAGAATTAATTCTTTTCTTTTTACTGAATTAAAAGCTTTCCCCTTTAAATTTCTTATGAAAGAATAATAGCCTTCTTTCACCATTTTCTTTAAGTAAAATTATGTCCTTTTCTTTTTGAGGTAATTTTTTTATGAATCGTGTTAAGTTAAGTGGTTAAAAATTAGGAGTTTCGAAAGCGATGTGATTTATCTACTGATACTCATCTGATTTGTTTACAGAATACTTAAAAATATAAATGATGGCTCCAAAAAAACAACAATTATCAGAATCAAAAAAAGTTGATGATTTAAAAACATCTCAAAAAGAAGTAAAGGATACTACGATGACCACAAATCAAGGGGTCAAAGTAAATGACACGAACAATTCATTAAAAGCGGGAGAAAGAGGGTCTACTTTACTGGAAGATTTTTTACTACGGGAAAAAATTACAAGTTTTGACCACGAACGCATACCAGAGCGTATTGTACACGCTCGAGGTAGTGGGGCACATGGTATATTTGAATTATATGAAAATCTTGAGCAATTTAGTAAAGCGGGTATTTTTACCGATACTAGTAGGAAAACCCCTGTTTTCGTGCGATTTTCAACGGTTGCGGGCTCTAAAGGCTCAACAGATCTGGCTCGGGATGTTCGCGGGTTTGCAGTAAAATTTTATACAGAAGAAGGCACTTGGGATTTGGTAGGTAATAATATGCCTATCTTTTTTATTCAAGATGCTATGAAGTTTCCAGATTTAATTCATTCGGTAAAACCAGAACCTAATAGGGAAATACCTCAGGCAGCCTCTGCCCATGATACTTTTTATGATTTTGTCTCGCATGCCACAGAAACACTTCATAATCAAATTTGGTTAATGAGTGATAGAGGGATTCCTCGAAGTTATCGTATGATGGAAGGCTTTGGAATTCATACCTTCCGATTAATAAATGAAAAAGGAGACGCTCATTTTGTGAAATTCCATTGGAAACCGAAACTAGGCGTACACTCCGTAACATGGGATGAAGCAGTTAAGATTAGTGGAGTCGATTCCGATTTTCATAGACGCGATTTATGGGATGCTATTGAAGCGGGACAATTTCCAGAATGGGAATTAGGAGTTCAAATAGTGCCTGAAGAAGATGAATTTAAATTTGAATTTGATTTATTGGATCCAACCAAATTGATACCCGAAGAATTAGTGCCAGTAAAAATTATTGGTAAAATGACTTTAAATAAAAATCCTGAAAACTTCTTTGCTGAAACCGAGCAAGTAGCTTTCCTGCCTGGTCACATTGTTCCCGGTATAGATTTTACGAATGATCCCTTATTGCAGGGGCGTTTGTTCTCGTATAGAGATACACAGTTATCCAGATTAGGTGGACCTAATTTTCATCAAATTCCTATAAACCGACCTGTCGTAGACACCCACAACAACCAGCGTGATGGAATGATGCAAATGGATGTTGTAAAAGGACAAACAGCCTACTTTCCAAATAGTTTAAGCGGAGGTTGTCCGCATTTAGCTAAAATGGCTGAAGGTGCATTTACTTCATACGAAGAACGTATAGACGCAAAAAAAATCAGGACCCGAAGCGAAAGTTTTAATGATCATTTCTCACAACCGGCATTGTTTTACAGGAGTTTATCCAAATGGGAGCAACAACACCTTACGGATGCTTATACATTCGAACTCGGTAAATGTAAATACACACATATCAAAGAGCGCATGCTTTGGGTGATTTCACAAATCGATACCGATTTAGCGAAAAAAGTAGCCACCGGATTGGGACTTGAAATCCCAAAATCCATAGAGCAACCTATTAATCAAGCCATTGGTGCTGATGCAGATGTGGAAAAACATCAACCGCCTAAAAAGAAAAATTATCTTGATACCGCTCCTTCATTAAGTCAAGCCAATACAAAATTCGAAAGCATTTCAACAAGACAGATAGCCGTATTGGTTGCAGATGGCTTTTCAATGAAAAATTTCAACAAGATGAAAGATGCTCTAGAAAAAGAAGGCGCAATGGTAAAATTAATAGCGCCACATGGAGGTGAAGTTGTAAGTGATGAAGGTATAGCTCATGAGGTTCATGAGGCTATTATGACTACAGAAAGTGTCCTTTTTGATGCCATATATATCCCTGGAGGCACAAAAGCTATTGAGAAATTAAAGAAAGAATCAAAATTTATAAAATTTATTAATGAAGCCTTTAAACATTGTAAAGCTATAGCTGTAGATGAAGAAGGCGAAAATCTGATTGACAGCAGCCTCGTTTCAAATTTCAAACAGGATGCAGCAGTTCTAATTAATAAAGAGTCTATTGATTTTATAAACGCTATTGCAAAGCATCGCAATTGGGATAGAATGGAAGTGACTAAAAACATACCTGTGTGAGAACTTTTAGAAAAAGGACTATCTAATTCAAATAAGTCAGTTTTTTAAATCAAATGCATTAATATAGACGGAATAATCGCTTTAAATTTAATGAAGTGGTTTAACTTTTTCGATGGAAATGAAAATCAGTCATTTTTTAGCCAATTAGAAAAAGTTTAAAGCACTTCAAAATAAAAAAGCCCACTTAAAAGTGAGCTTTTATACTTTTTAATAAGATATTTAAATTAATATGTCCACATATCTAATTCAAAATCTCTAATTTTCTCTTTAATTCTTTCAGACTCTAACAATTGCATTAAAGCATTATCCGATATATATTCTGTAACTGCTCTATCACCTTGAACATTCTCTTCTTTATAAATATAAGCCTGAAAGCGTCTTGCATTCAACACATGATCGAATGAAAATGGCATCGAACTGTTTTTGTTATTAAACGATTTAGCTTCGTGCAATACCTCTCTAGCATCTGGGAAAAACACCCAAAACAATTCTACTAAATCTTGGTTTTCAGAATCTATAAAGTTAACGTCTGGAGCAACTGGAGCAATTCCTAACAATCTGTATTTCATTTCAGCTTGACGTTTATCGAAATACCAAAGACCTTTAATATGATATTCAGTAATATCAGCAGCTGTAATATCTCTTCTGTTAATATATTCTGCCGACAATTCTTCACCTGCATTTAGTTGTTCAATACCTAATTCGGTGGTATCAATCTTTACTAATGCCGCTTCAATATCTTTTAAAGTACGTTTTGTTTTAAAATAAGAATCATCATAAATGTTTTCAATCCTACCACTTTTAATGCTCTTCATAAGCACATCATACAAACAACGTCTGTCGCTACCAATATTATTAGTATCTATTGGATAGTATAGCGGAAAGTTAGCACGTTCGTCTAAAATAATTTTTTCCCAAACCATCTTAGAAAAAAGGATATCTCTGTCATCTACATAACCATATTCTAATGGTTTATCATTATCTATAGCTTTTTGAGCATCTGTTCTAACCCCAATTTCCTCAGGACTTTTAGCGTTTAGTATATTAGCTTGAGCAAATATGCTTGACACTGTAAAAACAGCTGTTACGGTTAATAAAAAACTTTTTAAATTCATGTGCTTATTTTTATTGTTATTTCAATGGTAACATGTAACACTCTTATTGGACTTTAAACTAATTTTCAGTCTGTTTCAATAAGGATGTTTCATCTTATTATACATTTTTAATCACTAGAGAATTAACAAAATGCTTATTCCAACATATTAGTTTGTAAGCTCTATAATGATTGGAGATACTTTTTTAAGTATCACGCTTACACCACCTGCTTTAGCTTCAATATCAAATATCTGAACATCTGTCCCTCTTTTGGCTTTTAGTAATGCTGATTTAGCTCTACTATCAAGCTTATTTCCATTTACGTCAATGGTTGGTTGACCAGGTACTTTAAATTTAAATCCAGTAACGTGTAATGGCAATTCGAAATCGAAATCATCAAACTTAGCGCCTACGGTTGAAATTTCAAGAGCGTTACGTTGCATTTTTATAGCACCGTCTTCACCTCTTATAGTTCCTGTTGGTTTTGGTAAATCTTTAATTCTGAATGTTGCTCTATCACTAACGGTTTGTCCTTCAATTTTACCAGTCACATTAATTGTAACTTCTCTACCTTGAATTCTTGTAGCATCCATTATATACTTGCTACCACTTACTCTACTTAAACCTTGTGCAGATGCGTTTACATTATTATCGGCAATACCAGCAAAAGAGATCGTCATTGGGTTTTTAACACCACGATATACTACATTCATTTTATCCGCTGAAATAGTTGCTGCATTTGGTCTTGCAACAGTAGCAAATGATGAACTCACAGGTACTTCAATATCTTCACCGTCTTGAGCAAAGATTAATTTACCTTCAATTTTATGTTCACCAGGATTTCCTGTTCCAACTTTCAATTTAACTTTTCCATCTTCAATAGAATATTCATTTTCAGAAAGTTTTCTTCCGTCTAAAGTTAATTCTACTCTATTTGGTTTAGTTGTAGCATCTTTACGACCTAACACAATTTGTCCATCAAATTGCTCACCATTAAAATAAGCCGATTTTGATGTTTCCATTAATGTTGTATAGTTTGTCATAGACACCTCGGTAGCAAGTGTACCTTGTAACATCGTTGATAACACCTCAGACTGCGTTGTTTTAATATCGGCTTGAAGTTGCGTCATTTTTGTTAATGATGCTACTAAAGGGAATCCTTTGTAGTGATAATCTAACCAACGTTGTTTGATACCATCTCTGTTGGTAACATCGTCTGTGTTAAATTTTTCTTTTACATCTTTAACGACACTTTGCATCCCTTTTTCGTTTGCTAAAATTTTAGCTACGCCATCTCTATATGCTGCCATTTGAGCTAAAAATTCTTCGCCTGCTGGTTTTAATTTTGCGCCTTTAAAGAAATTTTCGTCAAGGTAATCGCCCTTATCCATTATTTCGTAATCTGTAGGATCATCTAATCCTTCAACCATGCTATCTTTCAAATCCTCTAGATATTTATTAAATTTTGATGCTAAATCGTCTATCTGATCTGCTTTAGATTTTAATGATACATATTTTTCTGGTTGATCAACAGCTTTTTGATCTAAGCTTGCCATGAAAGCAGTATTTCTTTCACCTGTGGCTTGATTAGACTCGGTAAGCTTTTCGTTCATTAATCCGAAGGCTGAAAGCACTTCTTTAGACATATTTAATGCTAGCATTGCTATAAATATTAAATACATCAGATTAATCATTTTCTGTCTGGGTGATAAATTTCCTCCTGCCATGTCTAATTAGGTTTTTGGTTAATTATTAAAATTTGGGATTAACTCCTAATTAGTTTTTGTTCATAGCAGACAGCATACCACCGTATACGCCATTTAATGATGATAAGTTAGATGCTA
>LLBZ010021372.1_pt1 | contig 11032 bp, 8 predicted proteins | sample 1489421 | NCBI WGS metagenome assembly LLBZ01 (sample SAMN04092657, study PRJNA295927) | soil metagenome | biome: Soil prokaryotic community; feature: Bulk soil; isolation source: soil from tomato rhizosphere | host: tomato cultivar Moneymaker | place: South Korea | collected 2011-11-01 | reverse complement strand
AACTGGCGCGGTCCCATCTGGTTCCCGGTCAACCTGCTGCTGATCGAGAGCCTGCAGCGGCTCGACCACTTCTATCAGGACGACCTCAAGGTTGCGTGCCCCACCGGCTCCGACCGGCTGCGGCCGCTCTGCGAGGTGGCGACGGACCTCGAGCGGCGCCTGGTGCGGATCTTCCGGCGGGGCCCGGACGGACGGCGACCGGTGTTCGGCTCGGTGGAGACGTTCCAGGCCGACCCGCGATGGCGCGACCTCATCCCGTTCTACGAGTGCTTCGACGGTGATACCGGCGCCGGGGTGGGGTCGAGTCACCAGACCGGCTGGACCGCGCTGGTGGGCAAGCTCCTCGTGCAGCTGGGCGAGGGCACCGCGACCTGCCCGCGCCATCGTCCGGCCTGACCTGCGATGGCGACGCCCGCCGCGACCGAACCGAACCCGCTCGAGCGGCTCGCTGCCCACGCGCTGGAGCAGGTGCAGGACGGCATGCGCCTGGGCCTCGGCTCTGGGCGGGCCGCCACCGCGTTCGTGCGTGCCCTGGGGGCGCGGGTGCGAGCGGGCCTGCGGGTCCGGGGCGTGCCGACCTCGGAGGCCAGCGGTCGCCTGGCCCGCGAGCTGGGCGTGCCGCTGGCCGGCCTTGACGAGGGCGTGCTCGACCTGACCGTGGACGGCGCCGACGAGGTGGATCCGCGCCTGGACCTCATCAAGGGCTACGGTGGCGCGCTCGTGCGGGAGCGGATCGTGGCTGCGGCGTCGCGCCAAGTCGTCATCCTCGCGGGGCGCGAGAAGCTGGTGCCGGTGCTCGGCTCGCGCGGACGGCTTCCCGTCGAGGTGCTCCCGTTCGCGGCGCCGCTCACGATCCGCGAGCTCGCGGATCTCGGCTGCCGTCCGGTGCTCCGCCTCGATGGCGGGCGGCCGTTCGTCACCGACAACGGCAACTGGATCGTGGACTGCGGAGTCCGGGCGATCGAGGCCCCCGCCGCGTTCGCGCGCGACCTCCGGGACCTGCCGGGGGTGATCGACACCGGGCTGTTCATCGGCGTGGCGGACGTGGTGCTGATCGGCGACGCGTCCGGCGTCGAGGCACGGCGGCGAGGGGAACCGACGCGATGAAAGGACGGCGGCGGTGAGGACGATCCGGCGGTATCCCGATCCCGAAGCGGTGTGCCAGGCGGCGGCGCAGGATTTCGTCGATTTGGGCCGCGCCGCGATCGCGGATCGGGACCGCTTCTGCGTGGCCTTGTCGGGCGGCTCCACTCCCCGGCGCATGTACGAGATCCTGAGCGAGGCCCCGCGCCGGATGCAGCTGGCCTGGGACCGCGTGGACTTCTTCTGGGGCGACGAGCGGGCGGTGCCGCCGGATCATCCGGATTCCAACTTCGGCGCCGCGGCCGCCGCGCTCCTTCACCGGCTGGCCGTCCCCGAAGAGCGGATCCACCGGATCCAGGGCGAGCTGCCCGACGTCGAGGAGGCGGCCGAGCGCTACCAGGCGGAGCTGGCCCGGGTGTTCGCGGTCCCGACCGACGGGGTGCCGCCGGTCTTCGACCTGCTGCTGCTGGGGATGGGGCCCGACGGTCACACCGCCTCCCTCTTTCCGTACAGCCAGCCGCTGACCGAGCGCCGGCGCTGGGTGGTGGGGCATGTGGTGGCCCGTCTCGGCAAGCCGCGCATCACCCTCACGCCCCCGATCCTCAACCGGGCCGCGGAGGTGCGGCTCCTGGTGACCGGCGGCGACAAGGCGGAAGTGCTGAAGGAGGTGCTGCTGGGGCCTCACGATCCCGAGCGGCTGCCGGTGCAGCTGGTGGCCCCGGAGACCGGACGCCTCGTGTGGCTGCTCGATCGCGCCGCGGGGGCCGAGGTGCCCGCGGATCGGGTCTCCTGAGCGCTGGTGGGTCGGGGCCCGCGCCCGGCCGGGCCGAGAACGGCCTAGGCCAGGTCGTGCAGCAGGCGGGCCGTCGTCAACACGCCCTGGTAGAGGTGGTCGAGCCGCAGGTGCTCGTTGGGGCTGTGCTGGCGGTTGTTGGCGTTGGCGTAGGGCACCACGATGGTGGGGCGCTGCAGGATGTCGGTGAAGGCCCAGAGCGGCACGCTGCCGCCCATGGTAGGCAGCACCACCGCCGGCTCTCCGCCGTGCGCGCGCTCCACCGACTCGATCACGCGGCGTGAGATCGGCAGGTCGACCGGCGTCTTGGCCGGATCGTAACCACGGCGCTCGACCACGCGGATCGCGCGGCCGCGCAGCTCGTCGGGGATCGGCGCATCCGCCGACTCGATCACCGTGAAGCCCTGCCCCCGGATGTGATCGAGGATGCGCCGGTACACGACGTCGACCCGCTGGCTCTTCACGAGTCGCACGTCGAAGGCCACCGTCGCCTGGTGCGGGATGATCGTCTGGGCCTCCTGCCCGGTGAACCCGCTCTTGAGCCCCCGGATGGTCAAGGTCGAGCGGAACATGAGGCGCTCGAGGTACTCGGCCGGCAGCGGCACCCCCAGCTCCCGCTCGATGCCGGCCCGGTCGAGCGGGATGCGACCCATGAGCTCTCGCTCCGATGCGGTCGGCGGGACGACTCCGTCCTCGAGCCCCTCCACGAGGGGAGTCCCATCCGGGGCGGCCATGGAGGCGAGGAGCCCCACCAGACGCCAGGCCGGGTTCGGAACATTGAAGTTGCCGGAATGCACGTCCCGCCGGGCGGCCTCGAGCGTGAGCTCCAGTGACAGGATGCCGCGGGCGCCGAAGGCCACCGTCGGGCGGCCGCTCGCGTCCTTGGGCCCGTCGGTGACCAGGACCAGGTCCGCGTCGAGCAGGTCCCGGTGGCCCTCGGTGAAGGGCCCGAAGTGCTGGCTGCCCATCTCCTCCTCGCCGTCGAAGACGAACTTGAGCCCCACCCGGGGGGCGATGCCCAGAGGCCGCATGAGCTCGATCGCGGTGAGGTGGGCCCAGATGGGTCCCTTGTCGTCGGAGGTCCCGCGACCGTAGAGCCGGTGGCCGGGGAGCGCCTCGTCGGCCACCTGGCTGCCGGGGAGCGGTGGGGCCCCATCCTCGGCGGACCCCGCTCGGAGCACCGGCTCGAAGGGCGACGGCTGGAGCCACCCCGCCGGCGGGGCCGGCTTGACGTCGTAGTGGCAGTAGATCAGGAGTGTCCGCTCGGCCCGCGGACCCGGGAATTCACCGTAGACGGCAGGATTTCCACCAGTCTCCATGATGCGCGCCTCGAGCCCACGCGCCCGCATCGCGCCGACCAGCCACTCCGCCCCCGCGCGGACCCGGTCGGGCTGCTGGCTCACCGTGTCCTGGCGCACGAACTCGGAGAGACCCTCCATGATCGACCGTCGGCGGGTGGCAATCGCCTCCGCAAGAGCGTCCCAGATGGGCTCGGTCGGGCTCATCCGGGCCAGGGTACCGGTGGATGACGCTCTGCGCTAGCCTTTTCGCCAGCGCCCTCAAAATTGGACTATTCCGGGACTTTCTCGGTACAGTAGCGGCTCACGTGACGGCCGGCTCGGCCCGGCCCCACGTCCCGATGAATAGTCACTTCCATGGACCCGGTCGCAGGCGGACGCGGCGAGCCCTGCTCGCGCTGGTGCTCGCAGCGGACCTGATCGCGGCTAATGGGGTCCTCCTGACCGCCCAGGTCGGGCCGGCTTCGGCCCAGCAGTCCGAGGCTGATGTCTTCGTGGCCCAGGCGATCCTGGCCTACGACGCGAGGCGCTACGACGAGGCGCTGTCGCTGCTGCGCGAGGCCCTGGCCCAGGACCCGAACAACGTAGAGGCCCTCTATTACAGCGGCCTGGTCCTGATGGCCCAGCAGAAGACCGATCAGGCGGCCGAGGTGCTGGAGAAGGCGCGTGCGCGGGCTCCCCGGGACCTCTCCATCCTGTTCCTGCTGGGGGTGGCCTACTTCGCCCTGGAGCGCTACGACCAGGCGGAGGCCCCGCTCACCCAGGTGCTGAACGAGCGGCCCCAGACCGAGGGCATCGGCTACTACGTCGGCCTGATCCGCTACCGCAAGAAGGACTACCAGGGCGCGCTGAAGGCGTTCCGGGCCGAGACCTCCCAGAACCCCAACATCCAGCAGCTGGTCCGCTTCTACTCCGGGCTGACCCTCGCGATCCTCGGGCTGCCGGAGCAGGCGGTGGCGGAGGTGGACGCCGCGCTCAAGTTCCAGACCGGCTCCGCGCTGACCGGGCCCGCGGAGCGCCTCCGCGACACCCTGGCCACCGCGCGTGAGGCGGAGCGGCGGCTGCACGCCGAGGTGCGCGTCGGCTTCCTGTACGACAGCAACGTGGCGGTGATCCCGCAGGCGAGCCACGATCCAGTCGCGGAGTCGCTGCGCCACCGCAAGACCGCGAGCCCCGGCGAGCTGGCCGCCCTGCGCCTCGACTACGCGTGGCTGCGCCGCGGGCCCTGGGAATCGACGGTCACGTACTCCTTCTTCCAGACCTACAACAACCGGCTTCCGTCGTTCAACGTGCAGAACCACCTCGTGGCCGGCTCGCTCTCGTACCGGGCCGCGATCGCATCGATGCCGTTCCAGGTCGGCACGCAATACTCGTGGGACTACATCTCGCTGGGGGGCGACGACTTCCTGCAGCGCCACACCGCCACGATCTTCGGCACCCTGGTCGAGAGCAAGCGCCACCTCAGCACCGTCCTGTTCCGGTTCCAGGACAAGGACTTCTATGCGACGCCGGGACAGATCCGCGAGGAGGATCGGGACGCGCGGAACTGGATGTTCGGGGCCACCCACGTGTTCCGGTTCGCGGAGGATCGGCACTACATCCGGGTCGGCTACCAGTTCGACCTGGAGAACGCCGATGGCAGGAACTACAGCTACCAGGGCAACCGGTTCCTCGTGGGCGGACAGTACACGCTGCCGTGGGGGAGCACGCGGCTCAAGTACGACTTCGACCTCCACCAGCGGCACTACCGCCACGCCAACACGCTGCTGCCCGCGGTGAACCCGGGAAGCCGGGAGCGCGAGGACCTGGAGCAGAACCACGTGTTCCGGATCGAGCAGGTGCTGGCGAGGAACCTGGGGCCGACCGTGATCGGCTGCGCCCCCACCGCGCCGTGTCCGCTGACGCTCTCCGCCGAGTATCAGCGGACGGTGGCGGACTCGAACCTTGCCGTCTTCGACTTCAACCGCAACGTCTGGTCGCTGACCCTCTCCTGGCAGTACTGAGGCGAACGGGGCCTACTGGCCCTGGTTGACCTTCGCACTGCCGCTCACCGCGATCACCGCGGCGTTCGGCGAGAGGGTGAGCGTGTTGCCGTTCTGCCCCAGGTTCGGGAAGGGGTTGAGGCCGAGGTTCACGGTGCCGGTGCCGCTGATCAACACCGGGATGTTGCCGATCATCGTGCAGGTGGCTCCCGCGCACAGGTTGTTGGTGATCGAGAGGCTGTTGCCGCTGCCGATGAAGTTCACGAGGGCGCCGGCCACGTTCAGGATCGACGTGCCGCTCAGGTTCAGCAGCGCCCCGTTGGTGATCGTCATGGCGCTGCCGCCCGCGAGGCGGAGAAGGTCGCCGCTCACCGTCATGGTGGCGCTGCCGGCCAGGCTGAGCGCATGGCCCTGCACGGCCAGCGTGCTGCCGGTGAGAGCGGCGAGCTGACCGAGTCGCACGGTGGCGCCGCCGGAGATGTCCGCCAGGCTGCTGCCGGTGGCGAGGGCTGCGCTCCGGGTGAGGCTCAGGAGCGGGGCGCTCGCGTCGAGGAGGGCGAGCATCGCGCTGTTGCCGGCCGAGAGGACCCCGCCCGCGGTCGTTGCGCGGGTACCGGCCAGGTCGATCAGCGCGGAGGCGCCGGTCCCCAGCAGACGCCCAGTGCCGGTGAGGCGCAGGAGGTCGGCCCCGAGGGTGAGCGTACCGTCGAAATCCTGAAAGAAAGCGCCGGCGAGGCTCGCGTTGGCGCTGCCGTCGAGGCTGAGGAGACTCCGGGCGGTGAGCGTGCTCGGGTCGAGGAACAGCAGGGGGGCGGAGCCGGTGCTCGTGAAGTCGGCCGACCCAGAGATGTCCACGGCGTGCCCGGTAATGGAGAGCGCGCTGCTGACCGCCTCGAGGATCGGCACGTCCAGCGTCGCTTGCTGACTGCCGGATAGCGTGTAGAGGCTGCCACCGCTGTTCACGCTCTGGCCGTTGTAGACGAACTGGGCCTGGCCGGTGGGCAGCGAGGGCGCTCCGGCGGCGCCCGCGCCGCCGGGGGCGCCCGGCGTCCCGGTGACGAGCGGGTTCACCGGCGCGTCGGTGATCCCGGAAGCGATCGTGGTGGAGCCCGCGGCGGCCAGCGGGGCACCGGAAGCGCCGCCGTCACCGCCGCCGCCGGCGCCGACCGGCTCGGGAGCGAGGAACTCCGCGATGGCCACCGCCCTGGCCTGCTCGCGCGCGGTGACGTGCTCGATCAGCTCCTGGGGGCCCTGCGTGATCTGGGGCGCGGCATGCAGGCCCGAGAACACTTCCTGCACGGCGGCCGGAGTGAGCGGGACGAGGGCGAACGCCTCGGTGCCGGTTCGGCTCCAGCTCTGCATGGTCCCGACCTGGGCGGGCGGGGCGGCGGGATTGGTGGGGTCCGATACCTCGACCAGGCCGTGGAGGACGCTCACCTTCGTGGTGTAGCGGGGCGCACCGGCGGAGCCGCCCGGCTGCGGGATCAGCTCGACCACCAGCACCGTGCCCCGGACGGCCGCGATCGCGTTCGGGGTCCGGATCTCGATGACCTCGCCGGGACGCATCCGCTGCCGAAGCACGCCCAGCGCGACCTTTCCCGAGGAGAGGTTCACGGTCGACCGTCCGGTTTCCTCGGTGATGGTCAGGGTGGAGAGCTCGCGCACCGTCAGCAGCGCTTTTCCGCCCATCAGCACCCGGACCAGCGAGCTCTCCGCGGTGGCGATCCGGTCCCGCAGGAGCACGTCGTCCTTGAACCGCAGCGGCACCGGGCTCGGGAGTGTGGCGCGCGCCACCGTGACGTCCCCGGCCAGCGTGGTGACCACTCCCACCTGCCGGCCCGCGTGGCGTCCGGCCTGTGCCCAGGCCGCGGAGGGGCAGAGGATCAGGACACCGAACAGGATGGACGCGAGTGGCCTCGGACTCCTCATCGTTTGGACCGGCCTCCGTGCACGGGTTGCGCGGTCGCGAGAACGCGCCGCCGCAGTCAGGAGGTAGCAAGCGGGCTGCCATCGATTTGGAGGCCAGGAGAAGGCAGGACCAGCAGGAAAACCGGCCACTTGTGAGACGGGCGGGAGCCCGCCGCCCGATGGCGTGATGCGCTGCCGACGAAACCCGTCCGCCGAGGCGACGGCGCGCGGCGCGCCGCCGCCTTCCGCGGACTACAGCCCGTTGATCGTGACCTTCGTCCCCGCGCCGTCCACGTGGATCACCGCCGAGTTGGGCGCGACGTTGAGCGAGCCGAGGCTGGCATTCTTGATGGCGCCCGCGATGCTCACGTTGCTGGCGAGAGCGCCGTTCGTGAGGCTGACCGGCAGGCCGCCGATCGTGGTGCAGGGGCAGAGGTTGTTGGCCACCGATACCGCGTTGCCGCCGGTGCCACCGAAGCCGATGAGGGCGCCGTTGACGTGTAGCAGCGAGCCGCCGCTCAGGCTCACGAGCGGGCCGTTCAACACGCTCAGGCTGCTCCCGTTGGCGAGGCTGAAGAGGTCGCCGGTCACGCGGGCGATGCTGCCGCCGGCCAGGCTCAGCGCGGCGCCGTTGGCGACCGTCAGCGCGCTCCGGTCGAGCTTCATCATCGAGCCCAGGCTGGTGACCTTCGCCTGGTAGGACAGCGCCACCGCGTCGGTGCGGCTGGTCAGCCGGCTCCCGTCCCGGAGTGCGAGCAGCGGCGCGCTGGCCTCCAGCAGCGCGGTGTCCACCCGCACCGCCTGATGGGTGCTCACGGTGGCGTTCGACGTCTCGAGCAGCGGTCCCGCGTGCTGGAGCGGCCGATCCGCGCCGACGGTGAGCCCGGTGTCCGCGTCGGTCGTGGTGCCCACGCCCGAGAGATCGAACATCGCCAGGCCCAGGCCGCCGAACGAGTGCGTGCCGCCGCTCAAGAAGGCGAGCGGGTCGGTGGAGGTCGTGGTCAGCGTACCGCCCTGGAACAGCGACAGCAGGCTGAACGGGACCGTGAGATTGCTGTCCACCGCACGGAGCAGGGGGCCGGCGAGCGTCGCGCGCCCGCCCGAGCCCACCGCCAGCAGGGTGTCGAACGTCGTGGGCGTGCCGGTGAGCGACAGCAGCGGCTCGCGCGTGGTCCGGGCCAGGACGTCGCCCCCGTGCAAGAAGTAGAGCGGCGGATCTTCCAGGATCGCGACGTCGTCGATCAGGATCGCCGAGTCGACGCCGCTGTCGCCCACGTCCGAGATGCTGAAGATCACCTCGCCGGTGCCCGAGGTCTTGGGCGTCCACTGCAGGGTGAGGTCCCGGAACCCGGTGACGCCATACGGGGACGGGCCGTTTGCGGTGAAGCCCCCGCCGCTCGCCGGCGCGGTCGAGGTGTTCACCGTGGTGTTCTGGAAGGTGAACACGTCGTTCCTCGTCTCCTGCTTGAGGAGCGTGGTCGCAGAATCCTCGGGACTCCGGGTGCTGATGATCCAGAAGTCGTTGAAGCCCGACGGCTGGAACGGATGCTCGTTGCTGTAGAAGTTGACGCTCGCCTTCACGATGTAGAGCTTGCCGCCGATGACGTCGAACGGCTGGGACAGCGTGCTCGTGGTGCCGTTCACCGCTCCCGTACCGGTGTGGATGATGGCCATTCCCTCGCCGGAGCGGGGACCGGTCGGGCCCAGGCTGCCGAGAGCGGCGCCCGCGCCGCTCAATGTCCAGCCGGTCAGGCCGCTCTCGAAGCCGCCGTTGCTGATCTGCCCGAAGTCGCCGCCGCCCGGTGTGCCGCCGCCCCCGGAAGCGCCCCCGCCGGCCGACTGCCCGCTCAGGGGATTGCCGCCCGACGGCGGATCACCGGTGAGCGCGTTGACGGGCGCCTGGTTGGGCGTCTGCACCGTCTGGGTGGGCGACTGGTTGAGCACGGTGGGGACGATGCCGGTGGAGACGAAGGTCGCGACCTGGGTGGCCTTCCCGGTCTCCGACTGGAGCAGGCTCGTCTGGAACGCCTGGTCCGGCTCGTTCACCGCGTGCCGGCTGGTGTCGACTCGCACCGCCGCCTCGCGCTCGGCATCACTCACCGAGGCCACGACGTCGTTCTTCGCGCCCTGCCCGGGCAGCAGCGGATTGGTGGGCCCGCCCTGGAACTGGTACGTGCAATCGCCGGAGTGGCAGATCGCGGTGGTAAGGTTCTGGGCCGCGTCGTAGGTGACGGCGAGAATGCTGCCGCGCACCGCGGCCACCGCGTTGGGCGTGCGGATCTCGATCGACTCGCCGGGCCGCATGCGCTGCTTGGCCACCGCCAGCACCACCTTGCCGCTGGGCAACGTGACGACCGCGCGGCCCGGCTCCTCGCTGATGGTCACCTGGGACAGCTCGCGTACGGTGAGGATCGCCTTGCCGCCCATGAGCACGCGGACGAGCGAGTTCTCCTGCGTGCTGATGCGGTCGCGCACGAACACATCGTCCTTGAACTTCAGAGCGAGCGGCACCGAGACGGTGGGACGGGCGACGGTGGCGCGCCCATCGAGGGTGGTGACGACGCCCACCGCTTCCGACGTCTGCGCCTTCGACGCCGCAACGGGCGCGATCGCCCCCAGCGCTGCGAGCACTGCGATTGCCGTCCACCGTGTCATCACCGATTTCGCCTCCGTGATCGTTGCAAATGTGTCTCGGCCCGCGACCGAGTGCCTGATTATCCGCGCGCCCCCGCGCGGGCGCAACCGCAACCGCGTGCTAGAATCCCGCTCGGCACATCGATCCACCGTCGCCGGGGAAGTCGGTTGCGGTCCAGGCGCCGGAACGCGCACAAGTTGCGCCCGGCAGCCGATGCCGAGCGCGGGTGATATCATCGGAGTCGCATGTTCGACATCGGTCTGCAGGAGCTGGTCCTCATCTTCGTGATCGCCCTCCTCGTCTTCGGGCCTAAGAACCTCCCCCAGCTTGGACGGTCTCTCGGCCGGGCCATGCGGGAGTTCCGGCGAGCCAGCGACGAGTTCCGGTCGACCATCGAGACCAACCTCAAGATCAACGAGCCGGATCCCATCCCGGAGCCGGAGCCGCCCGCGGCCGAGCCGTCGCCGGAACCCGTCGCCGCGGTCGCGGCCTTGCCCGAGCCGGCGGCCGGCGCCTACGAGGGAGCGGAGACGCCCATCCCCGAGGGTGAGGCCTACGTGGCGCAGCGGGGGGGCAAGCTGTTCCACGGGCGCGACTGCAGCTGGACCCGGCGGATCGCCGAGCCCGAACGGGTCTATTTCAAGCGGGTGGCGGAGGCGCGGGAAGCCGGCTTCGCCGCGTGCCCGGTCTGCGACCCCTGGGAGCCCGCCGCCTAGGGCCCCCTTTTTTATCTTGTGTTGCTCAACGGGTGTTGACTATCATCGTGTTGAGGGATGAACATTCAAGGAGGAGGGACCGGCAGATACATGGCGACCAGGAGCGCGCGGCGGTGAAGGAGATGACGGCTCGGCAGCGCGAGGTGCTGGAGTTCATCCGTGCGTTCTGTGATCGGCACGGCGTGCCGCCCACCGTCCGGGAGATCGGCGAGAAGTTCCACTTCACGGCACGCGCCGCCTTCGACCACCTGCGCGCGCTGGAGCGGAAGGGCATGCTCGAGCGGCGGGTGACCGGCAAGCGGGCGTCGCGCACGCTGGTGCTGCCGACGCAGAAGGGCAGCCGGCGCCCGGAGTCTCCGGCCGGCATTCCGCTGCTGGGCCGCATCGCGGCGGGCACGCCCATCACCGCGGTGGAAAACCACGAGGACACGATCCCGCTCCGGCCGGACTGGCTCGGCGCGGGGGGACAGGACGTGTTCGCCCTCCGCGTGCGGGGAGAGAGCATGATCGACGCCCACATCATCGACGGCGATCTCGTGCTGGTGCGCCGTCAGGACTCCGCGGGCACCGGCGACATCGTCGCCGCGATGGTGGACGGCGAGGCCACCGTGAAGCGC
>LLBZ010000091.1_pt4 | contig 11043 bp, 19 predicted proteins | sample 1489421 | NCBI WGS metagenome assembly LLBZ01 (sample SAMN04092657, study PRJNA295927) | soil metagenome | biome: Soil prokaryotic community; feature: Bulk soil; isolation source: soil from tomato rhizosphere | host: tomato cultivar Moneymaker | place: South Korea | collected 2011-11-01 | reverse complement strand
TTGCGGCTGGTCGAACAGGACTCCGTTCGCGTTCGGCGCGGCATCCAGCACCGCCCGCAACAGGTGTCCGTGCCCGCCCCCGATGTCCCCGACGGTGTCGAATCCCCCGAAGTCGTAGGCCGCCACCACTCCGGCCACCTGGCCGTGCGCCTTGCCCGTCATCGCCGCGTTGAAGATCCGGTTCTCTTCAGAGTGGTCCGCGAAGTATTCCCAGATTCCCTCCGGGAGAATCTTCGCCGTCGCCGGAAGCCCGGTCCGGACGGTCTCTCCAAGCGCGCCGGAGATCGTCCAGTTGATCGGCAAGCCGAACATCCGAACCAGCGCCCGCGTGGACTGCGGGTGGTCGGTCCGTAGCAGACGGGACGCGGGCGTATGGCGGAACCCGTCCCCGTCGGACTCGAATACGCCGTAGGCGGAAAGGAGGCGCAGGACGCGTTCCAGGGAATCCGGATGGGCGCCCACCGATGCCGCCAGCTCCTCCGCCGTTCGAGGGTCTTCCCCCAGGGCGTCCGCGATGCCGAGATCGGCGACGACGTGGAGGCATCGCGGCACCACGTGCCCGCCCGCGATCTGCAGGATCGTGACGATCGGGTTTGCGTCTTCCAACGGGCTTTGCTCCTTCCTCAGCGGGGTTGGCTCCCAACGATAGTGGGGGCTCCCCTGTACTGCCCGGTGTATTGACGTCGATATGGTCTTCTGACCATACTATTGACATGACGACAAAGCGGATCACCGCCAATCTTCCCGAGGATCTCCTCGAGGAGGCGATGGAAACCACCGGGAAGGGGATTACGGATACCCTGACCGAGGGGCTCGAGCTCGTACGGCGCACTCGGGCCTACAGAAAGGCGATGGATCTGCGCGGGAAGCTCGCGATCGAGGTCGACCTGGAGGTCTCGCGTGAGCGTCGGCCTCGTCGTTGACACCTCGGTATGGATCGATTTCTTCCGCGGGGAGAGCATCCCGTTGCTCGAGGATGCCCTCGCGCTGGGGTCCGTGGTCGTCTCTCCAGTCGTCCTGGCTGAGCTCGTGAGTGGCGCGAAGAGAGACGCGGACAGGGACGCCCTCGTCGACCTGCTGGAAGACTTATCTCTTCACGAGACACCCCGCGAGCATTGGGTGCGGGTCGGGGATCTTCGCCGCCGGCTGGCGCGGAAAGGCCTCGCTGTGTCGACTCCCGACGCCCACGTCGCCCAGTGCGCACTCGATCGGGATGCTCCACTCCTCTCCTGCGACGCCGTCTTCGCCCGTGTCGCCCGGATGTCGCCGCTGCGACTCGTCGACTGACTACGCTGCACTTGAAGAGCACCGATCGGCTGTTCGCCCGATCACGGCTCCTTCGTGCCCTCGCTGAGCATGACGAGAAGGCTATCCGCGCCTCCCGTCACGTACCGGGCGGCCACCACGCCCACCAGCCGATCGCCGTCCAGGCGATACACGCTGTTCATCGTCACGGTGGTACCGGCACGCCGGATGCTCTCGTACGGACCCTCCACGACGATGAGGCTGTCGCCGGACGCAGTGACCTCCGCCAGAATCGGATCGCGGTCCGGCAGTAGGAGCGTCCAGCCTTCCGGCGTCACCTGGACCTGCGAAGTGGTCACGGCCGTGTCCCCCGACACCGGGGTGTACTGCATGTTCCAGGTTCCCTCGATGTCCGCGAGGGAGATCGCCGGTGCAGCGGCGACGGTATCCGCTGCCGGCTCGGGGGATTCTTCCGGCGGCTCGTTCTCGCAGCCGGCGAGGAGCAAGCCGCCCGCGAGAACGAGGAGGGGCATCATCACCTTCGGCATCAGGGACCTCCTGAGAGGGGTGGAGGATCGGGAGAGGTCCGTTCAGTGTACGGTTCGACGCACCCGAAAGCATCACGCCCGTGCGGGATCAAAACCTGGAGGACATGGATGATCAACGGAATCGATTTCATCGGAGTTACCTCGCGGGATGCGGAGCGTACCCGGGCGTTCTACCTGGACACGCTGGGCCCGCGACGCGATGACCACGCGAAGTTCGAGTTCTGGGCGGGAGGGACCTGCTTCGGTATCTGGGAGCCGGACGGCAACGACCTCATGCTCCATCACCGGTACGCGCCTCGAGATGCCTGATCCCGAGGTACCGCCGATCGCTCGAGGCCCCGCCGAAGCCGAGCTGATCGCCGCCATGGACGCGTGGGACCGGGCGATGGTCGCGAACGATCCGGAGGCGATCGGCTCGTGGATGGCCGACGACTCCATCTGGTCGAGCGCGCGACCTGCGTGTTCGTCCGGCAGGGGGGCGCCTGGCGGTGCGTCCTCACCCATCTGTCGCAGTTCGCGGACGATCGTTAGCCGGCCGCCTGTCCTCGTCGATTCCCCTTCCACACTGCATACCCCCACGCGGTCGCATAGACGAGGTAGACCAGATACGGCGCCAGCCACAACGCGGCGATACGTTCGATCTTCAAAGTCAGTGCAAAAAGAACGATGGCCATGAGGCCGTAGGGCAGAAAGGCGATAAAGCTCAGAAACAGGTTCCGCGCACGGAAGAAGGTGTAGTTCCACAGCGCGTTCACGAGCATCATGCCGGCGAGGAGCCCGAGAGCGGCGTTGCGGAGCCCGGAGGCGGGCAGGCGGAAAAGGCGATAGAGGACCGTGAAACAGACGACGTAGAACAGCCCGCCGATCGCGAACCAGACGGGAAGCGGCGGCGAATACCGGGGCAAGCGGAGCTCGGCGAACCGCTCCCGGACCCCGCGCCCCGCCAGGATCCCCTCGAGCGCTGCCGAGACGAGGCAGATCGCTAGCGACTGGAGGAGAGGAACGTTCAAGGACCCGGGGTGCGCCCGAGAAAGAGCTCGACCCCTTCCTCGACCTCCGAGTGCTCGAACAGGATCCGCTCGACATCCGTTAACCCGGCCTCCTCGAGCGTCGCGATCCATACAGCTCGTGGGAATAGCCCGACCTCGTGCCGGTCGTGCTCGACGCGGACGGAGCCGTCCTCTTCCCGCAGAAGGAACGCATAGTCGGCGGTGACCGTCGTGTCGGTGGGGTCCGGGTCCCACACCCACTCGAGATAGCGGAGGCCGCGCCCGTCCCTGTCGTGGCCGCCGTGGCCGGTGCGCGGCGTGAAGGTCTCATAGACGTGGTCGGGGACGAAGAGTGCCGCGCCCCCGGGCCGGCAATGGACGCGGGCCGTGCGCATCGCCCGGAGGGGATCGTCGCGGGTCGTCATGTACACGATCGCGTCGTAGACGAAGACGGCGTCGAACTTCCGGTGCAGCCCATGTCGGGCGACGCGTCGAGGAGCGTCATCCGGAAGCGGTGCTTCATGTGGGAGGCGTTGTTCCCACCACCACTCCCCAGCTCGAGGACCTTCTCCATCGGATCGATGCCCGCCGCCTCGAGGACCCTCCGGTAGTAGTCCGCCTCCTCGGCGTAGTCCTCGGGGGCGGACAGAAGCGGCCACCAGCTCGCCAGCCGCCCGTACATGAGTGAAGCCCTCTCCGTCATGACGGGAACGTCGTGCGACTTCGGCGGGGAGACAACGCCGGAACGATCGCACCCGCGCTATACTCCTGGCAGCCGCCGGTAATGACGAGGAGGAGGACGACGATGGAATACTCGCGCGCGGAACGGTTCTGGCTCATGGTGCTCGGTGCTGTCGGTCTGTTCGGCATCAACGGCGTGTTTCTCTGGAGCCTCTATGCCCGTCCGGGAGCGCTGGACGACGCGCTCGCGAACCCCCTGGCGCTCGCGTTCGTCATCGAGGCCATGCTCCTCGTCGTGACGCTCGCGTGGCTCTTCCGCAAATGGGCACTGACCCGGTTGGGCTGGGGATGGTTCGTTCTGCTCTCGCTGCTCGGAAGCCTCGCGTTCGCGATCCCGGTCGCGCTCCTCTTTCCGCGCCGGGATCGCTGAGGAGTTCAGCCGAGCTCTCTTCTCGCTCAGGTTCCTCGAGCAGCGTTTCGCTCGTCGGCGTTGCAGCCCGAGCATTTCGTCGGGGTCCGGTGCATAGCGCCTTCAGTGATCGCCAGCCGGGAGCTTCAGGAACGACGCCACCGACGGCAGCGTATCGATGCCCCAGTGGAGCATGACGAGCGCGGGAAGATTTCGCCTCCGGTCCCAGGCCCACCCCAGGATGAGGGCGACCACGAACACGGGCAGTCCGGTGCCGAGGAGCACCGACCCGGCGTCGCCGGCCGTCCCCTCCGCACCCTCGGCGAGGAAGTATCGCGTCGGCAGGTGCCAGGCCGTGAACAGGATCGCCGTTACGAGGATCGCCGTAATGCGGCCCCACGCCTGCTCCAGCCGCGTCTGGAGCCCCCAGCGGTAGACGAGCTCCTCGGGGATCCCCGCGCAGAAGAGCATCAGGATGCACCCCAGCCCTACGCGCAGAGCGGCCTCGACGGCAGGCAGCCCGTCCACCGCTTCCCGGATGGGCGCGATCTTCGAGGCATTGAGCAGGAGTCCCGCGAAGAACAGGGCCACGATGCGCAGGACAGCCGCCGGCGTGGGCCGCCAGCCGAGGAGCAGATCGTCCATCGAATACCCCGCACGCCGGATGGCGAGCGCCGGCACGACGAGCAGTAGCCCGAACTTGAAGCCGAGCGCGTAGGTGGCGTCGGACGTGAGCAGTGTGGCGTCCCAGAGGGGCAACCGCCACGCGCGCTCGATGAGCCCGGTCAAGAATGCGGCGCCGATGTATGCCACCCCGAACGCGAGGGCGACGCGTGTCTCGCGCGCGGGATCGAGGATGCGGATGTCGCTCGCCGGCAGGCGCTGGCGGGTGAGAAACGAGAAGGACAGCGCCTTTGGCGATATGGTCGCCGTGGCCATGACGTGTCCTACGGACCATTGCCGGGCGAGGTTTCCACCCGCCAGGGGCGGTGCGCGGGTGGGTTGACGGCGGATCAGCACCGCAATATACTTAGGTTAATGCCTAAGTATTTCGAGCTGGATCCCATCTTCCGCGCCTTGGCTCACCCCACTCGACGCGCCGTCGTCGAACGGCTTGGCCGGGGTCCCGCGGCCACCACGGAGCTGGCGCGCCCGTTCCACGTAGCGCTCCCCTCGTTCCTCGAGCACATGGAAATCCTCGAGGCCTGCGGGCTCGTGCGATCGCGGAAGAAGGGCCGCGTCCGCACCTGGCGGCTGTCCCCGCGCCCGCTCTCTGCCGCCGAGGGGTGGCTGGCGGAGCAGCGCGCGATCTGGGAGCGGCGGCTCGACCAGCTGGACGATTACCTGCACGACATGAAGGACAACTCCACGACATGAAGGAGATCGACAATGGATAACAGCTTCACTCCCGATCCCAAGCTCGATCTGGTGCTCGAGCGCGTCGTCGACGTCCCGCCCGAGAAGGTCTGGGCCGCTTGGACCCGACCCGAGCACGTCGTGAAGTGGTTCACGCCCAAGCCGTGGTCGACGGTCGACTGCGAGATCGACCTCCGCCCCGGTGGGATCTTCCGCACCGTAATGCGCTCACCCGAGGGCGAGGAGCACGAGAACGTGGGCTGCTTCCTCGAGGTCGTCGACAAAAAACGGCTCGTCTTCACCGACGCCCTCGGTCCGGGCTGGCGGCCGAACCCGGAGCCCTTCATGACCGCGGTGGTCTCTTTCGAGCCCCACGGCAAGGGCACGAAGTACACCGCGATCGCCATCCACAAGGACGAAGACACCCGGAAGAAGCACGAGGAGATGGGGTTCCACGACGGATGGGCGACGGCGCTCGATCAGCTCGTCGAGTACGTCAGCTCGAAGGAGCCCGAGACCGGTTTGTCATGACCGGCAGCGTCATGGGCGGCTGAAGACGGCCCCGTGTGGAATCCCGGCGGCGTTCCCGCCGTGGGGCCACGTCTCGTCGTCCATCCCGAAGCCGGGCTCTTCGGCCCCGTCCTCCCGGAAGCGCTCGTCGAGGGTCAGCTGGCCGCTCTCGGGATCGAAACGGGCGATCAGCACGCGGTGCTGCATGGCGCCGTAGCCGGTGATCGCCACCCGACGCCGGTCCGCCGAGACCGAGATCCAGTGCGGCACGTCGTCCGGCCCGAGCGTCACGCGGGAGACCTCGCGCGGCACGGCGGGATCGGAGATGTCGAGGCTCACGACCGCGCTCCACGCGGGGACCGTCACCAGGTAGTAGTCCCCCACAATGACCGGGATCGCGCAGTAGGTGTGCTCCTTTCGTGGAAACGACGCTACCAGGCGCGCTGCCGGTGCATCGCTCTCCAATCCTTCCATGAGGTACAGGCCGCAGGAGAAGGTGGAGACCAGGACTGTCCGGCCATCGTCCAAAACGCGCGGCTCTGCCGTGAGCCGGGATTCGTCGCCGCGCGGCCCGTCGGGCAGCGTGATCGTGTGGAGCGGTGCGAGGTCGGAAAACCGCCAGATCTGAAGCTGGCGCGAGGCCGGCGAATCGCCGTCCATGTCGGTCGTGGTCGTGACGATCCGGTCGAGCGCGGGGACGACGGCGGCGCTGTAGACGCGGGTCGCGGGATCGAGGCCCGGCACATCGGCCGAGCTCGAGCGCACCGGCACGCCTGCCGGCGTCAGCTCGACGAGCCCGCCGGCCTCCATGCCGGCGTCGCCGTGCCGCATCTGGAAGGTCGCGAGCACGTTCCCACCGGGCAGCCGCACGTACGAATGCGGGTGCCTGTAGCCTTCGACGTCCCCGAACTGCCCCGCGAGGCGGGGGCGCGCGGGGTCCCTCAGGTCGAAGATGAAGGTCTGCCCCGCGTCGAAGCCGTTGGCGAAGAGCTGCCGGTCGGCAGGCAGCTCGTGCTCGGTGTGGTGAGGCAGGTTCCCGAGACCCGGCACCGGCAGGGTCGTTACGAGCCGGCCGTAGCGGGTGGAGTCCTCGGTGACGTCCAGGACCGCCAGGAAGTCGGGCTCGGTCGAGTCCTCGGAGGCGGTCCAGAGGTAGAGATACTCGGGTGCAGCGGCTGGCTGCACCGCATCCGGATCGGGCACGGACTGCGCCGCGAGGCGTGCGGTCAATGTCAGCGAAACGAGGAGAATCGGAAGCACGATCCTAACGATGGACTTGTCGAGCCGGGCAATGGTCAAGGGGGACCTCCGTCCGCATTGTCATCCGCTACCAGGGGAAGAACTCGGCCGACGAGTTCCTTCAGGAATCCATCGGAGTTCATGAACACGGCGAAATGACCGCCGTCTATCGTCACGAAGGACTTCTCGGGTGCTTCGATGGAGTCGACGAACGCCTTGGCGGTGCTCGTCGGGGTGGTGAAATCCTCGGCACCCTGAATCACGAAGACCGGCAGCGCGAACTCTCCCCGCAGGTCGCCCGACGTGAGCGCACTCGTCTGCGGAACGAGGCGCTCGGCGCTGATCCCCTGCCCGTCGAACCAGTCATTGACGTCGCGTAGCGTATAGCCCGGCGCCGCGAGCGCGAGGCCCAGCGTGGACGCGAGGAAGCGATCCGCCCCCTCGAACAGATTCGACCATTTCCGCTGGACCCCATATCCACGGCCATCCGCGTACGGGGGAGGCCCCACGTCCTGGAGCTCTTCGATGGCCCGCTCGTTCCCGATGGCCTCGGCCTTGCTCAGGAGCTCGCGATAGGCCACGGCGTAGCCCTGTGCCGGGTCCGCGACCTGGCCGGTCCCGACGAATGCGTGGAAGAGGTCCGGCCGCGCCCTGGCCATGAGGAGGCCCAGGATCGATCCCCATGAGTGACCGACGAGGACGATCTTCTCCTTCCCCAGCGATTCGCGCAGGTGCTCGGCGACCTCGATCCCATCCTGAACCATGCGATCGATCGTGATGGTCGATGCCACCGCATCCCCGTTCCTCCCCAACGTTCGGCCCGCGCCGCGCTGATCCCACTGGACCACCGTGAAGTCCTCGAGCCACGACCGGAAGACCGCGTACCCCCACGGATTCGTGACGTCTCCCGGGCCACCGTGGAGGAAGAGCAGGACCGGATTGTCTCGATCGCGGCCGCGAATCGTGATCCACTGCGGGATTCCGCCGATCTCGACGAACCTGCCCTCGTCGATGCCGTTCGAGGATGTGATGGCGTAATCCCGTGCGTTCCGATCGCGCACGAATTCCAGGACCTCAAGAAATTTACGGGCGACCTCCTCCTGCTGAGACGTATCTGCGTTCTCCTGCGCCGAAGCCGGCACGACGATCCCAGCACAGGCGAGCAGGGTAACCAGCCAGATCGCTGGGTTCATGACCCCGCTCACAGGTGACTGTGGAATTCGGGCGCGGAGTCCCAGCGGTCGTGCATGCCATCTACGTACGTGATCGGAATCTTCGAGAGCTCCTCCTCCGTGACGCCTCGCAGGCAGCCGACGTTGATGCCGTACATCTTCCCCATCGGCGTCTCGTTGCCGACGCCGAAGACGCGCACGCCGCAGTGGCGGCAGAAGAAGTGCTCGTTCTTCTCGGGGCCGAAGACGTAGCGGGTCAGCTCTTCCTGGCCGGCGAGGAGGCGGAACCCCTCCGGCAACGCGACCGCGATCCACATCCTGGTCCGCCGGCAGATCGAGCAGTTGCAGCGGAAGCTCGGCTGCGCGAGGTCGAGGTCGGCCTCGATCCGGACGCTGCCGCAGTGGCAGCTGGCCTCGCAGGTCCGCATCATACGTGGACTAAGGTACTCGCCACCTACCCGGCGAGGCCGAGCTTGCGCCTGGGTGATGATTGCGTAGTGATGCATTCCGCATTATTATGACGTCATGGGTCGAGCGATCACGATCCGGGACGTGCCAGAGACGGTCGGAGACGAGCTGGCCGCCCGCGCCGCAGCCACCGGCCGCTCGCTCCAGGAGTATCTCCGAACGCAGCTCATCGAGCTCGCCCGGCGACCCGAACCGGAAGTCCTGATCGCGCGTGTTCGCGCGCGCAAGAAGGAAACGGGGAGCCAGCTCGCGTCCGATGCCATCCTCGCTCACCGGGACGCCGACCGGCGGTGACACTTGTCGTGGACGCCAGCATCGTCGTGGCAGCGCTGGTTGATTCGGGAGACACGGGCCGGTGGGCGGAAGACATGCTCCTCTCCGACCACCTGGCCGCCCCCCATTTGATGCCGGTAGAGGCGGCCAACATCCTGAGGCGTGCCGCGTCGAGCGAAGCAATCACTGCCGACACCGCCTCGCTGGCTCATGCCGATCTGGCCGCGCTGCGGGTGGATCTCTATCCCTACGGTCCGGTGGCTACGCGGGCGTGGGCCCTGCGGGAGAACCTTACCATGTACGATGCCTGGTACGCGGCACTGGCCGAGCTGCTCGGCGCTGAGCTGGCCACACTGGATGAACGCTTGGCCCGGGCTCCTGGGCCACGCTGTGAATTCCTGCTTCCTTCAGCCTAGCCGCGTCGCCTTTCCTACCGACAGGACGGTGAGTGGGCCCGCTGAGAGTGGCCAACCCTCCGCATCGCCGGCACAGGATTTTGCTGAGCGCCTCCTTTGCTTTGCCGGCGAGCGCGCCTCCAGGAAAGGCATGATCTTGGGCAGGACCGGCTGGTATGCCCTCATTCATCGGAATCGGAGGTTCCCATGCAGCGGCGCTTTCTGAGGTTTGCGGCGATCGCGGTGTTGCTTCTCCCGGCCTGCGCCACGACCGCGGACCGTGATTTCGTCTCCGATCGCATCGGCGTCATCGCCCGCGGGTCGGGCCCCGACGTGATCCTGATCCCCGGATTGACGGGGCATCGCGAGGATGCCTGGGGAAGCGTCCTCGAAACCCTGGACGATCGCTACCGCTTACATCTGGTACAGGTGAACGGCTTCGCCGGCGTCGCGCCGGGCGCCAACGCCGAAGGGCTGGTGTCGGCACCCGTGGCGGAAGAGATCGCGCGCTACCTCCGGGAAGCGGGTCTCGACCGTCCGGCGGTGATCGGCCATTCGATGGGCGGCACGATCGGCATGATGCTGGCCTCGCGTCACCCCGATGCCGTCGGGCGACTCATGGTGGTCGACATGATGCCATCCATGGGCCCGTTCTTCGGTCCGGCGGGAGAGACGCCGGAAGGACTCCGCGGCATCGCCGATCAGGCGCGCGCCCAGATCCTCGAGGCTCCGCCCGGGACGGGCTTCATCGCGCAGTTGTTCGAGGGCATGACCTTGGACCCGCAGATGGAAGCGGTGCTCATGCGATACGCCCGCGAGAGCGATCGAGGGACGGTCGCCAACGCCTTCCACGAGCTGATCGTGACCGACATGCGGCCCGAGCTTTCGCGGATCACCGCGCCGGTGACGGTGCTCTACGTGCAGCCGCCGAACGTGCAGGTCCCGGCGGACCAGTTCGATGCTTCGATGGCCGGTCTCTACGCCAATGCGGCGGACGCGCGGCTCGTGCGGATCGACGAGAGCCGGCACTTCATCCAGTGGGATCAGCCGGAGCGCTTCATAGCCGAAATCGACGCGTTCATGACGCGGTAACGGAACGAGGAGCTGGAGGCTATCATGGCGGAGCTGGAGGGTGGGTGCGCTTGCGGGGAAGTGCGCTATCGACTGACGACCTCACCGATGTTCGTCAACTGCTGCCATTGCCTGAACTGCCAGCGGCAGACGGGGACGGCCTTCGTGCTCAACGTGCTGATCGAGGCCTCGCGGGTCGAGCTGCTCGAGGGAACCCCGACTGCGGTCGTCGTACCCAGAGAGCACGGACAGCATCAGATCTTCCGCTGCCCGAAGTGCCAGGTCGCCGTCTGGAGCGAATACGGCGGGCGATCCGAGGTCCTCTTCGTTCGCGCGGGAACCCTGGACGACCCCACTACGGTGTCGCCGGATGCCCACATCTACACACGGTCGAAGCTGCCCTGGATCACGTTACCGCCTTCGGTACCGGCCTTCGAGGAGTATTACGACGCGAAGGTGCTCTGGCCGCCAGAGAGCCTCGCGCGACGCAAGGCCCTCTTCGGGTGAAGCGGCTGCCGACCTCGTAGGCGATGTCGGAGAAGAAAACCAAGCGCATCACCCGCAGCTCCGCGTCGAAAGGTGCCGGGAGCGAGCACGAGTCGATCGTCGTCGGCCTCCGCGAGATCTCGATCTCCAACCCGCAAAAGATCCTCTTTCCGAAGCCGAAGTACACGAAGCTCGACCTCG
>LLBZ010007736.1_pt17 | contig 11069 bp, 17 predicted proteins | sample 1489421 | NCBI WGS metagenome assembly LLBZ01 (sample SAMN04092657, study PRJNA295927) | soil metagenome | biome: Soil prokaryotic community; feature: Bulk soil; isolation source: soil from tomato rhizosphere | host: tomato cultivar Moneymaker | place: South Korea | collected 2011-11-01 | reverse complement strand
CAATGAGCAACCGCCAATACCATTAAATTTTGGTCCGACAGGTCAAGCTTAAAAAGTAAAAATCCCATTGAAATTTTCAATGGGATTTTTTTATACTTTTATTTACGAGGCTTTTTTGTTTAAATTCTTTCGATATTTCAGTGCTCCTGACGGACATCGTTTGATTTGATTTATAATACGATTGGTTTCGGTACCATCTAAATAGATCCAAGGTATAACGCTGGTTCTAAAAACTTCCGATAAGCCTTTAGCACATTTTTCAGCATGAATACACTTGCAGGGTTCGTAGGTTACAGTAATATCGTCATTACTGAATTCGTTTGTATAAGTTTCCATAAGCGTTCATATTTGGGGTATGAATTTTACTTGTATTAATAATATCATAAAAATACCTAATAAAATAAACAATATGATAAAAATAACACATGAAAATTATCATATTATTTATTTATACCCAATAATAATCGTTGATTTACTAAAATTCGGAGGTAAAATGGAATTTTATATTTGGATATGTTTGCTGAGTCATCTGTAACGAAAAGGCAGAATCGGCTAAAAATACCAACTGATTTTGTTTGTCTTTTGCTAAGTAACGCTGTTTTACTCTGGTAAATTCTTTGTATTCATCGCTTTTAGAGTTTTTAGGATCTACCCAACACGCTTTAAATACATTTAAACTTTCGTAAGTACATTTGGCACCGTATTCATGTTCTAAACGGTACTGTATAACTTCGTATTGAAGTGCACCAACAGTTCCAATAACTTTTCGCCCATTAAGTTCCAATGTAAATAATTGGGCAACACCCTCGTCCATTAATTGGTCAATCCCTTTAAATAATTGTTTGGATTTCAAAGGGTCAGCATTATTAATATATCTAAAGTGTTCAGGAGAAAAACTGGGGATTCCTTTGTAATTTATAGCTTCGCCTTCGGTTAAGGTGTCTCCAATTTTAAAGTTCCCTGTATCGTGTAACCCCACAATATCGCCTGGATAGGAGATATCTACAATTTCTTTCTTTTCAGCAAAAAAGGCATTAGGACTTGAGAATTTTAATTTTTTACCATGTCTTACATGTAAATATGGTTTGTTTCTTTCAAATGTACCCGATACAATTTTAACAAATGCCAAACGGTCTCTATGGTTAGGATCCATATTAGCATGTATCTTAAAAACAAAGCCTGTAAATTTATCTTCCTCCGGTTTTACAAGGCGTTCTTCACTTTGTTTTGGTCTTGGTTTTGGTGCTATTTCAATAAAACAATCCAGCAACTCGCGAACACCAAAATTGTTTAAAGCAGATCCAAAAAATACAGGTTGTAAATGGCCGTCTAAATAGGTTTGCTTATCAAATTCAGGATAAATACCTTCTACCAATTCTATTTCATCTCTTAACTTTTTTGCAGCTTTATCACCAATAAGCTTGTTTAGTTCTGGGGATTGTAAATCGGAAATCTCAATGGTTTCTTCAATGTTTTTTCTGCTGTCTCCACTAAATAAGTTAATGTTTTTCTCCCACATGTTATAAATACCCTTAAAATCATAACCCATGCCTATAGGGAAACTCAAAGGCACTACTTTTAAACCTAATTTTTGTTCAATTTCATCCAATAAATCAAAAGCATCTTTACCTTCTCTATCCATTTTATTTATGAATACAATCATAGGTATGTTTCTCATGCGGCAAACTTCAACTAGTTTTTCAGTCTGTTCCTCAACACCTTTGGCAACATCAACAACCACGATAACACTATCAACAGCTGTTAGGGTTCTAAAAGTGTCTTCAGCAAAATCTTTATGTCCCGGCGTATCAAGAATATTAATTTTAGTGCCGTTATACTCAAAAGCAAGTACCGAAGTGGCAACCGAAATACCACGTTGACGCTCAATTTCCATAAAGTCACTGGTCGCACCTTTTTTAATTTTATTGCTTTTTACAGCGCCAGCTTCTTGTATAGCACCCCCAAAAAGTAATAATTTTTCGGTTAGTGTTGTTTTTCCAGCATCGGGATGTGAAATAATACCAAAGGTTCGGCGTCTGTTAATCTCCTTAATAAAACTCATAATAATTTTGCAAATTGGTCTGCAAAGATACTTTATAATTTATGATTTCAGAATCCTCATATTATATTTTATAGATAGAATTATTATATTAATGTTTTACTTGGTATTTTTGCTTTCTATGGAAGAAGAAAAAGTAATTCTTGTAAATGAAAACGATGAACAAATAGGCACCATGCCTAAAATGGAAGCACATGAAAAAGCATTGTTACATCGTGCATTTTCAGTATTTGTGTTTAATGATAATAATGAATTAATGCTGCAACAACGCGCAGCCCATAAATACCATTCACCCTTGTTATGGACAAATACCTGCTGCAGCCACCAACGTGTTGGGGAAACCAATATTCAGGCAGGAAAGCGCCGCTTAATGGAAGAAATGGGCTTTGTTGTAGAATTAGAAGATACGATTTCGTTTATTTATAAAGCACCTTTTGATAATGGTTTAACGGAGCATGAATTCGACCATATCTTGATTGGGAAATACAATAGCACACCAATAATCAATCCAGATGAAGTGGCCAGTTGGAAATGGATGTCGCTTGATGCTGTGAAGAATGATATTTTGGAACATCCAGAATTTTATACCGAGTGGTTTAAAATTATTTTTGATAAATTCTACGAACATATAAATATTTCAAAATGAAGGTAACAGTTAGTAGAAAGGCGCATTTTAATGCTGCGCACCGTTTATATAGAAAAGATTGGACTCATGAAAAAAACGATGAAGTGTTTGGTAAATGCAACAATCCAAATTTTCATGGGCATAATTATGAATTAATTGTAAGTGTCACGGGCGAAATTGATAAAGAAACGGGTTATGTCATAGACATGAAAGTTTTAAAAGACATCATTAAAGATGAAGTTGAAGATGCTTTCGATCATAAAAATTTAAATATTGAAGTACCCGAATTTAAAGATTTAAACCCTACTGCCGAAAACATTGCAGTTGTTATTTATAATAAGATGAAGCCGAAAATTGATTCAAAACTAAGTTTGGAAATAACACTTTTTGAAACACCACGTAATTTTGTAACTTATTCAGGAACCTAAAAATGATAGACACTTTATATCCAATTAAATTTGCACCCATTTTAAAAGACAAAATTTGGGGAGGGCAAAAATTAAAAACCTTGCTTAATAAAAAAAGCGATTTACCAAATATTGGTGAAAGTTGGGAAATTAGTGATGTAGAAGGCGATACGTCCATAGTTAGTAATGGCAGTTTAAAAGGACAATCATTAAAACAACTTTTAGAAACCTATAAATCTGATTTGCTAGGACTAAAGAATTATGAAATTTTTAAAGATAAGTTTCCCTTGCTCATCAAGTTTATAGACGCCAAAGAAGATTTGTCTATCCAACTGCATCCGAATGATGAATTAGCGGCAAAAAGGCATAATTCCTTCGGAAAGACAGAAATGTGGTATGTATTTCAAGCAGACAAAGGTTCTAATCTTATCGTTGGTTTTAATCAAGATATGACACCTGAAAAGTATTTAAAGCATTTAGAAAATAAAACACTTACTGAAATCTTAAACTTCGACGAAGTTAAGGAAGGAGACACTTATTTTATTGAAGTAGGGCGTGTACATGCTATTGGAGCAGGTGTTATGGTGGCTGAAATTCAACAAACCAGTGATATTACTTACAGGGTTTATGATTGGGATCGCGTAGATGCTAACGGTAATGAACGTGACTTGCATAACGATTTGGCCATAGATGCCATCGATTTTAATATGCCGGATAATTTTAGAGTGACTTACAATAAAACCGAAAATCAATCAAACGAAATGGTGAGTTGCCCATATTTTACAACGAACTATTTAAAAGTTAATAAAACACTTCAAAAAGAAAACCATCATGATTCCTTTATTATATATATGTGTGTAGATGGTGAAGGCGAAATTAAGGCAAATGGTTTTTCAGAAGCCATAAAAAAGGGAGAAACTATTTTACTTCCAGCAGCTATTAAAGATTATGAGATAGCTTCTAAAGATGCGACTTTATTGGAAGTGTATTTATAGAATTTGTTTAAACTTTTCATAAAAAAAGAAATTCCCAAGAGTAGTATTCCTTGGGAATTTTATTTAACAAGCAGTTCTATTCGTATTGTACCTTTTCTCTACTGGAAAATCAAACAAAGCACTGCAAATCCGTTCTTGATAATTTGTAGTGGATTTTGCTTTTGTAACAGTTATGTTTACTAGATAGCCTTCTTTATTTTGTTTCACTAATTGGGCTTGAATAGTCAGTTTATCATTCAAAAATGCATTTTTGTACATTTTAAATTTAAAATCGCCAATCTCTGGAATGTCTTGTAAATAAAATTCTTTTACAGGGTAAGTAGCAACAGTTTTAATTTTATCATAAAGTACATGGGGCAATAAAAAGCCATTACCATTACTTATATCTTTTGTTACTATAAATGGGGTATTTATGTGATGTGTTTTCATGAGTTGTTTTTTTATGGGTATAATAATAAAGGTGTTAAGTTATGTCTATGGTATGTGCTATACATGACGTTTGCACAAGTGGCATTGATAAAAAGTTGGATTTTCTGTTTAATGGATTTTAGAGTTTTCATATGTAATTAATTATTGTTTTTTAAAGGTCATATGGTATCGCCTCATTTTTATTGGTGTTTGCTTGTGGGTTGTTAGTGGCGATTTCATGATTTTAAAGATTTAATTGATTTTAAATAAAAAAGGTGCCTTTAAAAAAAGCACCTTTATTTGTTATAGTTATAATTGTATTATTTAACGTTTATTCAAGATGCATATAAGTTTTGTGTTGGGTCATAAAACGAACCACCGCCTTAGCCTGTTGAGAGGTAAGGTTACAAATTTGGTTATATGACAACTTTATTGCATTCATCAAGACCAAATGTAATAATAATTTTTTTAAATTAGTCATGTTTTATGAGAATTTTGATTAAGATTAATGTAATTTTGCGTCAAATTAAAATATTGAATTATGGCAAATGTTAGAAACCTAAAAAAAGATATTAATTACGTTTTAGGGGATATTATAGAAGCGGTTTATGTTTGGGAGTTAACAAACGCAAGCAAAGACAACAAGAAAAGTGAAGCAATTATTGATGAAGCTATCAAAACGTTTGATGAATTAATTGCTAAAGTAAATGCTAAAAATGTAGAGAATTCTAAAGCACATTTTAAGGCTATTAATGTTGAGTTGGAAACTAAAGGAAGAGCATTAATTGAAAAAATTAATAAATTAGCATAATTTTTTTTGCGGACTGCTTGCAAATATGATTTTTGCTATTATATTTGCACCCGTAAATGCCGATGTAGCTCAGCTGGCTAGAGCAGCTGATTTGTAATCAGCAGGTCGTGGGTTCGAGTCCCTCCATCGGCTCTTAATAATAAAAAAAAGACCTTTCTAAATGAAAGGTCTTTTGCTTTTTATAAAGGGGGGCAATTACTTCTCAGATTCTTTTATTTTGTCAATAAACCCCTGTAATTCTTTACCATATTTAGACGCTTTAACTTTTGGTGTTAAAACGCTATTGATGGTGTCTAAAAATTTAACTTTAGCATTGTAAATTTCAGTTAGGGCTAAGTAAGGTGCCACTTCACTGTCTTTATGGTTCAAAGCAAAATTAACAGTAAATAAATAACGGCGCTTTAGATTACTATCTGATTTTTTTTGAATAGTATTGTATTCGGACGTATCACCTTTCTTTAGTGCTTCAAAACCTTCTTTAATAAGATCTAGATTTTGCTCATTAAAACGCGTTCGCATCAATTTGTATTCTTCAAATACTTTTTGTTGTTCAGAACCATTAATTTTTGCGCCAAATCCAAAGTTCTTAACAGAGGTTGTTATTTCGGTTAGGCCTTTATCTGCAAAAAATACAATTTGGTCTTTTTCAGAGCTGTTTTTATCTAAAAACAAATAAAAGACTTCAGGTGATTCTAAAGAAGAAGCATGTAATGTAATATCCGATTGACCATTTACTGCTACGGTATCGATTGTAATAAGATTGTCATTCTTTGCTTTTTTCAAATAAAGAACTCCTTTTTTTAAACCATTTACATGAACCTTTACAGTTAAGTCATGTTGTTCTTTGCTGCAGGCTAAAATTACAAGCGATAATAGGATGTATATTATTTTTTTCATTAATTGATTAATTTTTTAAAACGCAAATATCTTATAATTATATTTTAAATGCTAGAGAGTATCTAAGTTTTATCCTTTGGTTCTTTTATGCGGCTTTTTCCGTCATACTTCAGCTGTTTTTTCGATCCGTAGCCATGTACCTCTCCTTCGCGGCAGCCTGGTTCCTTCGCTAAAAAGGTTTCCAGACCTTTTTTATACGCTCGGCCCTGTCTGATGAAAAAAAGCACTATAAAATATTCCAAAAACAACATTTAGGGTGTCTCTATTGGTAGTTAACTATTTTATAAGTTTCTTGTTTTAGGTTACTGCCATTTTTATTTTATATTTTTTTATGGAATTATTTGTTTTGGCACAGTAATTGTGTTCTGTTTGTTAGTTATATTCTTATACAAGGTTTATTGAGTGGTTACTTTAAACTTAGAAATTGTAACTCATATTTTAGTTGGTTAGTTAGTAAAAAAGCATCCTTTATAGGGTGCTTTTTTTATGTAAAAGCATTTTTTAATAGTGTATTTCATCGATAATATCAAATATTTCATCTTTAAATGTTAAAATTAAATGTATTTCAACGAATTATAATGTATTTTGTCGTTCTAATTCATTTTTAATTATATCTTTGAAGTGTACTAAATAATATACTTTTTAGTTCAATGGATTAATTAATTAATATTTGCATTATGTCGTCGATATAGAAACCCTAAATCTACTTCGTAATAAAAAAAGCAAATTGAAAGAAAACCGAGTTTGAGGGAACTCGGTTTTTTTGTTTTTATATTTTGACTGAATTATATTTTTGGCTTTTATAAACCTAAATAGAAGTAGGCCCAATAGATTAGCAAAAACTGAATAGGAATTCTTAGAATAAGTAACCATTTTGGCAATCCTGCTGAAGCTTGTTTATTAGAAAGCATATAAAAATGTACCAACAGGAAAACTATCAACATGATAATGATAAATACGAGGGATATGTTTTTAACCAAGGGAATGCAAAGCATAATGCCTAGAAATATTTCTGCAATACCACTTAAAAACACCAACAATTTATGGTTTGGTAAATAAATAGGCATAATACGTAAATACATTTTAGGTTTTATAAAATGATTGATTCCTGCTGCTATATAAAGTGTAGCCATTAAATACAAATGCCACGGATAGTTCATGTACTAAATTTAATTTTCTCTAAATTTGCATAATTTGTAGTATATATGAAATGTTGTGTAAGGTTTTTGTTAGTATTTGTCTGGTTTGGAGCATTTGCCCAATTACCTGATGGGTTTGTGTATGTAAAAACTATTATTCCAGATTTGGATGTAGAACTGCAATACAATACCTCTAATAATTTTGTTGGTAAACGTATTGATGGCTACCAATCAAACAAACTCATATTAACCAAACAGGCTGCTTTAGCTTTGAAAGAGGTTCAGGAAGCATTACTAGATAAGAATTTATGCCTGAAAGTGTATGATGGGTACAGACCACAACGGGCTGTAAACCATTTTATGCGGTGGGCTAAAGATCTTAATGACACGATTAATAAACGGGCATTTTACCCAGATGTTGATAAATTGGATTTATTCGTTGAAGAGTATATTGCAGTCCGATCGGGACACAGTAAGGGCAGCACGGTAGATGTAACCATTATAAATGGGAATACTGGCGAACCCTTGGATATGGGCAGTAATTATGACTTTTTTGGTCAAGCTTCTTGGGCAAATTATAAAGACATTACCGAACTCCAAAAGGCTAATAGGCAACTTTTACAAGAAGTCATGCTTAAATTCGGTTTTAAAAATTATCCGAAAGAATGGTGGCATTTTACCTTAAAAGATGAGCCATTTCCTGATACGTATTTCGATTTTCCTGTAAAATAAAAACCTGCCTTTTTTAGAAAGCAGGTCTTCTGTTTTTTGATTGATGTTTTTTCGTTTTATTCTTTATCTAAATTCTTGGTCATATTAAAGCCAATAAATAGGCCTAATCCTGACATTAAGAAGATAGTTCCAGGGTAGGCTACATCATCTATAACTCCTAGACTATAAACCAGGAAGGATGCGATAAAGACGCCAAGTCCAATAGCCATTAATAAAAGGGCCAAATTTAATAGAAGTACTTTCCACATTGGGGAACGATGACTTCTGTTTCCCATAAAAATACTGGCATCGGCACCTTTTTCAATAAGTGCTAAACGTTCTTTATTTCTTGTAGATAGGTATAAATATACGATTCCAAAGATTGCAAGAAATAAACTGATTGGTATTAAAATATCTTCCATAATTGTTTGTTTTTAATTGATTAAATTTAATGTGTTCATAGCTTATGACGATGGGTTTCGAATTTAGGTTACAAACAATGACCAAATATTTTTTTTAATCTAAATAATTCCCCGAGCTCTGCCGAGGATAGGCTGTTTCAAGAAATTTTTTATTGTTTGTGTAACCATACACTATTTAATATCGTCTTAGTATCAAAATGACTATCAACGACCAATATTATATCAATTTAATTTTAAATGGAGATACCAATGCATTTCACATATTGGTAGACCGTTATAAAGATTTGGTGTATTCGTTATCGTTGCGCATGTTAAAGAATAGGGAAGAGGCCGAAGAGGTTTCACAAGATACCTTTGTGAAGGTTTTTAAGTCGTTACCAAGGTTTAAAGGCGATTCAAAGTTTTCAACATGGATTTATAAAATAGCTTATAATACCTGCTTGGATAGACTGAAGAAAAATAAAAAGTTTTATAATGATGTGCCTATTGATGAATTTACCGAACATCAAGTGAGAACAATTGATGATGCTTTAGAAAATTTAGAAGCTAAAGAGCGGGAGCAAGCCATTCAGGATTGTATGTCATTATTGCCCAATGAAGATGGTTTTTTGCTAACTTTGTATTACTTTGAAGAGCAGTCTTTAGACGACATTTCCAAAGTGATGGGTTTAACTCCCAATAACGTAAAAGTAAAGCTGTTTAGAAGCCGAAAAAAGCTAGCAGCCATTTTAAAGCAGCGATTAGAACCAGAAATAATTGAAAGTTATGAACGAGCAAACAGATAAATATTTAGACCAATTAGCTAAAAAAGTTATGAAAGATGCGCCTTTGGAAACGCCTTCTTTTGACTTTACAAATACTGTAATGTCTCAAGTTTCAGGGTTAAGCCACAACAAAGTAATTGCGTATAAACCTTTAATTTCAAAAACGGGTTGGATTTTTATTTTGGTTGGATTTTTAATCTTGGTCTTTTTTGTGCTATTTGGAAATCAAACATCCTCTTCTGGGTGGTTAAATACGATTGATTTTAGTATGTTTTCTAATAATGGCATTGCTCAAGCACTTTCAAATTTTAAAATACCAAGTTTTACAATATCTAAAACGTTAACGTATGCTATTGTACTTTTTGGCGTGATGGTTTGTATTCAAATATCATTTTTAAAACATCATTTTAATCAACGGTTTGAAAATTAGTGTTTGGTACCTCCAAATTATTTTCAATTGTTCTTTTGTTTGCCAATTCAATTTCCTTACGCATTTGTTTGATGGTTAAAGTGCTTCCATCATGACTCCATCCAGGCGAGCCAAAGGCATACATAAATTTGTGATATAGATTTGGACTCTTTTTCATATCGTTCCAAATGTCTTTATATTCATGCGTTAATATCACCAAAGGATTATAGGAATTTGGTGGTTTTGTTACACCATATTCAATATCTATATTCTCATCTAATTCTTTCCAGGTTCCAAATAGTTTATCGAACATATTTAAAAATCCACCATGATTTTTATCCATATATTCTATGTTTTTAGCATGATGTACTTGGTGCATGGTGTGGGTATTAAATACTTTTTCAATGATTCCCATTTTTGGAATGTAAGCAGAATGTAACTGAAATTGCCAAAGCGCTTCGATTCCTAAGCATACAATGACCATCTCGGGCGGAAATCCTATTGCGGGTAGCCACATGTAAAATAATGGTTTATATAATATGGTGAACCAACCATTTCTAACAGCTGTTCCCAGATTGAAATTTTCTGAAGAATGATGCACGATGTGTGCTGCCCATAAAAAGCGTACCATATGGTTTTGTCTGTGAAACCAATAATAGGTAAAATCGTCTAAAAACTGGCAGGCTATCCAAACGGGCCAAGAATAACCAAAAGATTCCCAACCCATAATATTGGTGCGAATGCCATCAACCATAGGGTTGCACAATTCGTATAAGTAATTGAAAATAATTATAGCAGAAATAGTTTTTATTAAAGGCGCTATAACTACCGATCCAACGCCCATTGTAAGACTGGAAGCTAAATCTTTCCATTTATAAAGACTTTTATGGTCATGGGTTCTACTGTAAGTAAGCTCAAGTAAAATGAGCCCCAAAAAAAAGGGAATACCATAAACTAGTGGGTTTGTAAAATCCATTACTGTTTAAATTTTAAATCCGTTAGTTAGTATGGTAGGGAGAAGTCTCTTGATCTTTTTTCTTTTGGCGAAGATACTTAATATATAACGTAATTTCTTGTGATTTAGTACCAACGTTTCTTTTTCTTTTTGGAAGATTCACTTTTGCGCCCTTTTTTGTGCTTGCTTTTTCCGGGTGTTCGGTGTATTTCTTTTTTTGCTTTAGGGTCTAATGGATACGGATGGTCTTCAATAACGTCCAGTTGTAATTGAATAAGCTGTTGAATGCTTGCTACATAGGTTTTTTCATCGGCAGAACAAAACGAATAGGAGTTACCGGATTTTCCAGCTCTAGCAGTTCTTCCGATACGGTGTACATAAGTTTCCGGTACGTTTGGTAAATCGAAATTTATTACCGCATCCAGTTCGTTTATGTCAATACCACGTGCCGCTACATCGGTAGCTAT
>LLBZ010004257.1_pt2 | contig 11077 bp, 12 predicted proteins | sample 1489421 | NCBI WGS metagenome assembly LLBZ01 (sample SAMN04092657, study PRJNA295927) | soil metagenome | biome: Soil prokaryotic community; feature: Bulk soil; isolation source: soil from tomato rhizosphere | host: tomato cultivar Moneymaker | place: South Korea | collected 2011-11-01 | reverse complement strand
AAACAGTGGTAGCAACGCAGCAGCACAAAGCTAAACCTCTCTTTTTTATTTTCTTTTTATGTTTAATTATATCTTCAATATGACTCTTGAATTTGGTTTTAGAATATCACTACCGAAAGCAGTCTAACCTTCCTTATGAAAGCAGTTACTAATATACATATTATTATAAGAGATATTTTATTCCAGAACAAAATTATCTTTTGTCTATCAATTCATAAACATATCTGACATGCTCATAAGTTTTCAACTTCTTGTCTTCCGGTATTTTTATTTTTCTAGTTCTAAATGTATTATTAGTTATCTTTCTTAATGCATTATTCAGTTCTTTTGAAATGATAATTTGGTCATTGTCAGCAAATCCCTCAAGCCTACTACAGAAATTAACATCATCTCCAATCGCAGTAACCTGACTTCTGAGAGGGGAATGCCAGTATCCAAATAGAACTTGACCTAGATGCATACCACATTTCAAATTTATATTGGTAATAGGCTTGTAATCATAATGACGATATAAAATATGCATATGTTTTTCCTTAATTTTTACAAAATTTCTCTTTAACTCTAAGGCGGCATCCATTGCTTTCGAATAAGCCGCATCAGGTTCTTTTGTGTGGTAACCGAAATAACAAAATATCCCATCACCTATAAATTTATCCAGTATTCCATTATTTTTTTTTATCACTCTCGTTGCTTCGGTATAATAGTCTCTCAATAAGTATTCTAATTCATGAAATATGAGACCTTGTTTTTTCTCTCGTTTTCTCATTAGTGCTTTTAATTCTTTAACTAGAGCAGAAAATTTGCTTATATCCCAAAATACAATAACGAATTTATGGACGTTGACACCATCTAACTTTAATTCTTTGATATGTTCATATATGAATGGATCAAAATATGTGCCTAGTTGTTCTTTTGAATAAGGATCATCATTTGTAATGTCTTGATTAGCCAAATATGTTTACACCGTTATCTATTCCCATCAATGTAGATTGACAGGTCGGGAATTTTTATGTTATATCTCTTACGAAGATATTTTAATCTTTGAGTATTACTCATATTCTTATAGTCTTCAGTAAAAATAACAATACTGTTGAGTTCTCCTTTATGGATTTTACATACATAGTCAATTCGTTTGTAATTATGATTGAACACAATTTCTTTAGCCTCTCCTGAGTTTAGATATAGTTTTTCGTCTAAGGCTTCAACATTTGTTTGGTCGGGATCAATCCTGATGAAGTAGAGATGGTGAGCCTCATTATCGGTATTGATAAATGTAATGGCGTCTCCTTTTTGAATTTTGACGATTCGGGGGATATAATTTTTAACAGATTCATTACCTAGAAATTGTGGAATGATTACCTGATGTTTCATTACTATTACGTAACTATATTAAATAGGCTTTATATTAACAAGTAATTATTTGGATCTAATATTTTCAGAATATACCTATACAACTAGGATATTATGTTATTATATTACATATTTAATCAGATAAGAAATGCTAAGGCGAACAAGATTTGATGAACTATTCTGCATTAGTTGAAATAGAACCCTATTGCCGCTAGGAACTTAATCCCCATAAGCCCAAACTGACTGATACTATATGTGGTAATGATGTGATAATTTGACGATGCTAAGCTTTTTTCTTACATTCCTGTCAAACTAATACTAGTAATTCTGGTATTGGTTTTGATATGCTATAGATAACAATATTAACTAGTTTCTTCTCGATACTGCAATATACAATGACACTGTTAGAGTCGTTAAAGAACAAGTTCCAAATACGGTTTAAAAATAGAGATATCGCAGCCAAAATACTTGCTGGAGCTTTGGAAGATTATTTAAAGAAGTTAAAGATCGACAAGAATAACGATACTATATTGATATTGGGGATTCCACGTGGAGGTGTGATAGTGGGAGATATTGTAGCCTCAAAACTACCTTATTATTGTGATTTTGATATCGTAATACCTAGAAAACTGACAGCACCTAATAACCATGAAATAGCAATTGGTGCAATAATGGAAGATGGGAATGCATTTCTAAATGACGACATAATAACTGATCTAGAAGTAGACCGGGAATATCTTGAAAAAGAAAAAACACGACAATTAGAAGAGATAAAGAGGCGGACTATATCTTATAGAGGGCTAAAAAAACCAATAAAATTACAGGATCAGATAGTCATTCTGGTAGATGATGGGGCCGCTACTGGTGCTACTATCATAGCTGCAGCCAGGTGGATTAAAAGACAAGGACCAAAAAAAGTAATAATGGCATTACCTGTGACCTCAAAGGATACAGTAGAACTATTAAAACAAGAATGCGATCACGTTGTAACGGGGACGACACCCTCTTCTGTTATATTTAAAACTGTTGGACAATACTATCAAGAATTCTGCCAAGTGGAAGACAACCAGGTCATTCAGGTAATTAGAAAATGGGAAGTTCAAAAAGTTCGCAATGAAAAATAGCTATAGTACTCTAAAAATAATTGTTGATTTTGGAGGTATGACAAGGACTGTATAATTACAGAATTCTTTCAAAAGAAACGACAGCAAAAAGGGACAACATAAAAACTATTACGTCACTGTTGTTCTTTCTCTGTATATTTTATTTTTTTTAGACTTTTTCTGATACTGTTATGACAACCTCCTTCAAAAATGATGACGAAATAACGGAAATAATTAGAGGATCTGAAACAATACTTGATAAGAACACTCAGGATTTAAAGACGATAAACACTAAACTCGATATTTGTTCCGATCATCTGAGTGTTTATGGGTATGCCATGTTTGATCCAGTCTGGAAGGGACTGTATAATACATACGCACGTGGAGTGACTATTAGACTATTAACCGAAATAACCAAAGATAATATTGATCACTGTAAGAAACTTTGCTCGATTGCAGAAGTAAGACATATAGATAATATTAAAGGAAACTTTGGTATAGGCGATGAATCGGATTATAGAGCCACTCCTAAAATAGATTCAATAAATTTTGCTCCAAAAGAACTTATAAAAAGTACTGTTAAAACCTTCGTAGAACAACAACAACTGTTCTTTGATATGCTGTGGGAAAAATCAATATCGGCAGAACAAAGAATAAAGGAAATTGAATATGGTATCAAAAGGGAATTTATTGAAACTATTAATGATCCTGTGAAAGTTAAAACAATCGCACTTGATCTTTTGTCAAATGCAAAAAAGGAAATTCTTATTATTTTTTCAGATTCACATCTTATTAATATAGAAGCAAACAGGGAGTTAATTGAAATCTTGCAAAAAAAACAAGAGGATAAAAATGTCACAATAAAAATGATCTTTTCATCGGATACAAAGACAGAGATACTTGATCTCATCAATGTAAAAGGAAAATCGAAAGACAAAAGGGGATGGTCCCATTCTACGACAGGTCTTGAATTCCAAAAGATGCAGCCAAAAATGAATACAGGCGTATCAATATTTGTTATTGATGGGGAATACTCTTTATCAATAGAATCCAATCCAAAATCAAGTCTTGGCGAATTTAATCTATTTGGATTGAGTTCTTATTCTAATAGTCAATCTACTGTGATGTCATATATTTCAATTTTCCAACTCATCTGGATGCAAAATAGTTTACATCTGCAGCTAAGACAAGCCAATAAAAAACTAAAACTATATAATAAAATCCAAAAAGAGTTTATAGATACAGCGGCACATGAATTAAGGTCTCCTATAACTCCCATCATTAGTTTAGCATCGATGTTGAGCCCAAATAGAGAGGTCCAAAATCAAGAGGAATATAACTCCCTTGTAGAAATTATAGTGAGAAATGCAGAGCGCCTCAATTCCTTAGCCAAAGATCTTCTAGACGTTACCAAAATAGAAAGTCACTCCATGAATCTGAAATCAGAAGTATTTGATATCGTTAACTTGGTAAAAGATATTATAGAAGGACATACCACGTCTCTCAAATTTGATACTATAAAGAATATCCAAATAGTATTCACAAGCAATGGCTTGGAAAAGCTAAATGTTAAAGGAGACAGGACTAGGATAATCCAGGTATTCGAAAATTTACTAGATAACGCAATCAGATTCTCTGATGAGTTTATTCAAACAAGACAAGAGATATTGAGAAGAGAAAAATCGATGATACAAATTATCATAGATAAGTCAACCACCCATGACAATAGTAGTGCTCATCTTCTTACTTGTATCAAAGATAATGGCCCAGGAATAGATTCTGCAACGATGCCTAAATTATTCAAGAAGTTTACAACACAAGATCCCAATGGCAATGGGCTGGGATTGTATATATCAAAAGGTATAGTTGAAGCCCATGGGGGTAAAATATGGGCTAAAAATAATCCTAATAAGGATGGAGCGTCTTTTTTCTTTACTCTACCTATGTATATCAAATGAGTATACTAGCCAATTCTTTGGATTGTTTTGTCATCATATATCATAATTAATTTTTAGACAAGGTCAACATATTCGAAGCAAATGTGGCGGTAGAATTCATCTACCAAAATATTGAAAAATAGTGATGAAATTAAAGAGGAGTTATAAACAGGAAATTGCGGTAAATTCAATTTGTGTTGCTTACAGTCAAATTTACTGTGCTGATAAATTCATCTCTTGTAAATGGTTTTTTTATGATATTTGAAGGCTTAATTTCTGGATATATGCTTGTTATCTCTTCTACAGCATCCAATCCTGTTACGAAAAGGATCTTTATAGAGGGGTTTACTATCCGGAGTATCTGGTATATTTTTATTCCATTGATGTTGGGCATTCGAATGTCTATGATTGCCAGTTGATAATAAGATGAATGTTTTGGATCAAAAATATGACTCAAACTAGAACTAGAATCTGAAAATTTTGTAATATTACTATATCCTTCTGAACGTAACAGAAATTCATAGGATGACAACATATCTTGTTCGTCGTCTATCAGAATAATCGGAATCTTATAGAGGGTGTCATTGTGTCTTGGGTTATTCCGAATGCTATTTGCACTCTCATGTTCATCAAAAGTTTCCTTCTTTTGGTTATCATTAACATGTTCATTATCCATACGTGTATTGTGGTGAATTTTGGATTTTTCTCGAGCTTTCGTCAAATTCCAAACAGATACAATTTCATCCTTACCACGTTGTAGTTGAAAAATGACGTTCTTATTGTAATTATCCTTGTAAACTATTATTTTATCAAGAGGACTAATTGATAAAACCTTTTTGAGATTTTTTGTTAGAGTTATTCGTGAATATTTATCTACCGTAATAACATCTATAGGTGTCGCTCGTCCATTGGTTATGCTCTTGCTGATCATATTGTTGCTTTTTGATTGTGGAAACTCTAGTGATAAAGGTAAACTCGCAGATCCAATTGTAAGAAAATCTGAATGATCTTGGTTTTTCTTTGCATTGAAGTGCAATGATAATGTTAATTGTAAGTTATTTATAACTATATAATACTCCTTTCAACCAATTTTGGTAGATGAAAATCCAATCGGTGCAAATACCGCCAATATTTAGATTACTGATTATAAATAATTGATGAATATTTCAGACTTTATAAATATATCGCATATAATGAGCATTTTCTTATAATTTAATATATTGATTCTTTATATTTGTAAAAGGTGTGATTTTTGCAAATGAAAAAACTATTAGCAATTGTAGGTGCAATCATCACAGGCGGATTAACAATCATATCTTCTAACCTGGGACAATCAGCTAGTGCTGGATTAGCTTTAGTCAACTAGGAGAATCACGAGATGAAAAAACTATTAGCAATAATAAGTGCAATCATCACAGGCGGATTAGCAGTAGTAGTATCCACAGGATCACAACTAGCTCAAGCTGCTGCACTAAACTAGAGGAGATTTAAGGTAATGAAAAAACTATTAGCAATTGTAGGTGCATTTGCAGCTGGCGGCTTGACTATTTTGATATCTTATTCTGGACAAATAGCTGAAGCTGGACGGGAACTAAACTAAACTAAACCCATTTTTTTTCTAAAAATCTATTAAACCATTGAGTAGAAACATTTGCCACGTGTTCGATTGTATTTGCTTCCTCAAACAAGTGACCTGCATGTGGAATGACCACAAATTCTTTGTACCTCGAGTTTTTCATCTGTTTGAAAATCTTTCTGTTTAATTCCACGACTTGCTTTGAATCTTTTTCTCCAACTATAAGCAATGTAGATACTTTAACGTTTCTTATGCTTTCAGAACGAGCCAGATCTGGTCTACCTCCTCTAGATATCATGGTGTACAGCTTCTCAGAAAGGGAAGGAGATAATGAGGCTTCTATTGCAGCTGCAGCTCCTGTACTTGCACCAAAGTAACCAATTGGCAAACCGATGACTTCATGAGTATTATTAATTATCCATTTAGTTATGAGGACTAATCTATTGGACAATAACTGAATATTAAATTTATTCAATACAATTCCAGGATATTTGTCCAATATCTTTTGGCTTTTCATGTCTGACTGTTGTTCCTCTTGGGTAAGTAAGTCAGCTAATATAGTAGCGTATCCATTTTCGTTTAGTACTTGAGCTACGTAGCGATTCCTAGAACTATTTATATTACTTCCACTTCCATGAGCGAAAATGACGAGTCCCTTAGGATTACTTGGAAATCGAACTTCTCCGTATATGAAAGAACCTGATATCTCACCGTCTAAAGGAATTCTGATAACAGTCATATATCAAGTTGGTTAGTGTGGCAGTAACAAATAAACAATTACATGATTATAGGTGAAAAATAATGAAATTGCATTGAGGCACCTGATCGATTTATTGTCGTCATCATAAGGAATGAGTAAGTCAGTATTTTATAACCAAAAATTGGACAAATAAATATAATGCAAACTGATCAGAATATTGTTAGGTAGTTATGATGCATTAAATATGATAATTGAATTAGGAAAATAAGTAGATTGGCTAATTATTTGAAATATAACTTAGTGTATCTTTGTGTTTTTGACAAAAATAAACAATCAAATGCAAAACCCTTATTAATAACGGATATTCACTTAATATTAATGAAAAAAGCATTGGTCATCATATATGCATTTGTTGCTGGTGGGCTGTTTATGATAACTCAATCAGCAAGTGCTGCATTGACAGCTAACTAACAATTTTTTATTGATGAAAAATTTTTACATATTAACTATTTGTTATCAGACACTTTTCTCATATGAGTAATTATTTATTAGTTACAAAATTAACCTTAATCAAATTAACATAGGAACCCCGTTTTTACTAATTTGTTTGACAAGATTCTATTCAACCTTGAACCGTCTCCCCACATATGAAAACTATGTTAGCAATTTGTCAACTTCTATTTATATAACAATACAGTTATATAACCTAATGGTTATGTATAATTTATGAGTGTCTTTACTGCTGTGGCAGATCCAACAAGGAGAGCAATGTTGGATGTGTTGGCTGAGCATAGTCGCACCGTAACTGACATGGCAGCGGCATTCCCGACTATCAGTCAACCCGCTGTATCAAAACATCTGAGGGTGTTAAAGGAAAATGGTCTTGTAACCGTGCAGATTAATGCTCAGCAAAGAATCTATTCGTTGCAACCTAATGGTTTAGTTGAGCTTGATAATTGGATATCCAAGTACAAGTTATTTTGGTCCAAACGTCTTGACTCCCTGGAGGAACATCTTTCTAAAAATAAAGAAGAAGGAGATATTTAGAATGGACACAAAATCAAATAATAATGAGAGCAGTCGAAATGGAACAGTAATAACAGAAGGTAATTATACTGCATTAGAATTTGAACGCCAAATTGCTCACTCAAAGGTGACCATTTGGAAAGCAATTACGGAACCAAAGGAATTGGCATCATGGTTTAATACTGAGGCGATCATAGGCGGACGAAACGGAGGAACGATAGATTACATCAGTGCCCCAGCAGGATTTCATACAACCGGAAAAATAACGATTTGGGATCCTCCTTGTGCATTTGAACATGAATGGCATATTGAGCCACATCCACCAGAAATACCAAATGGTGAACCTGAAGCAACCATTAGCTGGAAACTTGTTTATAGCAGCGAGAACGATACTAAATTGTTATTGAATTTTAGTCGTCTTACAAAGTCAACGGGGTTAGGTTTCGCACCCGGTATGCATGCTTTCCTGGATCGCTTGGAATCTCACCTAAATCATAAAGTGCTTCCAAATTGGATGGACCGATATGCACAAGTCAAAGGATCGTATCCTGATTGGCAGGCTAGCAAAAATTAACTATATTTTGTTTGTATCATATACAATCAAGATTGTCATTTAACTTCAGATCCTATAACCAACAGGGGCGATCCCATGCCTGATTGATATTCCTGGAATTAGCCAGACAACAAAATAATAGCATTAGTAATAATGTCAAACTTAATATCTAGATTATCTATTAATTGGATACACAATATTAGATGGATTATAATGGCCGACCCTAACGCAAAGAAACTGTTTTGGTTCTTATTTGCTGGGTCAAGGGGAGGCATCAACAGAATATCCATAATAGAATTGCTAATTGAGCAACCATACAATATCAACCAATTATCTGACATAATCAAAATTGACTACAAAGCTATCCAACACCATATTCACGTGCTGGAAAAAAATAATTTAATCACAAAGGAGGGTGAAAAATATGGTATTTTATATTTTATATCAAATTATTTGGAAGCAAACATGGAAGCATTTAGAGAAGTAATAAACAAAATACAAAAATCAAAAAAGAAATAAAATCTGACTTTGGACTTTGGATGGATATGGAACAGATATGGAAATAAGTAAATAAATACATGCCTTGCAGTTACATGTGATTTAGTTAAATGGATGTATGGATGGGGGCAATCAACGCGGTAATTAACATCATTAATTTAGGATTACTGAGTGCTTTGGTTTTTACATTTGCTAAAATATACCGAAACAGCCGGGCCAATTTTACTTTAGGTTTGATCTTTTTTTGTGGCTTGCTAATGATAAACAGCATCATTTCAGTTTATTCCTACATTACCATGTCGATGTTGTTTTCAGACCAACTAGTACCTTATCTATTGGCTATTTCCATTGCTGAGATGGCAGGCTTTATTATATTCCTCAAGATTACTTTAGAATAATAGGTAAATTCCGCAGTAGAAGCAGCTTGCAGAGAAGAGCAGGATCAACCCGTTATTTTATCTTCATTATCTTTTCTTTAGTCGTAAATTCTTTACCACTGGGGTGGATGATATCTCGACAGGTCAAAAATCTAAATATCGAATTTTGAATTTGGAATAGATCTGGAATAGATCTGGAAATAACTATTAATGCATTTTATGACTTACGTTTCTATGGACAAAAACTCTATGGTTTGTATTGTTTTAACATTTGTAATTGCGAATACTACTAGTTCAACAACACGTCTGTCAAAAAGAGAAGAGTCGGTGACATTCTAAAATGGCTATAGAAGCTAGCATCTTAATTTCAGCCCTTGCAGGCCTTGGTTCATTTTTATCCCCATGTATTTTACCAATTATACCTGGCTTTTTGTCATATCTTTCAAGTGCATCAATTAAAGAGGCAACAAATAATGATGGTGACATTCACAATGTCCAAGGTAACAATCAAGTAGTCTTTATTTCAAAAAAAGCCCGAGTAAATATTTTCATAAATACTATTTATTTTGTATTAGGCTTTTCTTTGGTATTTTCAGTTTTGGGCGTAATACTAAATAGTGTCTTGGCTACTTCTATTGGAACTGATTTTCAACAATATCTATCTTATATAGGAGGTATCATTATAGCAGCATTTGGAGTTAATCTTATTCTTTCTCTTAAAATAACTCGGCTAAATATTGAAAAAAAATTTACCAAGATTCCCAAGTTCAAAACAAGCTACATTACATCATTTGTATTTGGACTTGCATTTGCGGCAGGCTGGACACCCTGTGTTGGACCTATATTAGGAAGCACTTTTACCTTAGCGGCTGCCAATCCAGGTGCTGCATATAATCTGTTACTTGCATATTCTCTAGGATTGGGAATTCCTTTTCTAATAACTGGAGCATTTTTTTCTCAGGCAACCGGAATAATTAAAAAGATTACAAAACACCTAAAGTATTTTAATCTAATAATGGGAAGCATTTTGATAGTTGTAGGGATACTTATTTTCTTTAATCAATTGTTCTTACTTGTCAACATTCCGTTTGTAGGACAATTAGTTGGAAACCAAGGATGAATATTAACAGGAGAAAGAGAGAGGAGGAGGAGACTGATAAACCTTGAGTCAAACTAATAGTTCCTTAAACAAAGATAACATAAGTGCAATATTGACAGCAGTCGCTGTCATTTCGCTCATTGTTGGCTTTGGGATTTATTTTAATTTTTATAGTAACCCATCTGAGAGCTATTTACAACAAAAACAGCTAGAGGATTCGGTCGTTCAAGCGTCAACCAATAATGGAAACTTTGTAACAATAAAGTTAAACAAGACCGCCTTTATGCATATAGACAAAAGCATTTACCCACAAGCCCCCGAATTGCAAGGAATCGCTTCTTATATTAATACTGAAAATGGCAATCCCATAAAACTTGCAGATCTCAAAGGAAAGGTAGTTCTTTTTGACTTTTGGACCTATACTTGCATAAACTGCATCAGAACAATTCCATATCTTAATGAATGGTACGACCGGTACGGAGATCAGGGATTAGTAATCTTAGGAGTTCACTCACCAGAATTTGATTTTGAGAAAAATCCTATTAACGTTCATGATGCAGTAAAGCAATTTGGAATCAAATACCCTGTGGCTCTTGACAGTGATCACAAGACTTGGAATGCTTATAATAATAACTATTGGCCAAGACACTATTTAATAGATTCTCAAGGATACATTCGAGATGACCATATAGGAGAAGGAGGTTATAATGAAACCGAAAAGACGATACAGACTCTTCTTGCAGAAAAAGCAGCTTTGGATAACAGAACCGAGATTTCATTTGATCTCGATAAAGGAAGGTCGTCAAATACATCATCATCCACACCATCGTCACAGAGCCTTCAATATGTAGACTTTAG
>LLBZ010024823.1_pt4 | contig 11082 bp, 12 predicted proteins | sample 1489421 | NCBI WGS metagenome assembly LLBZ01 (sample SAMN04092657, study PRJNA295927) | soil metagenome | biome: Soil prokaryotic community; feature: Bulk soil; isolation source: soil from tomato rhizosphere | host: tomato cultivar Moneymaker | place: South Korea | collected 2011-11-01 | reverse complement strand
CCGAGCACCGCAGGCCCGAGATTGGCCCCGTACACGGAAAGGAAAACTGCTCTATGCGTATGACATGATGCAATCGGGTTGCTTGATTGATGAAAAATGGAGATTGTACCGGTCAAGCAGCCGAATTGCGCTCTTCAGTCTGCATTCAACCCTGTGCAATTGCTTTCTTGTAGATTGCGAGCGTTTCCAGCGCACATGTGCGCCATGTGAACCGGGTTGCACGTTCTTGTCCTGCCGCATTCAATTCTGCGTGCAAGCGATGGTCTTCGCAAAGTCGCTGCATGTGGGTCGCGATTTGACCATCGTCGAGCGGTTCGACCAGTATGCCCGCGCTGCCAACAACTTCCGGCAACGATGCGCGATTGGAGGCAATGACCGGTACGCCGCATGCCATCGCCTCCAGCGGCGGCAATCCAAAACCCTCGTAGAGCGAAGGATAGACCAGCATGCGCGCCCCGGCATACAGCGCGGGAAGTAGCGGTTGCGGTACGTAGCCAACCAGCCGTGCCGCGCCCCGTGCAATCAGCTTCTCAAGGTAATCCGAATGGCCATGATCGCCCCACCCGTTCATGCCGGCAATCACCAGCGGGAATCGCCGCCGTAGCGCCTCCGGCAATTGCGCGAATGCCGCGATCACTGTCGAAAGGTTCTTTCTTGGCTCCAGCGTGCCGACCGCAAGAATGTACTGTCCATACTCAAGACCATAGGATTGCAGGACTGCAGCACATTGTTCGGCGCTTTGCGGCTTGAATTCGGCGCTCACACCAAGCAGCGTTGTCGTGACTTTTTCAGGACTGATGCCGTAATGATTGATGACTTCCTTTCGCACAAACTCGGAATCGACCAGGATTTGCGCAGCCCGCTCTACTGTCTCGGGCATGAGACGGTTCAATTCACGAACGCGTTCGGCTGGATGGGTTTCCGGATAACGGATCCATGCCAAATCATGCACTGTGATAACCGCAGGACCGTCAAACCGGTAAGCCATGAAGCTGGGGTCATGGTAAAGATGCAGCTTGTGCCGCTTTGCACCGGCTGCAAAGCGGCGCTCAAGCAAATAACGCATTGCCACGTACGGCCGGGGAATAAATCGCTTGAACAGATTTTTGGCGGCGCCGATGCCTGGCAGCGCCGATGTACGCATCTGCCGGCTCCACGCAGTGCCGTAGAAAAGCCAAGGCGCCAACTTTAACAATTGAAACTCTTGTACCAGGTGATATGTGTACTGCCCGATACCAGTCAGCGGCGACATTAGTGAAAAAGCGTTGATGCCGATCTGAGTATCTTCGAGAAATTGCAATTCCGACTCTGCAATCAACGGCGAATCCGGCGAAACGGCACCTGTCACACAGGTATCCTTTACAACATCCATCATCGTCATTCCGGTACTGTCGCCGAGACTCGTGTGACCGCCGCTGCGGATTTGTACATCCACTGCAGCGTATCCCGCAACGGCACGCTTGGCAGTGCGCCCAGCAAGGCACGCAATTTCGCAGCAGAACCGATGAGTGTCTTGACTTCGGATTGACGCACGAACGCGGGATTGATTCTGATTTCAATTTGATATCCGGCGATTTCCTCAACCATTGTCAGGATGTCGCGCAACGAATATGCAATACCGCTACATACATTGACAACCTCACCGTTACACTCCCGCTCGAGCAAACCATGATAGGCACTCACGACCATCCGCACATCCGAAAAATCACGCTCGACGTCAAGATTGCCGAGTTCGATTACCGGTGCGCGTTGCGCAAAATGCGAAATGATCTTCGGCACCAGGAAATGGCTTTCCTGTCCGACGCCGGTATAGTTGAACGGACGCGTGATGACGATAGGCAAACGGTCGAACCAGGTGCGCACCATGCATTCCATCGCGAGCTTGCTGGTCGCATAGTGGTTGACAGGTTGCGGCAGTTGCATTTCGGTGATGACACCACCTGTTGTATTGCCATAAATATTTGCGCTACTGGCAATCAGAATTCGCCGCGGCACGATCGCGGCATCCGCCAACGCCTGCAACAGGTTAAGCGTACCAATCACGTTGACACGATAAAACGCATTGGCATCGGCGTGATGCACGAAACTGATTGCCGCAAGATGAACCAAATAATCCGGACGCACCGTCTCCATGACGCTGCGACAATTGTCCAGCGATGTAATGTCGAGCGCGATTTCATGCAGTCCGCGCGGCGCACCGACCACCGCACCGATCACAGAGAACCCGGCCGCCTCCAATTCCGTGCGCATGTATGCACCGGTAAACCCGTTGGCACCAGTGAGCAGCACGCGACCGCGACCGGCCACTACAGTTGTATCAGAACGAGAAACCACGCTCGTTTCTCCGCAGGTCAGCATGAACCATCATCTGGCACAGTTGCTCCAGCGTCGTCTGTGGTGTCCAACCGAGTTTGGATTTCGCCTTTTCCGGGTTGCCGATCAACAGATCGACTTCGGCCGGACGATAAAACTTCGGATTGACCTGCACCAGTGTCTTGCCACTTTCCACATCAATGCCGACCTCTTCTTCGCCACGACCGCGCCATTCGATCTGATATCCGGCCGCCTTGAATGCCATCGAGACAAAGTCCCGCACCGTCTCGGCGCGATTGGTCGCGAGCACGTACGTGTCGGGTTCGTCTGCTTGCAGCATGCGCCACATGCCTTCGACATATTCTTTCGCAAAGCCCCAATCACGTTTTGCATCCATATTGCCCAGTTCGAGCACGTCCAATTTGCCGAGTTGGATCTTGGCAACCGAGTCGGTGATCTTGCGCGTCACGAACTCACGGCCGCGCAACGGCGACTCATGATTGAACAGGATGCCGCTGCAACCAAAGATGTTGTACGACTCGCGATAATTGATTGTCATCCAGTGCGCATACAATTTTGCCACGCCATACGGGCTGCGTGGATAAAACGGTGTACCTTCCACTTGCGGGATCGCCTGTACCTTGCCGAACATTTCAGAGGTCGACGCCTGATAAAACCGAATTGCCGGATTGACGATACGAATCGCTTCCAGCAAGTGCAATGGGCCGACGCCAGTGATTGCGGCAGTTGTCGCCGGCTGATCAAAAGATACGCCGACAAAGCTTTGCGCAGCAAGATTGTAGACTTCGGTCGCGCCGGTCGTCTGCAATAGACGAATACTGGATCCGAGATCGGTCAAGTCATATTCGACCAGATGCAGGTTCGGATGCTTGTCAATGCCGAGCTCTTCTATGCGCCAGAAATTGACTGAGCTGGTGCGGCGATAAGTACCAAACACCGTATATCCCTTATTCAGGAGCAATTCGGCGAGATACGCACCGTCCTGTCCGGTAATACCAGTAATGACCGCGATGGAAATCTTGTTCATGTTAAGTCGCTTTGATTGTGCTTATACGAAAAAATGGTTTAACCGAAAAACCTTATGCCTTTGTTGCTGCTGAATTTTGACAAAAACCGGCTATTCTCGCCAAACGCAAATACGAGGAAAAGCATGTCGCCACCTGGCATACGCATTTGAAACTGACACACTTCCAGAGCGCGCAGATCCAAATTGAAGAGCGCTGAAAATGCCAAACTATTTAAATAGGATGTTCGTGTTACCTGGAATGCCTTGATAAGCGTGAATGCCAATGTCATCGCATTTTACGTCGGCAGGAATACACCGTTTTGGGTAAGATCGAAGTTGCGTGGATAGAATAGGCAGGAATTGCAGCAATACACCAGAAAACTGAACGACAATAAAAACCAAGTGCTCACTCACAATTTATTCTGAGTGGACACTTGGAGCATTCACTACGCCTGGCACCTTTTCATGGCTGGTTGAAAAAACCACTCGGTCACCGACATGAAAATGCGCAAACACCTGATTTCCTTCTTTAATTTTGCAATTTGAAGAAGGAAAAATTGCACGCGTTCGGCAATAATTGTCACTGCTCAAACCCTGCCATAGATATCTTCGAACCGGACGATGTCGTCCTCCCCCAAATAGTGGCCGCATTGTACCTCGATCAATGACAAGTCGGTGTCACCCAGATTTGCAAGGCGGTGCTTGTATCCTGCCGGAATATATGTCGATTGGTTGGCGCGCAATACCATCGTCTGCTCGCCATTCATGACTTCCGCCGTTCCCGAAACCACTACCCAGTGTTCACTGCGGTGATGATGCATCTGCAACGACAGTGATGCGCCGGGCTTGACCACGATCCGCTTGATCTTGAACCCAGCGCCTTCTTCCAGCACAGTGTAGGCCCCCCACGGCCGCATGACGGTACGGTGATGCTTGTGCGCGTTATGTTGGCTCGCCTTGAGTTGACTAACAACCTGGCGTACTTCCTGGCTCTTGGATTTGTCAGCGACCAGCAATGCGTCGGGCGTATCGATAATCAGCAGATTATCGAGGCCAATTGCAGCTACCAGGCGGTCGTTGTTTTCAATATGCGTATTGCGGCTATCGATGATGATATTGTTTCCGCTTATCGAATTACCATGCTCATCGGCTGGGCATGCATTTGCAACCGCGCTCCATGCACCGATGTCGCTCCAGTCGAAATCGCCGGGAATAACGGTGATGTTCTTTGCTTTCTCCATTACGGCATAATCGATCGAAATGTTTTCCAGTTCTGCAAAGCTCGGCGGCAACTCCATCTTCTTGCCGCCGGATTGCATCTGCTCCCACACTGCGCGTGCTGCCGCCATGAGGTCCGGCGCATACGAATCCAGTGCTTCAATGATGGTGTGCGCGGTAAAACAGAACATGCCGCTATTCCATACATAATTGCCCTGCGCAAGGTAATTCGCCGCAGTAGCGGCATTCGGCTTTTCAACGAAACGCTGTACCGAATTGGCAAAAGCGGTGACCGGCTTGCCCATTTCGATGTAACCGAAGCCGGTCTCCGGTCCGGTCGGACGTACGCCGAACAATACCAGCATGCCATCACGTGCAAGTACTTCCGCTTGTCGCACGGCCGAGTAAAACGTCGGCGTATCCGTGATCAGATGATCGGCCGGCATCACGAGCATGCAGGCATCCTTTTTTTGTGCCTGCGCCCATAAAGCAGCAAGTGCAATTGCCGGCGCAGTATTGCGTCCAGTCGGCTCAAGCAGGTAATGCGGTTGCACGTCCTGATCGGCCAGCTCATCGTGCGACAAAAAATAGTAATCCCGATTCGTGACGATCAGCGGTGTCGTCTGGTCCGATACAGCGAGCGCACGTTCATGCGTTTGCGTCAGCAGCGTCTTGCCGCCACCAATTCGCATGAACGGCTTTGGATGCGCTTCGCGCGATACAGGCCACAAACGGGTACCTGCGCCGCCGGAGAGAATAATCGGAATTAACATCGTCGAACCTCGCTATCATAAAAATGGTGGCGCGCAAATCGCAGCTGGCATGCCGCATCACGAACGCCTAGTTTCATTCCAGGCATAATCTCAGCCCGGTTTCCCAGTCAGGCAATCTGCCAAATGTATTAATCCACCGCTCGCATGACAAAACCGAATTTGCCGGTCTTGGGGCGGACGACGGATAATCGCACGTTCGGATAGGCACAATCCTTGGACGGTTTTCTTTATACAAACCTGCCATAATAGCTTGAGCGAACCCATACCATGTGGTTTGACCTTGAGCAGTAAGATGATAGATACCGCTCCGCTCAAGCCATGCATTGCTGCCGATCCCGTTTCCGGACTTCGATCTTTCTGCGCTTATTGCGTTCAGCTGTCCAATTGCACAAGCGGTCGCGGCCGCAATTGTACGAGACCAGGTCGGTGCACCGAATTGATCATCAACAATTTTCAACTGCTGTCGCTCCTGCGCCAAACGCTGAATGGTCAACAAAAAATTGTTGCGTCGCATCCCATATATCCAGCTAGTACGGAGAATGAGATGCGCACTACCGGATGCCTGTATCGCCTGTTCACCGGCCAGCTTAGTGCGTCCATACACATTCACGGGGCTTGCTTGATCTTGCTCGGTGTAAGCCCCGGCTTTACTGCCATCAAAGACGTAATCACTTGAGTAATGAATCATTGCCGCCCCAAGCCGCCCGGCCTCTTCGGCCATGACAGCAGGCGCCTCGGCATTGATCCGCATTGCAAGTGCGCACTCTGCCTCTGCTCCATTCACCGAGGTGTAAGCCGCGGCGTTCACAATCAATTGCGGCTTGACATTACGAATCGTTGCGCGCACCTGATCCAGATCGGCGAGGTCCATCTGCTGACGATCAAGTGCAATGACCTCACCGACGCCTTGCAGGCTCCGCTCCAGTTCATATCCGATTTGACCGGACTTGCCCGTCACGAGGATCTTCATGCGAATACATCGGCATCAGCAAGCAACTGCCCACGCCCGTCCTTTTCGGACAAGAGCGGCGATCCGGCAATCGGCCATTCAATGCCGATTGCCGGATCGTTCCATAAAAGGCACCGCTCTGCCTGCGGCGCCCAGTAATCGGTTGTCTTGTATAACACTTCCGCCGGCCCCTTGAGTACGAGAAAACCATGTGCAAATCCGGGCGGAATCCACATTTGCCGTGCATTATCCGCCGATATTATCGCACCGACCCATTTGCCAAACGTTGCAGAATCTTTCCGAATATCGACTGCAACGTCAAATACCTCACCGACAACAACCCGCACCAACTTGCCTTGCGGTTGATAAACCTGATAGTGTAATCCACGTAATACATGCAAGGCCGATCGCGAATGATTATCTTGCACAAAAGTCGGCATGCCGACTTTTTCACCAATCAGCGTATCAAAGCGCTTTTGATTGAAACTTTCATACAAATGACCTCGCTCGTCGCGAAACACGGCTGGCTCGATCAACAGAACATCTGAAATGGAGGTCGATATGACGTTCATATTCAGAACACCTTGTCGCGCAAAATCTGCATCAAATACTGGCCGTAACTATTTTGCTGCAATCCGTACGCGAGCCGCTCCAGCTGCGCAGCATCAATATACCCCTTGCGGAATGCAATCTCCTCCGGACAGGCAACCTTCAAACCTTGGCGTTTTTCAAGAGTGGCGATAAATTGCGATGCATCCAGCAATGCATCATGGGTGCCGGTATCAAGCCAGGCAAAGCCACGCCCCATGACTTCAACGTGTAACCGATCCTGCTCAAGATAGGCGCGATTGACGTCAGTGATCTCGAGCTCGCCACGTGCGGATGGACGCAACCTGGATGCGATTTCGCATACGTGTTGATCGTAAAAATACAGGCCGGTTACCGCATAATTCGACTTCGGCACATGCGGCTTTTCATCAATGCTGATTGCACGCTTCTGGTCATTAAACTCAATGACGCCATAACGCTCCGGATCATGCACGTGATACGCAAAGATGGTTGCGCCATCATGTAATGCCGACGCGGCACGCAATTTCGCGTCAAGCTCATGTCCGTAAAAAACATTGTCGCCAAGGATCAGCGCACATGGATCGGAACCGATGAATTCACGCCCGATAATGAATGCCTGCGCGATCCCGTCCGGCGATGGCTGAACTGCATAGTCAAGATGAATTCCCCACTGACTGCCGTCACCCAATAGCTCTCTAAATCGTGGCGTGTCGCGCGGCGTTGAAATCAGCAGAATGTCGCGTATGCCAGCCAGCATCAAACTGGTGAGCGGATAGTAAATCATCGGCTTGTCATACACCGGCAACAATTGTTTCGATACCGCCATTGTGGCCGGATGCAGCCGCGTACCTGCGCCACCAGCCAAGATGATGCCTTTGCGCGTCAGTGCTTGTCTGGACGGATACGTCATACAGGTTCCTGCGGCGCCGTGCGAGAATGCGGCTTGGGAGATGCCTGTGCGTGCTCGCCAATGCATTGCGCGTCGCGCACACCGACACGATTCTGCAAATACCATTCGACAGTTTTACGCAGGCCGGTTGGAAACGTTTCATGCGGTTTCCAGCCCAGTTCCTGTTCTATTTTTTTTGTATTGATTGCATAGCGTCTGTCATGGCCCGGGCGGTCCGCGACGTACGTAATCTGCGCACGGTAGCTCTCACCATCGCTTCTTGGCACGAGATCATCAAGCAAGCCGCATAATGCAATGACGACTTCAATATTCGTCTTTTCGCACCGCGCACCGATATTGTAAGTATTGCCGGGAGCGCCCGCCTCCAGCACACGTCGAATTGCGCTGCAGTGATCGCTGACATATAGCCAGTCACGCACCTGCAAACCATCACCGTACACAGGCAACAGCCGCCCATCGAGCGCATTCGTGATTACGCGTGGAATCAGCTTTTCCGGAAACTGATATGGACCGTAGTTATTCGAGCAACTGGTTGTCAGCGTCGGTAGACCATATGTACGGTGGTATGCGCGCACGAAGTGATCGGCAGCCGCTTTCGACGCAGAGTATGGGCTGTTCGGTGCATAGGGCGAGGTTTCATCAAACGGCGCATCTTCGGGCGCAAGTTCGCCATAGATTTCATCGGTCGATATATGCACGAAGCGGAACCGGTCGCGTTCGCTGTCGCACAGTGTCGACCAATATGTTCGCGCCGCCTCTAACAGGCTGAACGTGCCGTTGACATTGGTTTTCACGAATTCGAAGGGATTGGCGATTGAGCGGTCGACATGTGTTTCTGCTGCAAAATGGACAATTGCGCGCGGCTTGTGCTCGGCAAGCAATTGAACGATCTGATGCCTATCGCAGATATCGCCTCTGACAAAGGTGTGGCGCGAATCGGCTCGCAGTGCGCGCAAGTTGTCCAGGCTGGCCGCATACGATAGACAGTCATAGTTAATGACCGCCTCATCGGATTGTGCGAGCCAATCCAATACAAAATTCGAACCGATAAATCCGGCGCCACCTGTTACAACAATCATTAATTAGCTCTGCTCGCGACCAAAATACGTTAAACAGTCGATTTTACGCGACTGGGTTGTTAAGATTCCATAAATTGACGCAGCACGGCAACAGCACTCTTGCAAAACTTGTAATGGAATGTTACTACGGGCCGGATATGACCTTATATGCAATAGGAGACGCACAGGGATGCCATCGACAAGTGCGCTCGCTGATAGACCGGATACGCGGATCCTGTGCGGATCCAAGACTGGTGTTTGTCGGCGATCTCGTCAACCGCGGGCCTGATTCGCTCGCGACTCTAAGGGAAATCCGCGCGCTTGGGAATACCACAAGTGTGGTATTAGGCAATCACGACTTGCATCTTTTGGCGGTTGCAAACGGCATCCGCAATCCGAGCCGATCCGACACTATACAAGATATCCTTGATACACCGGACCGCGAGGAATTGCTGGCCTGGCTTCGCCAACAACCGCTTGCCCGCTTTGACGAGGGGCATTTGATGGTCCATGCCGGTGTTCTGCCGCAATGGTCGCTCGAACAGACTCTCGATCTGGCTCAAGAAGTTGAAAACGTGCTGCGTGGACGGGATTGGGTCGATTTCTTACGCAACATGTACGGCAATACTCCCGTCAAGTGGAACGATCGCTTGCGCGGCATCGAACGCTTGCGTTGCATTGTGAACGCGTTGACACGCATGCGTTATTGCCATCTTGATGGTTCGATGGAATTTTCGGCACCCGAAAACGCTACGGGTGCACCTGAAGGCGCAATACCCTGGTTCGACGTACCTGATCGCAAAACCGAAGACACGACAGTAGTCTTCGGTCATTGGTCAATGCTCGGGTTGATCATGCGCACCAATCTGATTGGGATTGATACTGGCTGCATCTGGGGCGGCAAGCTTACCGCAGTAAGATTGGCTGACAGAGCCATCTTTCAGGTCGATTGCCCGCAACATCAAAAACCCGGCTGATCCGTTTCATATTGCGGCTGATCCGTTTCAGGCTGATCCGTTTCATATTGCAGCGCGCACGCGATCGACCGCTGCGCGGCCACGGCCAATTCACGCCGACGCGCTGTGTCACTATCTATTGGTGACAATGGGATCAATTGCGCCACCATGTCCTTCGCACGAATAATGACAAACACACTTTGGACAAACGTCATATCATCGACAAAATTTGCCGCAGGATGGAATTGACCGGAAGAATTTACATATCGGATGGCATAGGGTTGAATTGGTACCTTGGCGTCAATGGCGGCCTCAAACAGATTTGCATGAAACGGCAACAAGACGCCTTGTGTCGCCGTTGCCCCTTCCGGAAAAAAAGCAACATTTTCTCCAGCACGCAAGCTCGCTACCAAGTTTTCAAAAATACGGCGTACATCGCGTGTTTTACCGCGTGCAATGAAAATGGTTCCCGCCCTCATGCACAACCAACCGATCAACGGCCAATCGCGGACATCCGACTTTGCAACGAAACGGCTTGGGCAGAACGCATTGAGCAAGAAAATATCCAACCAGGACACATGATTTGCAACAATCAGTGCTGGCGTTATCGGTCTTGATCGTGCCGCATCGCTGACATCAATTCTTATGCCGCAAATGGCAACCAGATTTCTTGACCAACGCTGGATACGTACGGCTCTACGCTGTGCATCCAGCCATGGAAATATCAATGCACAAGTCAATAGCCCGCCAACGAGATGAAGGCACAGCCGAAGCAAACGAAAAAACCTCATGCCGTGCAAAAGCAGCAGTGTTGTGCAGCCAGCCGAACGATCATCGCATGTAGGCGACATGACCGCCGATGATCGTCGCCTTGACTTGCCCCGCCAGCTCATAGCCGAGGAACGGCGTATGCTTGCCTTGACTTGCCAACGCCTTCGCCTCCACTTTCCAACGTGCAGCCGGGTCGAACAAGCAGACATCCGCAACGCTTCCAGCAGCAAGCTGACCGCACGGCAGTCCGACAATGCGTGCCGCAGCAACGGTCACTTTGCTCACTGCGCCGGCGAGCAATGCATCGTCCTTGCCGCTTTCGTGTGCCCATTTCAATGTCAATGGCAGCAGCAATTCCAACGCCGTCGCGCCAGGCGACGCCTCGCCGAATGGCCGCGCCTTTTCATCATCATCCACCGGTGTGTGATCGGAACACACCGCATCGATTGTGCCGTCGGCTAACGCCTGGCAAATTGCGTCACGGTCCCGTTGCGCGCGCAATGGCGGTGTCATGCGCGCATTCGAGTCGAAGAATCC
>LLBZ010009235.1_pt8 | contig 11088 bp, 16 predicted proteins | sample 1489421 | NCBI WGS metagenome assembly LLBZ01 (sample SAMN04092657, study PRJNA295927) | soil metagenome | biome: Soil prokaryotic community; feature: Bulk soil; isolation source: soil from tomato rhizosphere | host: tomato cultivar Moneymaker | place: South Korea | collected 2011-11-01 | reverse complement strand
ACCTGCTCGATCCGCGAGAAGGCGGAGGACAAGGTGTTCTCCCAGCTGGGCGCGCTCAAGCACCTCAAGCGCCGTCGCCCCGACCTGACCATCGGCGTGATGGGCTGCATGGCGCAGCTCCAGCGGGGGCGTATCCAGGAGCGGGCGCCCCACGTCGATCTCGTGTTCGGCTCGCCCGCCATCGCGCGGGTGGCGGAGCTGGTGGAGCGGGCACGGGCCCGGCGCGGCCCGGTGCTGGAGACCGGGGAGGGGCCGCTGGTCAAGATCACCGCGCGCCCCGATGGCGGCTCGCGGCTCAAGGCCTTCGTCACCGTGATGGAGGGCTGCGAGAAGCACTGCACGTTCTGTGTGGTGCCGACCACGCGGGGGCGCGAGCGCAGCCACGCGCCCGAGGTGATCGTGGACGAGATCCGCGGGCTGGTCTCCGCGGGATGCCGCGAGGTCACGCTGCTGGGGCAGACCGTGAACGCCTACGGCCGCGATCTGAGCCCGCCCACCGATCTGGCCGCGCTGCTGGAGCGGGTGAACGACATCGACGGCATCGAGCGCATCCGCTTCACGACCTCGAATCCCTACAACCTCACCCCCCGCCTGATCCGCGCCATTCGCGACGTCCCGAAGGTCTGCGAGTATTTGCACCTGCCGCTGCAGTCCGGCTCCGACCGGGTGCTGGAGCGGATGAACCGCGGCTACACCCGTGCGCGGTACCTCGAGCTCATCGCCGAGCTACGTGAGACGGTGCCGGACCTGGCGCTCTCCACCGACCTGATCGTGGGCTTCCCGGGCGAGACCGAGGAGGATTTCGCGCAGACGATGGAGATGGTCGAGCGGGTGGGCTACGACAACGTCTTTGCCTTCCGCTACTCGCGGCGCCCGGGCACGCCGGCGGCCGAGATGCCGGACCAGGTGCCGGACGAGGTGAAGGCCGAGCGCAACAGTCGCCTGCTGGAGGTGACCACCCGCGTGGCCGCCGCGCGCAGCCAGCGGCTCGAGGGCCGCACCCTGCCGATCCTGGTGGACGGGGCCTCGCGCAAGGATCCCCGCGAGGCGGCGGGGCGGACCCGCTGCAATCGAGTGGTGAACTTCGACACCGGCGGCCGCGACCTGCTGGGCCGGGTGGTGGACGTGCGCATCACCCGGGCGTTGCCGCACAGCCTGCGCGGCGAGCTGGCCGATGCTCCGGCCATCCCGGGCCGTCCGGTGGGCGTGGCCGAGCCCGCGCTGTCGACCTAGGAGGAGGCGCTCCCATGTGGCTGGAGATGAAAGTGAAGGGCCTCGCGCTGGATCCGCTCTCCAACATGCCCATGATCATCCTCCGGGACGAGGAAGAGAAGCGCTCGCTCCCGATCTGGGTCGGGCTGTTCGAGGCCAACGCCATCGCGCTCGAGCTGGAGAAGGTCACCACCGCGCGCCCGATGACCCACGACCTCATGAAGAACATCCTCGAGTCCCTCGACGCGCGGGTGCAGAAGGTGGTGGTCAACGACCTCCGCGAGAACACGTTCTACGCGGTGCTCTACCTCCGGCTCGGCAACGCGGACATCACGGTGGACTCGCGTCCGTCCGACGCCATCGCGCTCGCCCTGCGGGTGGGCGCGCCGATCTTCGTGGAGGAGGAGGTTGTGCAGAAGGCGCGCACCGTCGAGGTCTCCAAGGAGACCGAGATCGGCAGCGGCAAGGGCGACGACCAGGCCAAGATCAAGGAGTGGCTGGAGTCGCTCAAGCCGGGCGACTTCGATCGGATCGAGCGCGGCAAGGACCCGAAGAACCCGGACGAATAGGTGGATGCGGGTCGGGCTGTTCACCAACAACTACCTGCCGTTCCGCGGCGGGGTCACGACCGCCGTCGAGACCCTCCGGGCGGGGCTTGAGGCGCTCGGCCACCACGTCTGGGTCTTCGCTCCCGCCGCGCAGCAACCGCACCCCGACCCGCCGTCCGTGTTCCGCTACCCGTCGGTGCCTGCGCCCACCTATCCCGGCTTCTCGCTCCCGCTGCCCGTCTCCCGCCGCCTCCACCGTCTGGCCCGCCGCCTCCATCTGGATGTGGTTCACGTCCACCATCCGTTCCTCCTCGGGGTGACCGGCCGCCGGCTGGCCCGCCGGCAGCGGTTGCCGCTCGTGTTCACCTACCACACGCGCTACGAGAAGTACGCCCACTACGTGCCGCTGCCCCCGCGCCTGGTGCGGAGCGTGGCGGTGCGCCTGGCGTGCCGATTCGCGGACTCGGCCGACCTGGTGGTGGCGCCCTCCGACCACGTGGCGGACACGCTGCGCGCGCGCGGGGTGCGCGCGCCGGTGAGCGTGATTCCCACCGGGGTGGACCTCGCGGTGTTCAGCCCGGGCAGCCGCGAGCGGGCCCGCCGCCGGCTCGGACTGCCCGCCGCCGGGTTGATCTGCCTCTACACCGGCCGGCTCGATCGCGAGAAGAGCCTCGAGCGCGTGCTCGACGCCTTCGATTCGGTGGCGGTCGCGGTGTCCGGCGCGACCCTGCACCTGGTGGGGAAGGGGAGTCACGACGGGGCTCTCCGGGCGCGCGCGGCGGCGAGCCGCGCGGGGCGGCGGATCGTGTTCCACGGAGTGGTCGATCGCGCGGCGCTGCCGGACTACTACCGGGCCGCCGATCTGTTCCTGTTCGCCTCCGAGACCGAGACCCAGGGCCTGGTGCTCGCCGAGGCGCACGCCTGCGCGCTGCCCGCGGTGGCGGTCCGGGCCTCCGGCGTCGACGAGGTCGTGACGGACGGCGAGACCGGGCTTCTCACCAAGGGCGATACCCGGGAGATGGCGGACGCGGCGATCGGGCTGCTCCTGGACGGCCCCCGACGCGCCGCGATGGGGGCGGCGGCCCGCCGCCTCGCGGAGGCGCGCTTCTCCACCGAGTGCCAGATCCAGGCGATGGTCCAGCACTACCAGACGCTGATCGACGGGAGGCGCTGATGGCGCCGCCGACCGCCGCCCGGACGCTGCGCGTCGCCCTGCAGAGCGAGTGGGACCCGCACACCGCGGGGCCGGACCGTCAGGGACTGCTCGGATGGGAGCCGCGGGTGCGCACGCTGCTGCGGGTGCTGGTCTCTTATCCCGAGGTCCGCTACATCCTGCCGGACCGGATCAGCCTGGACGCCTCCGCCGATCCCCGCACGCTCGAGACCATGGCCCGCTTCCTGGAGCGGCAGAGCTGGCTCGTGCGCCGGGTCGCGGTGACCTGAGGTCCAGCCGCATGATCTGGAACCGCGAGATCGAGACCGCCCCGCGCGCGGCCCTGCGCGCGCTACAGGCGGAGCGGCTCGGCGCGACGGTGGCGCGGGCGCGCGCCCGGGTGCCCTTCTACAAGGACCGCTTCGCGGCGGCGGACGTGGAGAACGAGGACGCGACGCTCGAGCGGCTCGAGCAGCTGCCGTTCACCCGCAAGGACGATCTGCGCGAGCACTACCCGTTCGGGCTCTTCGCGGTGCCGCGCGAGCAGCTGGTGCGCATCCACGCCTCCTCCGGGACGCGCGGCAAGCCGACCGTGGTCGGCTACACGCGGGCCGATCTCGAGCTGTGGCGCGAGGTGATGGCGCGCGCCCTGGCCTCCGCGGGCGCGCGCCCGGGCCAGCTCGTCCAGATCGCCTACGGCTACGGGCTCTTCACCGGCGGGCTCGGCTTCCACGACGGGGCCGAGCACATGGGCCTCACGGTGGTGCCGATGTCTTCCGGGAACACCTTGCGCCAGATCCTGCTGCTCCAGGACTTCCGCCCGCACGGGCTGGCGTGCACGCCGTCCTTCGCGCTCCACATCGGGGAGTCGATGCGCGAGCAGGGGATCGACCCGCGCACGGTCGGAGTCGCCTACGGGCTCTTCGGCGCCGAGCCGTGGACGGAAGCCATGCGCGCGCAGATCGAGGCCCTCTGGGGCTGCGTGGCGGTGGACTTCTACGGGCTCAGCGAGATGATCGGTCCGGGTGTGGCCACCGAGTGCGCGGAGGCGCGCGACGGGCTGCACATCAACGAGGATCACTTCCTGCCCGAGATCGTGGATCCGGGTACCGGCGCCCCGCTGGCCGAGGGGCAGGAGGGGGAGCTCGTGCTGACCACGCTCACCCGGGAGGCCCTGCCGCTGATCCGCTACCGCACCGGCGACGTCACCCGGCTCGACGCGAGCCCGTGCCGCTGCGGCCGCACCACGGTGCGGATGGCGCGCGTCAAGGGGCGCACCGACGATATGCTGATCATCAAGGGCGTCAACGTCTACCCGTCCCAGCTGGAGGCTGCGCTGCTCACCCTCGAGGACGTGGCCCCGCACTACCAGCTCCTGGTGGACCGGCGCGGGGGGTTCCCCACGCTCGCGGTGCACGTGGAGCCGGTGGAGCGGCTGGTGCAGGCGTGGGGCGGGTTCGACGCGGCCCCGGCCGAGCGGGCGGCCCTGGGCGACCGGGTGGCCCAGCGCCTCCGCGGCCATCTGGGGCTGAGCCCGGAGGTCGCGGTGGTTGCCCCGAAGACCATCCCGCGCAGCGAAGGCAAGGCGGTGCGGGTCGTGGAAAGGAGATAGCGAGATGGCGGAGCGAGACGAGGCCCGACTGCTGGCCCGCATCGAGGCAGGGGAGCGCATCGAGGCCCCCGAGGAGATGACGGAGGAGTACCGGAGCAACCTGATCCATCTGATGACCATGCAGGCCGACTCGGAGCTGGCCGGCGGCTACGGATACGTGCCGTGGATCGCCAAGGCCCCGGGCGTCGAGGAAAAGCACGTGGTGGCGCAGATCGTGAAGGACGAGCTGCGCCACGCCACCGTGATGTACGGGCTGCTCGCCGACCTGGGCGTCGACGTGGAGGCGCACGTGCGCGCCCACGACGAGACCTTCACGATGCGCATCGCGGCCGACGCCGACATCGGGACCGCGCGAATCACCGCGGACAAGCGCGTCAACATCTTCTACTACCCGATCGACACGTGGGCCGACTTCATCTTCTTCAACTTCTGCATGGATCGCGGGGCGGGGCACCAGCTGGAGGACGTGCGGTCCTGCTCCTACGGGCCGTGGGTGCGCGCCATCGAGGGCATCTTCAAGGAGGAGAAGTTCCACATCCGCCACGGCGAGTACTGGGTGAAGCGGCTGGCCGAGGACCCCAAGACCCACGACGAGGCGCAGGAGACGCTCAACCGCTGGTACATCCGCACCATGAACATCTTCGGCCGGCCCGGCTCGGCCAAGAACGCGCTCTATCGCAAGTACCGCCTGAAGCTCCGCGACAACGACGAGGTGAGACAGACCTTCGCCCGCGAGGTGGCCGAGAAGGCGGGCGCGGTCGGGCTCACGCTGCCGGAGTGGACGCCGGTGTGGGATCGTCTGCCCGAGGAAGCGCAGATCCCCGGGTAGGCCCGGTCGCTCCGTGAAGCCGCTCGCCGTGCTCGCGTCGCTGGCCGTCGTCGCGATGGTCGCGGTGCCCGCGACCGCCCAGAGCCCGCGGCAGGTGAAGGTGCTGCTCGAGTTCAGCCAGCAGTCGCAGTCGAGCCGCCAGGGCGTGGGCGGGCGGGGCAACGTGATCGTGGAGCAGCGGCGGAGCGGCGACCCGCGCGTGCGGGGGCGCGGCGGTGTCGCGGTGGAGGACACCACCACCCGGATCACGCGCTCCTCCGGCCTCTTCACGGTGGTCCAGGACGGTGGCGAGGGCTCGATCCTGGTGGCCCAGGCGGTGCCCGCCGCGCAGCTCGCGTACTACCACGACTACGCCACCGGCCGGGGTTACGTGGCGCAGGGCGTGACCTGGCAGCAGGTGGGCACGTCGCTCGCGGTGCGGCCGGTGATCCTGCCCGGCAACCAGATCCGGGTGACGCTCACGCCGGTCATCAGCTACTTCACGCCCGCAGGGGGCGGGACGGTGGAGATGACGGAGGCCGCCACCCAGGTCGTCGTCCCGAACGGCGGGCGACTGCAGATCGGCGGCCAGACCGGGAGCCTCCACGCGGTCACGCGCCAGGTGCTGTCCTACCGCGCGGAGCAGGCCTCGCAGGACACCGCGCTCACCGTCAGCGCCACCATCCTTCCGTAGCCCGCGTGACCGCTCCCGAGCGACCCGACGGCGACGCGGCGGAGCGGACGGCCGCGCTCCAGCGCGAGCCGTGGGCGCACGAGCTGGGCGTGGAGTACCTCGAGCTGGGCCCCGGCCGCTGTCGAGTCGCGCTCACGCTGCGTCCGACCATGCTCAACCATCAGGGCGCGCCCCACGGCGGCGTGATCTTCTCGCTCGCCGACGTGGCGTTCGGCGCCGCCTGCAACTCTCGCGGCGGCACGTGGGTGGCGCTGACGATGACGATCAGCTTTCTCGCCGCGGCGGCTCCCGGCTCCCGCCTGGTCGCCGAGGCGCGGGAGCGCCGGCGGGGCCGCCGGGCCGCGTTCTTCGACGTCACGGTGTCCGCGGACGGCACCACGGTCGCGACGGTGCACTGCGTGGCGCACCGGGTCGGCGAGCCCGGGCCCCGCGAGGCGCGGGCCGCCGACGGCCGCGACGGCGCGCCCGCGGATCAACCCGGCTCGGCGAAGTAGCGCGCGAGCGGCACGTCGGCGACACGCAGCAGCACCGCCTTGCGCACGATCCTCGCGCGCAGCGCGGCCAGCGCCTGCATCTCCGGATCCCGCCGGGCCGCCTCGAGTCCGTCCTCACGATCGAAGCGCAGCAGATGGACCTCGTCCGGCGCGTCCGGATCGGCGAGCGGGTCGGTCGGAGCCGCCGCCGGGATCCAGATCCTCTCGAAGGCGCCCCCGTGCCGCTTGAAGACGGGGAGGACCCGTCGTTCGTATTGCCGGAGCGCCTCGCGCTGGCCGGGGGCCAGGTAGATGAGAGCCAGGTAGCGGACCGCACCTCGGGTCTTGCGGGATGAGATTGACATAATGTCTCTTATCGGACTTGCCGGGACGGCGCAGGAGGGCCGCCCTGGAGGGTTCGGAAGCGTCGCGCGGACGGGACCGTCGCGGCCCTACTTGCCGGGCTGGAGCGCCGCCATGCGCGCCCGGATGTCGGCCGCGCGCCGCGTGTCGGGCACGTCCCTGAGCAGCCGCTCATAGGTCGCCCGGGCCTCGGCGGACTTGCCGGCCAGCGCCTGGGCCCGGGCCAGGTCCAGCAGCGCGTCCTCGAAGAAGAACTGTCCGGCCGGGATCTCGCGCGCCACCGCCTCGTACGCGGTCACCGCGTTCGCGTAGTTCTTCTCCGCCTCCCAGGTATGGCCGATCCCGGAGGCGGCCAGCGTGCGCAGGCTGCCGCTCGCCCCCTTGGCGAGCGCCAGCTCGTAGGCCCGGCGGGCCGCCGCATAGTCGCCGGCCTCGAACTGGAGGTTGCCCAGCTCGTAGGCGGCCTGCACCGCGGCCGACGAGCGGCCGTGCTCGGTCACCACCGCCTGGAGTGCGGCGATCGCCCTGGCGCGGGCCTCCGGGCTGGCCTGCGGGCCCTCGGCCTGCTGGACCAGCTGGGTGGAGGCCGCAAGCGCGGCCTGGCCGCGCGCGTCCGCGGCGCGGAGCCAGAGCCACCCCGCGAGCCCGAGGATCGCGACCACCGCCACGATGCCCGCCGCCTTGAGGCCCAGGCGCACGCCGCGTGAAGAGACGAGGTCGTTCCAGTCCATCAGCAGCGTGTCGTCACGGCCGGCGCTCCGGGCTGCGGCCGCTGCCCGGGCGCTCGATCCAGATCTCGCCCTTGACCGCCGCGCCGTCCGCGGCGGAGAAGCTGCCGGTGCGGAGCGTGCCGGTCAGGGTCCCGGTGGGTAGGATCTCGACACGCGTGGTGGCCGAGAGGTTACCGCGCACCGTGCCGCCCACCACGATCGCGTGCGCGTTGATGTTGGCGTCGATCTCCGCCCCCTCGGCCACGAGCACGCGGCCGGTTACGTTGATGTCGCCCTCGAAGCGGCCCGCGATGTGGAAGTCGCCGTCGCCGGCCAGCTCGCCGCGGAACGTGAGGCCCGCGCCGATGGCGTCCGGCTCGGGGCGGCCGCCGGGCGTCGTGAGGTCGGCGAGCGACTCCGAATCGCCGCCGCCGAGGCCCAGGTAGCGAAGGGTCCGGCCGAGGGCGCCCACGCCGCGGTGGGCCCTAGGCGCCCGGCGCGGGCGGCCGGGCTTGCAGGGCCCGCGCTGCCGCGATCCGGCGCAGCCCCAGACCCGACCACACCAGCAGCAGACAGGACGAGATCGTGAGCGCGGTGGCGAGGACCGGCGGGGCGACCACCGGATCCTCCACGAGCAGCACTCGCACCTCGACCGGGGCTGCGATCACTCCGAGCAGCGCGAGGAGCGCGGTGCCGCCGCGAATCCAGCTCGACATGCCGCGTAGTGTAGCGACCAGCATACAGGAAGGCAACATCTGGGCACCGCGGGGGAAGGCATCCTTGACGGGGCCCGGAGCACGGGACTACGCTCCGGCGCATATGGCCGAGCCCGAGCCGCCCTCTCGCCTGCTCCGGTTGCTGATCTGGCTGGCGACGCTGTTCTTCGTCGTGATGCTGTTCCTGCCGCTCGTGCGGGAGGCGCTGCGCCGGGCGGCGCTGCAGCCGGCGGCGCCCTTCTAGCCCCGGGCGCGGGGCGGGCTAGGAGCCGTCGGGCACGCGGCCCTTGGGGGGCCCGCCGGTCCCGTCGCGACGGCGCGTCAGCTCGAAGGCCATCAGCCCCACCGTGAGGGTCAGGATGATCCACCCCGCGGTGTCGAGGTTGACGATCAGCCACCCGACCAGGCTCAATGCGGCGAGTAGCCACACCAGGGCGACCGACCGGGAGCTGGGCCACTTCATCGAGGCTATTGTCGGGGCGGCGGTCGCCGAAGTCAAACGCCGCGGGTCAGAGCCGGCGCAGGAAGCTTTCCGGATCGTCCAGGAAGGCGCGGGTGATCCGCACGTGCTCCACCTCGTCGTAGCGGATCGGCGCGATGGCGTCGCCCTCGAGCAGCAGGATCTCCGCTCCGGGCAGCGCCATGAGGATCGGCGAGTGGGTCGCGACCACGAACTGGCAATCGTCGGCCGCCCGGTCGCGCAGGATCGCGAGCAGGGCCAGCACCCGCGTCGGCGAGAGCGGCGTCTCCGGCTCGTCGAGGAAGTAGAGGCCTCGCGGGTGGAGCCGCTGCTGGAGCAGGTGCAGGAACGTCTCGCCGTGCGAGCGCGCGTCGGGATCGGCGCCGTAGCGGCGGGTCAGCGCCGCCCGCTGCCCCGCCACCGCGCCGGTGGCGAGGCGCTGCCCCCACGAGCCCTCGGGCAGGCTGCCCCGCAGCTCGTTCTCCGTCGTCTCGAGACCCGCGATGTCCCGTTGGACTCGCAGGGTGAAGCCGAAGACGTCCTCCGCACGCAGGAAGAGCGTGGTGCGCGGATGCCGGGCGCGCTGCACCCGGAAGGCGCGGGCCCACGCGCGGGCGCCGGCCAGGGTCGGATCGCGGTCGAGATCGCGGCCGCCCACCGCGATGGCCCCCGCCCCCGCCGCGAGCCCCTCCAGCAGCGTGGACTTGCCACAGCCGTTCTCGCCCACGAGGAAGGTGACGCGGGCCCGGAAGTCCAGGCGCTCCAGGTTCTGGAAGATGGGCAGGGTGAGCGGAAAGCGATCGGACTCCCGCGGGCCGTCGGCGCGACGCACCCCGGTGAGGAAGTTCCCCGCGGAGGCCGCGGCCTTGCGGGAGCCCGACCGCTTCACCAAGAAGCCGGCTACTGGCGCAGCTCCGGGATGACCCAGAGGGGCGTCTCGCCACGGGCCACCCGCTGCACGTTGTCGAAGGCGTTGCGGAAGGCCTTGAACCAGTTGTCCCAGGTGGGACCCGCGGTGTGCGGGGTGAAGGTCACGTTCTCCAGCGCGAACAGCGGATGGTTCGCGATCGGCGGCTCCTCCACCATGACGTCGAGGCCGGCCGCCGCGATGACCTTCGTCGTCAGCGCGGTGTACAGCGCTTGCTCGTCCACGACGGGCCCGCGGCAGGTGTTGATCAACACCGCCGAGGGCCGCATCATCCCCATCTCGCGGGCCCCGAACATCCCGCGCGTGCTGGCGTTGAGCGGCACGTGCAGCGAGACGATGTCCGCGGTGCGCAGCAGCTCCGGCAGCAGCATGAACCGCACGCCGAGGGCGTCCTCGGCATCCTCGTTGAGGCGGGCGATGTCGTAGTACACGATCTTCATGTCGAAGGCGGCGGCCCGCCGCGCCACCTTCTTGCCGATGGTGCCCAGGCCCACGATGCCCAGGGTCTTGCCCTCCAGCTCGTAGGTGCGGTTGCTGGCGAAGTCCCCCACCCGCCACTTGCCGGTGATCACGTTGCTGTGGTGCCAGGAGAGCTTGCGGTAGACCGCGAGCATCAGCATCAGGGTGTGCTCGGCCACCGCCACCGAGTTCGATCCGCCGTTGTTGGCCACCGGCACCCCGGCCCGCCGGGCCGCGCCGACGTCGAGGCGGTCGTACCCGGCGCTGATGAGCTGGACCAGCTTGAGACCGGAGGCGGCCTTGAAGAACTCCGTGTTCAGCTCCGCGCGCGGGAAGCCCACGTAGTAGGCGATGTCCGGCAGGGCGGCGGTGAACTCGGGGGTGCCCGCGTCGGCGACCACGAGCTCGAAGCCGGCCGGGACGTAGCTCTTCGCGATGTCCAGCATCGCGGCGGGGAACCTGGGGGACACGAGGATCTTGGTGGCCACGGAAGCCTCCTTGGCTCGGGTTCGCTGCGGCGGGGTGCGGGGCGGCGGTGTCACGCGCGCCAGTATACGGCTTCGTCTCGCGCCGCGTCCGGGGGCCGTGGCCCCGGTGTGCCTCGCGCGGGTGGACGTTCCTCCAGGCTGGGAAGTGTGCTGCCCAGGGCGGCACCGAGCCTTCCGTGCAGACTGAGCATGCGGGCGTGAACTCGTTGAAAACTCACGCTCTCATGGCTGGTCCGCGGATTGCTCCCTGTCAGCACCCAGCCAAAGGGGGTTTCATGAAGCGATTCGTCCTGAGCCTGGCGTGGGTGCTGTGGGCGCACGAGACCGCGTTGGTCGGCGAGCGCATCGTCGACCGCGGCTACACCGAAGTGGATTCCTTCGAGACCCGGCAGCAGTGCCACGCCGCGCTCGCCGACTACGCGAACCTCAAGCTGGTCCGTCAGGGCAAGGTGAAGATCGAGTTC
>LLBZ010033389.1_pt9 | contig 11092 bp, 11 predicted proteins | sample 1489421 | NCBI WGS metagenome assembly LLBZ01 (sample SAMN04092657, study PRJNA295927) | soil metagenome | biome: Soil prokaryotic community; feature: Bulk soil; isolation source: soil from tomato rhizosphere | host: tomato cultivar Moneymaker | place: South Korea | collected 2011-11-01 | reverse complement strand
TCCTCGGTGATGCCGTCGCTGAAGTACTCGTTGTCGCGTCCCGGGCTGATATCCACGAACGGCAGGACCGCGATGGCCCAGGGATGCGGCAGGTCGGGCTCGTCTCCCGCACGATCCTCGGTCGGCTCGGTGCTCTGGACCGTGTACAGGTGATACGTCCCGTCCAGCCCCCGCAATTGTCGTTCTCCGAGATCCTCCACCTGGTAGTCGTGGCGTCCCCGGATCTGTCTCCAGATCTCCTCGCTGACCACGATCTGGCCCGGCGTCGCTTCGCGCTGAATGCGGCTGGTGACGTTGACGCCGTCGCCGTAGATGTCGCCTTCCGTGGCGATCACGTCGCCCGCATGGATTCCGATCCTGAGGAGAGCCGGGACCGCACGGCGGGATGCCAGGCGCTCGAACTCCGACTTCAGCTCGAGCGCGGATCGGACCGCTTCGTCGGCGCTGTCGAAATCCGCCATCGCGCCGTCGCCCAGGAACTTCACGAGCCGGCCTTCGCAGCGACCGACCACCGCGCGGGCGCATTGCTGAAATACCGAGACGAGCGCCATGGCCGAGCGCTCGTCACGGGCCGAGAGAGTCGTGAACCCGACGATGTCGGCGAACCAAACGGCGGCGAGTCGTTTGCGGCTCGGGAGGCGCGGGGAGGGTCGGGCCATGAGGCCGGGTCCTACATTCGGCGTTGTGGGGAGTCTCAGAGTCCAATGATGGACCGGTCCATTGCCGGGGTCAACCTCGGCGGTGGAACCGCCCCCTCCGAGGGGGTAGTCTGCCTTCCGTGAACGACCCGATCGAGACCCACGCACGGGGGCGCTATTCCCGACGGGCGCTGCCGGCGTATCGCTTCGTTCCGGGCGAGACCCCGCATCCGACGAAGGACCCCCAGGGGCACTCGTTCGGCGAAGGGACGCCCGCGGTCGGATCGTGGGCGCCCGAGGAGTGGCGCGACAATGAGGAATGGCTATGGGCCGTCGACCTGTTCAACGAGCGGTACTGGTGGGAGAGCCACGAGGCGCTGGAGGCGCTCTGGCACGCGGCGGGGCGGAGCACGGCTCCCGCGCGGTTCGTCCAGGCGCTCATTCATCTGTCGGCCGCCTGTCTCAATCGCCGGCGCGGGCACCTGGAGGCGGCCGGGAGTCAGGCGGTGCGAGCGGTTCGTGGCATCCGCGCGGCACGCGCCGGGCGCGAGCTGGCGAGCGGGACGGCGGGAGCGACTGTCATGGGGATCGATCTCGAGCGGCTGATCGGCGACGTCGAGCGCTCGTTCGCGAGCGAAGAGGCGCCGCCGATCCGGATCGGGCTCGAGGTCGAGCGACCGTGAAGGCCGGCACGCCACCGACGAGCGCGCGCATCGATCGCTGGCTCTGGGCGGCGCGGTTCTACAAGACCCGGAGCCAGGCGGCCGCCGCGATCGAGGGCGGCAAGGTGCGCCTGGGCGACGTGCGGCCGAAGACCGGCGCCCAGGTGAAGATCGGGGATGTCGTGCGGGTCAGGAGCGGGCCGATCGAGCGCACGGTGGTCGTCCGCGGCCTCGGGGAGCGACGGGGCACCGCGGCCGTTGCGGCCGCGCTCTACGAGGAGACCGCCGAGAGCCTCGCGCGGCGGCGGGAGCGAGAGGCCCAGCTCAAGCTCATGCCCGAGACGTCGTTCCGGGGCAAGGGCCGTCCGACCAAGCGCCAGCGCCGCGAGCTCGACCGGTTGCGCGACCCCTGGCCGGAGTAGCGCGCTGCCTGGCGAGCCGCTTGCCGCGCGTCAGCCCGCGTCGGCCACCGCGCGCATGAAGTCGTCGAGGAGCCGCGCGTCGAGGCGACCACCCACCCGGATGCCGCTGCAGAGATCGACGGCGAAGGGATGTACCGCCTCGATCGCGCGCGCGACGTTGCCGGGATGGAGGCCACCGGCCAGGTAGACCGGCACGTCGACCGCGTCGCGGATCGCCCGGCTCGCCTCCCAGTCGTGCACGCGGCCCGTGCCGCCTAGCTCCTTTACCGCGAGGTCGGGCCGGCCCGAATCCAGGAGGAGCGCATCGACCTCGGGCGCGGCGGCGCGCGCGGCATCGACGGATTCTGCGCCCTGCACGTGAATCACCTGGACGATCTTGACCCCGGGCAGCGCCAGCCGCAGTGCGACCCTCGCGCCCAAATCGGGCTCGTCGCAGAGCTGGAGCACGCCTACTCCGGTCCGCTCCTGCTGACCCGCGATCTCCTCGGGGTTCGTCCGGCACGTGAGGAGAAACGTTGCCACGCCGGGCGGGGCGAGGGCGGCGATCTCGGCGATCCGCTCCTCCGGGATCACGCCGGGGCCGCTCGGCATCTCCGAGACGAGCCCCAGCGCCGACGCGCCGGCTTCGACCGCCATGCGCGCCTCCTCGGCGCTCGCGATGCAGCAGACCTTGACGCGCGTCCTCACGATTCCTCCGCCGGCATCAGCGGCCACGAATGTCGCCGGAGCTTGGGTCGCAGGGCGAGCCAGGTGCCGATCAGCACCGTCGGTGTCAGGAGGATGGCGGCCGCCTGCGGGCCCAGCAGATCGCCCACCATCCCCGCCGGGATCACCGCGAGCGCCGCCGTCGCCCAGGCCAGCCCCATGACGATCCCCGAGCTGGTCGATCCGAACGAGGGCGAGAGCTCGAGCGCCATGATGACGATCGGCGGCAGCACGGCCATGTTGCTCGCCCCTGCGAGCACGACCACCGCGAACGACAGCGGGCCTCCGGCCGGCAGCAGGAACGCGAGCGCGTGGAGCGGGAACGCGATGCCGGTCAGGATCGCGAGCAGCCGCGGGCGGTTCACGCGATCGGCGAGGAAGCCCCCCGGTAGGGTGCCGGCCGCCAGCCCGGCGAGATAGAGACTGAGAACCACCGCCCCTTCCCCTTCGCTCATTCCCTGCCCCGACATGATGATCGGCATGAACGTCAGGAACAGGCTGTTGAGGAATGCCGTCGTGCAGCTGATCCCGAACACCAGGCCCAGCGGCCCGCGGAGGATGCGGGCCATGTCGCGCGCCGAGGGCGCGGGCGCCAGGATCCTGTCCGACGTTCCCGGTGGAAGGACGAACCAGAGCGTGGCCCCGAGGACGAGCACCGGGAGCATCGCGATCCACATCCCGTCGAACCCCACGCGCGCCACGAGCCAGACGACGGCCACGGGACCGAGCGCGTGTCCGGCCGCGCCGCAGAACGAGAAGATCGCGTGGCGCATCCCGCTCTTGCCTCCCTGTCCCACGCGGGCGGCGAGCGAGGCGCCCGGCGGGTGGAAGGCCGCGCTTCCCAGCCCTCCGATCGCGAGCAGGACGACGAGCATCCAGAATCCGGGCGCCAGGCCCATCAGGGAGAGAAAGACGCCGGTCGTCATCGGCCCGAGGACGACGAGGGCCCGCCGGCCGCGCCGGTCGGCGAGTCGGCCCATGAGGGGCTGCGCGAGGGAGGATCCGAGCGCCAGCGCGGTCATGAGGCCCGCGGCGAGCGTGATCGACAGATCCAGCTCCCCCATGATGCGCGGCAGGAGCGGCGGCAGGAACGAGGTGTAGCTGTCGTTGAGGGAGTGCAGGGCGGAGACCGCGATCGCGACGCCCAGGGGGCTCGATCGGAGGGATCGCGCCATGCCGTGAGTCTCAAGCCCGCTTCTCGCCGTACACCTTCTCGTTCATCATCTCGGCGAAGCTCGTCCAGTCGATCTGCTTCACCTTCTGCCGCTTTCCGCCGCGCCAGAACAGGGATCCCCGCCCGATCGTCAGGGTGCCGATCTGCTCGCCTTCGGCGAAGATCTTGAGGTCCAGGCTCGTTCCCGCGCGAGACAGTTCCTGCACGGTCAGCTCGGCGCGGACGGAGTGCTTGTAATCCACCATATCGACCTCCGGAAGAGACGCCGGGTAGGAGGCCGGCCGGCCTCCCGCGCACCATTTCCGCCGTAAGCTAGCCGCCGTTGCAGTGGATCGCCTATCGTATGGTCCGCGCGCCCTTAGCTCAACTGGATAGAGCGTCGGACTTCGGATCCGAAGGTTGGGGGTTCGACTCCCTCAGGGCGCGCCAAACCATTGTCGGATCCACATCGCGGAGAAAAGGCGGGGGTGCCAGGATGAAGGCCGAGGCGTTCTGGCACGGCATGCTGGGGCTGGACGTGGAGGTCGCCCGAGGGAAAGCCGGGACGCGCGCGAACGGCTACATGGAGCTGGATGCCGGTGGCGTGGCGATCGGCCTCGTGGCTCTGCCACAGACCCAACCCAACGGCATCGTGGCGCTGGCGGTGGACGACGTGGGTGAGGCGGTCGAGGAGTTACGCGGCAAGGGCGTCAAGGTAGCCATGGATAGGATCGAGTCGCCGGCCTGCTGGATGGCCGTGGTGGAAGACCCCGACGGGAACAAGGTCCTGCTGCACCAGCGGAAGAACGGCACGTTCGGGTAGCCTCTCGGTCATTTCCCTCGGCACCCGCCATCTTCATTCGCGTCCCCCGGTACGGCTTCGAACGGCTGCGCGAACGAGGAGGGGCACGCGAAGCAGTCGGGAGCGGGTGCGCGACCAGAGCCTCAGGTGCCAGCCGGGACCGGTAGGGGCCATCCAGGTGCGCGCTTCAACGAAGTTCCCGTCTCCCGCGTCGAAATGACAGTGGGAGCTCGAGACCACACGTTCTTCCCAGGACTGCGGCATATCCTCGGGTTTCGCGGGCCCGGGCAAGACCGTGCCGTCAGGCAGCCAGTTGCTTCGCTTCTCGTGCAGGAACTCCCCTCGCTGCATCGGTTCTCGCCGGGTTTCGAGGCGGATGCGGATCTGATCGGGAGACCGATACCCGAAATGCTTGAGCCGTATGCGTCGCGGGCAGATTGGAAGCAGCGCTTCGTTGGGCACGTGCCTGAAGTTCTTTGAATGGCGGAAGAACCGCAGACTCGAGTACTCGCCTTCCACGTAATAGCGCAAGCGCTGCTCGACGGGAGTATCGTCATAACGCTTCGGATCGTTCAGGTAGGTCGCCAGGTCCTTCTCGGTAAATAGATACGCGTATATGTGCATCCACACCGCGTTGAACCGCGTGGGAACGCTGCTGAGGAACTCCCGTGGGTCATCGATATACAGCTCGTCCGCGTCCAGGATGCACCACCAATCCGCGCGTTTCGCGCGATGCTTGAAGTGGCGCAGGATATCGCCTCGAATACTGTCGACGAATGGCCTTGGGTCCTGTTTGTAGGGCGTAACGGCGGGGAGCTCTTGCCCCAGCTCCTGCACCTTTTCCCAGGTCCCGTCGCTGCTCCCATTGTCGAGGATGTAGATCCAGTCGCACCATTTCGCTGCCGAGCGGAGCGACTGCTCGATGATGTCCGCCTCGTTTTTTACGACACACAAGCCATGAATCTTCATTGTCGATGAAGGAGACCTGCCTTGTCCCCGGCTTGGTTTGCGCATTGACACGAAGACGATGGACGTCCTACCGTAAGACGACGGATCGGCGCCCGTCGAAGCGGATCTTACCCCCTCCATTCTCCAAGCCGAAGGAAGAGCGACCGTGACCATGAAGATACGACGGCTACTTTCGGCTGGCTTTGCCCTCTCGCTTGGGACCCTCGCCGCCCATTGCGCTTCCAGAGCGGATATCACCGTCGACGCGGACCCGACCGGCGGCGTGGAGACGACTGCCAGCGCGGACACGACCGTGCCGGAGCTTCCCGTGATCGATCTGTCGGAGGGGCCGGCCTTCCCTCTCGAAGGCGGCCATCTCGAATCGAGCGCGATCGCCGCCGGTGAGATGAGCTTCGAGCAGCTCTTCGAGGCCGGCGCGGGGCTCTTTCACACTCCGTTCAACGGCCTCGACGGCGTCGGGGTGGCACGGCTGCCGGACGGATCGGCGCTGGCACGCTTCAGCGTGGTTCCCGCCGGCCGTGGAGCCGGCGGCATGATCTCCTCCCAGTCGTGCGGCGAATGTCACAATTCGCCGGTCGGCACCTCCGCCGGGCTCGCCACGACGAATCGAGCAGGCGATCCCGACAACGACGGCGTCCCGCCCTTCAACGTCCGGTCGACCACTTCCCTGTTCGGCGACGGGATCGTCCAGCTCCTGGCGCAGGAGATGACCGAAGAGCTGCAATCGATCCGCGCCGACGCGGAGCGGGAGGCGCGCGCGACCCCCGGCACGCCGGTCCGACGCACCCTGCGCACCAAAGGAATCGACTACGGGACCATCGTCGCGACCGCGGACGCGGCCGGCGAGGTGACGTTCGATCTCAGCGGCGTCCAGGGAGTCGATGGGGACCTCGTGGTGCGCCCGATCGGGTGGAAAGGGGACGTGGCCACGGTACGCGGTCCGGTCGTCGGCGCGTCCGCGGGCCTCATGGGAATGCTGGCTGAGGAGTTCCTCTGGTTCCCGCCGCCGGACCGCGAGTACGACCCCGATCCCGACGGCGACGGGGTGACGCGGGAGTTGTCGGTGGGAGACGTCACCGCCATCACGATCTACACGGCAGCCCAGGAGACACCGCAATCCGTCGAGCGGCTGGCGGAGCTCGGGATGGTGGCCCCTCCGGACGCGAGCGACCTGGCGGAGATCTACAGGGGGCGGGCCGTGTTCGAGGAGATCGGCTGTGCCACCTGCCACGTACCGGAGATGCGGCTGGAGAATACCGTCTTCGAGGAGCCGACGCTCCGCGGCAACGGCAACTACTACAATCGAAAGCTGGCGGAAAGAGATCCGGGATACGACCCCGCGCGGCCGTTCCGCTTCGACGTGCTGGTGGACTCCGAGGCGCCCCGGGTGGAAGCCCATCCCGACGGTGGAGCGATCGTCCGGCTGTACGGCGATCTCCGCCGCCACCACATGGGGCGGCACCTGGCGGACCCCGCCTCGCCCGAGGTCTCGATCACCGCGAGCTTCGAGCCCGCGATGGTGGATGGCGAGGTGGTCGTGATCGCTCCCACGGCTTTTCTGACGCCGGAGCTGTGGGGCGTGGGCAATACCGGGCCCTGGCTGCACGACGGGCGGGCCGGGACGCTGGAGGAAGCGGTTCGGCTCCACGGCGAAGACGATCCCCCGCCGATCGGTGACCCCGGTCGCAGCGAAGCGCAGGAGGCGCGCGACGCATTCGCGGCGTTGCCCGAGGCGGACCGCCGGGCGCTGGTGACGTTCCTGACGAGCCTTCGAACCTTCTCGCCCGAGGACGATTGAGGGGCGCGAGGTAGCCGGGGGTGGCCGCCAAAGCGGTCGGCTCCTCCCCCTGGCAGCAACGAACCCGTGCCGTGCTCGTCGTCGGATACGGGGCGGCCGTCGCCGTCGGCCTCGCGACGGATTCCTTGCCGCGGGTCTTCTGGACGATGCTGCTTCCGCTGCTCCCCGTCTCCATCGTGCTCATGGGGTTCCCCAACTGGCGTCGGATCTGTCCGCTCGCGTTTTTCGGGGAACTGGGCCGGAAGCTCAACCGCGGAACCCAGCGGCGCGTGCCCAAGTGGTTCGAGCGTTGGTTCTTTCTCGTGACCTTCGGGTTCCTGCTGGCGATGCTGGTGCTCCGCCTGGTCGCCACGAACGGAGACGGCGTGTGGCTGGCCGGTCTCTTGATCACGCTGGCGCTGGCGGCGTTCCTCACCAACCGGATCTTCACCGGGAAGACGTGGTGCAACTTCGTCTGCCCGGTGGGTCTGGTGGAGCGGATCTATACGGAGCCCAACTCCCTCCCCGAGGTCTCCAATTCCCAGTGTGTCCGATGCACGGCGTGCAAGAAGCACTGTCCCGACATCGATCAGGAGAACGCCTACTGGCAGGACGTGACCTCGCCGGGGCGGCGTGTCGCGTTCTTCGCGTTTCCGGGCCTCGTGCTGGCGTTCTATACGTACTACTGGCTGCGCCATGGCGATTGGGAGGCATATTTCGACGGTCGCTGGACTCGGCTGCCGGCCACGGCGGAGCTGGTTTCCGGGGCCGGTTTCTTCTTCGCCCCGCAGGTTCCGGCCGTCTGGGCGGCGCTGGCAACACTGCTCGTCTTCTCGGCAGTGAGCTATGCGATCTTCCTGGGAATCGAAGCGCTCGTCGGCCACTGGGTGGTCGATGAGGAGCGCCGACGCCACCTGACGCTCACGCTGGCGGCCTTCGCCGCCTTCAGCACCTTCTACTTCTTCGCCGGGGCCCCCTCTCTGCGGAAGCTGCCGGGGGCTACGCGGACAGTCGCCTTCGCGGCGCCGCTGATCGCCGCCCTCTTCACGATCAAGCGTTCGCGCCGGACGCGCGAGCGGTACATCCAGGAGAAGGGAGCCGTCAAGCTTCTCAAGAACTGGCCGTTCGACGATCCGCCGCCGGAGGATGCGGGCGAGGTGTACGCGTGGATCAAGGCCGGCGAACACGCACGGGAGCAGTACCTGGCGGCATATACGAACACGGTCCGAGAGATCATCGCCGACGGGCTTGTCGGCCGCGGGGAATTCCGGTTCCTGGACGAGATCCGAAATCAGCTGGGCATCACCCCGCGGGAGCACGAGAAGGTGATCGAAGTCCTCACGGAAGAGGAGCGCCGGTTGTTCGAGCAGGGTGCCGCCGGCGGCGTCGAGGAGCGGGCGCAGCTGGAGGGTTACCGGACCGCCCTCGCCGAAGCGTTGCTGCGGCGCGCGTCCGCGAGTGAGCTGACCGAGCTCCAGCGGGCGTTCGGTATCGGCCCGGAGGCCCATGCCACGGCGCTCGAGCAGCTGCGGGGAGAATCGGGTACGCTGCTCGTCCGGGCCCGCGGCCAGCTGCAGCACGCGCTCGCTGTGGGTCGCGATCTCGCGACGCTCGGCCCGGCCGACGATTCCGGTGCGACCGCGTTCCTCTCCTACCTGCTGCGGCGCGAGCTGGAAGCGGCCGTGAGTCGCGTGCTGGAGTTCCTGGAGATCGCAGGAGATTCCGAGCGGGTGCAGGCGCTGCGACCGGGCCTCTTCGCGGCGGAGAACGACATCCGCGCCGCAGCCCTGCTACAGCTCGAGGCGGCCTGCCCGGGGAGCGAGGCGCTGGTGGCCGAGCTCGCCGCCTTGCTCCTCGAGCCCTCTTCCCCGGCTTTGGAAGCAAACCACGAGGCGCGCGTGGAGATGCTGGAGCGACTCGCCGGCGCCACCGATCCCTTCCTTCGTGCGGCGGCGATTTGGGCCACCGGCACCGGGCGTAACGCCGGCGGAAAGGGTAACGCGGCGATTGTCGCGCGCGGCCTGGACGATCCGCATCGTCTCGTCAGGGAAACAGCGGCTCTTTGCGGAAGCCGCGCCGACGATGGGTCAGATGGCCCGGGAGCTCGCTTTTCCAGTCTGGGCACGATCCAGAAAATGCAGTTTCTGCGGGAGGTCCCGCTCTTCGCCCATCTGGATCCGGAGGATCTCGAAGACCTGAGCCGGCTGACCGAGGACGAGATCGTCACGGCTCCCCAGGTGCTCTGCGAGGAGGGGGACGTCGACGCCGACGCCGTCTACATCATCCTGGAAGGCCTCGCGTCGGTCACCCTGCGCGCGCGAACCGAGTCTGGAGAGGAGATCGAGCGGGAGGTCGCCATTCTCGGCAGTGGCGAGGTGGTGGGAGAGCTGTCGCTGCTGGACGGCAGCCCACGGATCGCGACCGTGCGTCCGAAGGACGACCAGCTGCGGGTCCTACGCATTCCCGGCGGAATGTTCCGGAGTCGCCTGCTCCATCGACCGCGCGTCGCCCAGCCCTTGCTCGTCACCCTGGCCGGTCGCCTCCGGCGCCTGTCCCAGCGTGTAGCCGAACACCAGGAGCCCTCGTAGGCTGTTTTAGGCTGACTATAGGAATCATACAGACTAGAGTTGTGCAAGGTGAATCCAACTGGGGTGACTCGCCCCTGCAGGGGTCTCACAAAGGAGGTGTCCCATGCTGTGGATGCTGGTCGTGGTCGTGCTGATTCTGTGGCTTCTGGGTTGGCTGGTTGTCCCGACCGCGGGGGGACTGATACACCTGCTTCTCGTCGTCGCCGTGATCATCATCATTTACCAACTCCTCACGGGTCGACGAGTCTGACTCCAAGCCGTCTAGGAACCCATTCGACCGGAGCGGGGCTCGAGGACCCCGCTCCGTCGTTTACGCGCAGATTGCGTGAGAAGCGGCAATGCAGGTGCCTGCAGACAGCAGAGCGTCAATCGCGTACCGGACAGCTTTGCGGCCACCGCCCGCAGCTCGACGACAACGTCTATAGCCTTCGAAGTGCCACAGGGGATTCCGCCCAGCGCCCACTGCTCGCCCCGAGGATACTACTAGTTGCGTCTATCGTTCCGGCCGGGCCTACTCTTCACTAAAATATTGGGGTCGATGTCGCACACTATGTCGCACAGCCCAGAAGTTTATTCACCACGACGCTCGCTTCGGTACGCCGTGTGGTCAGTAATCCGGTTCTACGGGAAACTGTGAGTACCCGGGCCACTCGGTCCGCGGTTCGCCGGTTGGATAACGACAGTCTCGACCGTTGTTGCCCGGTCGGACCATTAATACACGATCAGCCAAGAACTCGTAGTCACCGTAATATTTGGGCCCCTTAAGAGTTCCGTGCCAATTGACGTAAAGGACCTTCTTTGCGTCCCAGACCCATCCGTCAGGCGTCCACCGACTGATTTGATCCCATGCTTGATCGGTCAAATCAGCCCATACTCTAATACTGGCCCACTCGGCATTTTCGGTACCGGGCTCTGGTAACACACCCAGCTCGCAATCGACGCACACACGAAACGAGCTCGTTTCGAAACCGTGCGTCCAATGACCTCGAAAGATCCCTGTTACTTCACGATAGGGCTGCTCATAGCAGAGGTCCGCTCGTACCTCAATTTCAAGGCCGATGTGCTGACCTGGAAGTGCCTCCATACGCCGAACGAGCAACAGAGTTTTCTTGTCCGGACAATAAATGCTAAGGAGGATGTTGGAATACCAAAGCGTGGTCAGATGGAAATGCCCCAGGGAATCTAGGCGCGCGGGTGACTCGGACCCCGGCCGAACATGAACCCCCCGCCCGAAAGGGGTTGTCCCGTAGCACTGTCTCTGACGACCCCTTCTATTAACGCTCCAGTGGGTTCTTGCGCGACCCCCTGTCCCGCTGCGAGGAGACAGAGCAATAATCCCAAGATGATGGACTTACTCATCGCCGGCTCACCCTGCG
>LLBZ010012771.1_pt2 | contig 11099 bp, 7 predicted proteins | sample 1489421 | NCBI WGS metagenome assembly LLBZ01 (sample SAMN04092657, study PRJNA295927) | soil metagenome | biome: Soil prokaryotic community; feature: Bulk soil; isolation source: soil from tomato rhizosphere | host: tomato cultivar Moneymaker | place: South Korea | collected 2011-11-01 | reverse complement strand
TAATCTGTAAACGATTCTCTGAGCCATATTGCTGCAGCGGATTTGGTGATCTCGATGGCAGGCTACAACACGACGGTTGAGATCTTACGCATGAAAAAACCAGCGATCCTCATCCCTCGTGCCGGCCCCAGTGCCGAACAGCGGACGCGCGCCCGGTTATTTGCAGAAAAGCACTGGGTGGATATGATCGACCCGGATGACCTTACCCCCGAAATCCTTGCGGAACGTATTTGTGATCATCTCAGTCACCCCTTTGAGAGCAACCCGAACGACCTCCCGGATTTAGATGGGGCTGCCAGTGCTGCCAAACTGACTCTATCCGTCCTTGCCTCCAAAAACGAACAAATCCCGACATGAATTTCGTTTCAGTCCTGGCGCGGATCTGAGATGACCTTTTGATTTAAGCTCTTGATGGTAGTTTATTAACCTGGAAAAAAATGGCACCCGTAGGCACATCCCCAGCAGAAGGAATCCAGACTGTTATGACTGATTCGTCTCAAAACGATGTTGAAAAGACACCTGTAAAGAGCGGCATGCTGCTTCAGGTTAAAGAGCTGACGATTCGCACGCGTGCGGGCGAGACCGTACTATCGGATATATCGTTTCACATCGAGCCGGGTGAACTGGTTGCCTTAACAGATCTCGGGCGTTCGGGAAAATCCATTCTTCTACAAAGTCTTGCGGGTATCTTGGAGCCTTCCAAGGGTGAGATTCTGATCGATGGAGTCAACCTGTATGCAAACCTGAAGGCGTTTCGTCCAACAATCGGTTATGTCCCCGCTGAATTTGCTCTCCATCAAAGTCTAACGGTGGCTGAAATTTTGCAGGACGCAGCAGCGTTGCGCTTGCCACGGCGGATGTCTTCCCAGGATCGCAGGCAGAGAGTACAGAACATTCTGGAGCTTGTAGAGCTAACACAGGTGTTGGACCGACGACTTGGGACTCTGAGCAATATTGAGAAGCGAAGATTGAGCATTGCGATTGAGCTCATTGGTTTTCCCAGCCTTCTCCTTGTCGACGAATCAGCCGAGCCCCTGGCTCCTTTTGATGAGGTTCAAATCACAATCCTTTTGCGGGAATTATCCCGTCAGGGCATCACCATCGTTTACGTTAACCCACGCTCCCGAAGCGCAGGATTATCAGACAAGATCATTTACCTGGCTCCAGGGGGAGTGCTCGTTTGGTTTGGGCCCACCGATGAAGCTTTCGGGTACTTGAAAGGTCTAATTCCACGAGGGGTGGTCAAAGATTTGTTCGGGCTTCAGGAAGCATTGGAAATGCTCTTCAACCCGAAGGGACAGGAGGGAGTGGCATGGGCAAAGCGTTTTACAGACGATCCGGCATATCAAAAGTATGTGGATGATCCCTTGAATAACAGATATCCGGACCTTTTGCTTCAAACCCGCCCCCTTCTCCGGTTACGCCTAAGAAGCAGCTCGAAAGAGAAGCTGCCGCCGCCCATTGTGCCGCGCGCCAGCGGTCTTCAAAAATTTTTCTTGTGGGTGAGACGCAATTCTCGATTACTCTGGCGAGACAAAGGTATATTGCTTATGCTGGTCATTCCACCGGTGATTGCATTCCTCTATTTCGTCCTGTCATCTGCCCAGGGGACTGCTACCCGTCTGCCGCTTGTGTTCGATCTGTTTGTATTTCTCGTGGTATTGACGTCCGCTTTGCTCGTTCGAAATGAGATCTTCAAAGAGAAGGATGTGTACCAACGTGAACAAAGAACCAGCTCTCTGTTGTTTCCGTACATCCTATCCAAGATCTGGCTGGTTGCCGCTTTAGCGGTCTATCAGGCGTTGGTTTGGACGGCCATCAACTTTTTTACGGCGCTGGGCAGTCCCGGAGGACTCCAGGCACTGCTCTCTCCTGCCATCACTCTTTTTCTCATTGCGTTTGCGGGCGGACTCCTGGGATTGATCGTTTCGGCGCTTTCAAAAACGGGCATGACAACTACCGGTTGGATCCTTATGCTCACAGTGCCGCAGTTACTTTTTCTTACCAATCCGTTAAGTAACTGGCTAATCCTCGTCATATTAGGTCTCTTCTTAATGGCACTTTTAGTGGTAATCCAGTATCGTGCAGGCAACCCGGGAACATAGATAAGAAGAAGGGCAGCCAGCAGAACAGACAGGTTCGTCTGCTCCAGGAAAAAACCATGTCCGAAATAAGTCGCTTCATTCCGCACGAGCAGGCCGCTGCAATATCAACCGGTTTGCAGCAGTTTTCGAACCTTCCAGACTGGCTCGCTTCGATCAAAGACCAGGGTCATCTCTATCAAGTGTTGTCGCAACATATTCCTGAGATCGCGAACGGCAGTGTGATTCTTAAGAAGTACAAAATTGGCCACATGCTCCTCACGGACGGCGTTTGGCAGAACCGATGCAGCCTGAAAGTTGCTGTTCCCGGTGAGCCGAAGCAACGAACCATCGAATTTAATGGGACTCTCGTTCCCCCTGGATTTCTTTCGACCAGCCAGCCGGTGGTGGAGGGCATCTTTGGAGCAGAAGGATGGCATGCCATCTTCCCCGAGCTTAATCTGGAGCTACGGGCATCGGAACCGGAAACCGAGCTGGAAGCCGTTCGGCTTCTGACAGACCCGGAACAGTCGCGTGAGTTTCTGGAGCGTAGCCTCCGTGGTGCTTCCCCGGCCTATAGGAACGTGATTATCCAATCCTGCAAACCGGAAATCGTCCGGTATAAACCCGGCAACCGCTGCACCGTTCTTTACCATCTTGAATATGCGCCGGATATGCTCGTCGAATCACATGGGCCGCCTGTCGTGGTAGCAAAGACGGATCGTCAAGACAAGGGGCAGAATGCATACGAAAGCATGAAGGCTCTCTGGGATGCATCCTTTAGCTCCAGCAATTCGGTGCACATTGCCGAACCGCTTGCCTATGATTCTGACCTGCGTGTGTTCGTGCAGGGACCCGTCTGGGAGGAGCAGACTCTGGCGGATTTATTCCTGTCTGTGCTGGATGCGGGAACTCCTGAATTGATGGGGACGTTGCATGAAGCTTTGCAGAAAACTGCTCGAGGCCTGGCTGAGCTCCACGGATCTGGCGTCAAGATCGGAAACGCCAGCACCTGGGAAGACGAGATGGCGGAAGTGCAGACGCAGGTGAGGCAGCTCTCTGAGGTTTTTCCGAATCTGGCCTCCGGCGCGAGACCATTGCTGGAACGGATCAGCCAGCTGGAAGCTGATGCACCTGTTGACCCCTTCGTTCCTTCTCACGGCACATTCCGGCCGGTTCAGGTCCTGTTGCATAAGGGCGAGATCAGCTTTATTGACTTCGATTCTTTCTGTCAATCGGAGCCAGCCAGGGACCTTGGGATGTTTTTATCCTCCCTCATGACGCTTGGTTTAACCCTTTCCTCCCTCGACGAGGATAAGCCATCAGATCAAACCATTGCCAACCCGGAACATTGGGAAGTCAGGTTCGAACAGGTATCCTCAATATGCGAACAATTCCTGAACGCGTACCAGCAATTCCGCGCCGTATCCCTGCAGCGAGTCGCTTTATGGCAGGCGCTCAATCTCTTTTACTATGTTCTTTCCGGTTGGATGAAGGTCAAGACAGATGAAATCAGTTTCCTGGTGAAACTTCTCGATCGCTTTCTGAGCGCGTCTCACTTGGTCGATGCCAGTTAATCCCAAAATTAAGGGGCTGGTAGCTCCAACAGATGATTTTTCTGGCAGTTTTGGAGGTGCTGCTCCAGGACCAGCAGGGCAGTATTGGGTTCGGCAGGTTTCACCTTAATCCAGTAATGCAGGCAGTTTCGCAGGTAATCGGCTGCTTCCCACAGCGCCACCCGATGGCGGGAGACAGCGGCGTGAGTTTCATATTCGCTCAGAAAGATATCGCCAATCTCATCTAACAGGGTGAGCCGGGCAAGACGTTCTGCCCGGCTCGGCGTGGACGAGGAAAACGGGGCATTCATACCGGTATCTTTGATCGCGGACCGGAAGAGTCCCACATCCAGAGCAGGTTCAGCCATGCAGTAATCGTCAAAATCGATAAAGCCAATCCGTTCCCCATCGATTAATACCTGTTCGGGGTTAAAGGTTCCGTGGGTGGGCACGGTTGGTTCCGCCGGATAGAGGACCGCCAGGTCTTCCAGACGCTGGAGAAGGGGAAGAATGGCGCCCTCAAACTCCGGTAACAGAACGGTTAATCGGTGGATCAGCTCGTGGAGATCCGCGAACCGCTCCCCCAGTTCGACATGTTCGCCATACGAAGCTCCAGACCGGTGAAAGGCAGCCAGGCCAAACGCCGTTTTCTTCATGTAGTGATAGAGCTTTTCCAGGTCTTCTTCATTCGGTCGACCAATCACCGTTTTTAACAAATCCTCCAGGCTTAATTCCCCGGGTATCGTGGCTTGCAGCATCAACTTTAGATCGGGAAGGCAGGCGATTGGCTCGGCAATGGTCACTACAGTGCCATCCGCCAGTGGAGAATGCCATAGAGTCAGCATGCCTTCATAAGCATTTTGCGCCTTACTGCCCTTCCGGTAAACCTTACCGATCACCAACTCAGGAGGGCGGATCGAAGGATTAGATGAGGCTGCATATTCCAGTTCATAGCGAATGGTACAGCGGCTGCCCGGTTTGTAACTCAGGATCCTGGGCATACAGGCTGTGATCGTATGATCCGGGGCGAGACGTCCGTTTTCTCGTAATACCCTTTCTATCAGTACACGGGATTGGTCTGCATCTGTAAGCTGTGCCAGCCCGGGCAGTTCTTTCTCAGGCGGTTCGGTTTCAAGCGCCAGGTTGAATTCGGGCAGAAAGCCGTGCCAATCACGCGATCCAAATGGAGCATCGGATTCCGTAAACGCAGGCTTTCCAAACCATGGGGCAGTGAGCTTGCCGTGGAGAAGGATATTCTGTTCTAGGCCGGTGGATGAAGATTGCACCTCTAAATTGTATGTTCCTTCCCAGTAGCCACCATCGTCCTTCAAGAGAAAGCGTTTTATCCCACAGTATAGAACTAACCATTCGCCGGATGCGAATTCTGAGACCTGCAAGCGCAGCGCGTCGATAAAGTTTTCGGCTTGGAGGGGAGCCAGTAGCCAATCAGGAAGGCTCATCAGCTGAGCCATACCGGCGAGTAATTCGAGTAATTCGAGATTCATGATGTTCCAACAATTTTCTTCGCCTGCAAAAATCGCTCCAGTAGATAGAGGATATCGGATAACTCACCGACCTTGACTTTGATCCAGCCATGCAGAACCAGCATGAAAATATCCAGCGTCTGCCATAAAGCGACGCGCTGACGCGAAACAGGGTGATGCTTTGCGTATTCATCCAGGAAGTTTTCGCTCAGCGACATCGCCAGCTCAAAGCGAGCCTTACGCGTTTCTTCATCCATGGTTGAGCCGCTGTCCCGGACTTCATCAAAATCGGAATTTGTCATGCCAAGACTCATGACCGCGCTCAAAAATAGCGCCAGGTCATTGGCAGGCTCAGACTGGCAGAAGGAGTCAAAGTCGATAAAGCCAAGTTGATCTTTATACAGTAGTACCTGCGCGGGACGGAACGAGCCATGTGAGGGAACGAGGGGGTCTGGCGGAGAAGCGTCGGCAATCTGTTTGAGGCGCTCCAGGAGAGTGCCCGCAGCCTGGGTCAGATCCGGATGGGCAACGGACAGGCGCTCAATCCGCTCACGAACCTCGGAGAACTCATCTTCCCAATCCCATGTTTGCCCTAACGGCACGTTCGATTGGTGCAGTTCGGCCAATCCAGCAGCTGTTTTCCGCAGCACTTGATTCAATTCTTCGATGACTTCAGGGGTTCCGTCTCGGAACGCGCTGACCATGAAACTCTTCAGGGTTTTTTCTTCGCGAATGGGGCCCTGGATCAGGACGCGTTCCTGTTCGTTATAGGCGAGGGGCTCTGCAATCTGAACTGTACCGCTAGACCCGAGAGGCGAGTTCCACAGCGCCATCATGCCATCAAAGGCATTCTTCCCCTTTTCACCCCGGTAGATTTTTGCGACGACCAGTTCGGGCCAACGGCTGTCAGCCGAAGTGTTTGGGGGATATTCGAGGTGGTAAAGCACGGTACAGCGACTGCCAGGTTTATAGCGGACAACCTTTGGGTTGCTCGCCTGTATTTGTAAATCGCGATAAGCAGGCGAGTCTGCCTGGATGTTACGCATCAAGAAGTGGCGTGACTCTTCCGGGTCGGTGAGAAAAGAGAGCGACGCCAGGACTGTTTCCGCTTCCTGCGATTTTAATTTCAAGTTGAGATCGGGGATGACCGCACGCCAGCCTTCCCTTCCAAAGGCGCCCTCGACCTGCGCTTCTTCCTCGGGAAGGATGCCAGGCGGATAAATGGCTCCTTCCAGTACCACAGTTTGCGGAGTCTCCTCTCCCGGAGGGGATATTGTCAGATGATACAGACCTGTCCAGTGTTCCGCTTTGAATCGGATATGGCCTACATCGCATTTTTGTAAGAGGAGATTGCCCTGTTTAAATTCTGGCACGATTTGAGAGAGTCTGGCGCAGACACGATCCGGGTCGCGCGCGGCGACCAGCCAGTCCGGAAGCCGGGAGAATGTTTCCAGCCCATTCCATATCACAGAGTCCTGTTCCTGATCGAATACCATTCCTGTTTCAGTCATAAGATGCTCTCCTCAAACAATGGATAAAAATGCTTTGTCTTTTTTAAGAGTGCGAGGGTGCGGGTAGTGTTTTTATACCCAGCCAGGCTTCTGCCACCAGGGCGGCTGGAAGCGGTGAAAAAGGACTCCGTTCGAAACCCCGGATCGCTTTGCGAAGCAAGCCGACCGCTTCATACCACCCGGCACGCTGCCAGAACCCGGATGGATACCCACTCGCGCTGCAGTATGTCTCAAGGAATTGCCGCTTTAGGTCTGGCAGCCAGCTTGTACAACGAGGTGGCTGCCCGCGGTTTTTGACGGTCTGTTTGACCTTCATCTGCTGTAACGTGGCTAAGAACGTACCGACATCTACAGCAGGATCTGCCATACCGCAGTGGTCAAAATCAAGAAGTGCGATCTGCTGATCCTGGATCAGAAATTGGGCGGGTTTGCAATCCCCGTGAACCATACAGGTTGTGGCTCCCCATTGATCTAACGTATCCAGCCAGGTTGACAGCGTATCTGCCAGTTTGATGATGTCATTGCCAAGCTCCGGATTAATCTCACCAATCCTGGCTCCCCGTTTTTTGAATCGCACAAGCTCAGCTTTGATCGAGCGCGACTTCCCGCCAACCAGCCCACTTGTGTGGAAGGCTGCCAGCGCTGAGGCGGCAGCCAGGGTGCCGGCGAACCCGCGCGGATCACAGGCTTCGGTTTCGCAGCTGATCAGGCTGTCTAACGGGACCCCCTCAATCGGATCTTGCAGAACCATGGCCAGATCGGGCAAAAAAGCAGCAGCTGTTGCGTATGAAACGTGGCCCTGCTTAGCAGAGACGGAATCAGAGAGTGACAGCATTTGCTGATAGACGTTCCCGGCCTTCCCCAGGTCATGGTAGATCTTGCCGTATAACACCCGTTTATATATTTCGCCGGATTCATTTTCCCGCAGCCACAGGTTGAGGCGCACGGTACACCGTCTTTCCGGGCGAAAGCGCAGCGGCTTTACTTCGCAGCGCAGAATTCGGGCAGCGCTGTTTTGAAGTTCAGGTAGCGCTTCTGTTAGCGCCGCCGAAACCTTTTGAGAATCAAGGACCTGGGTGAGAGTCGGCAGGGCCGGGTCATTCGGGAAGCGATACACCTGCATGCCCAGGGAGGGGATGACTCTGGTCGTCTCGGGTATCTGGCTCTCGTCTGCCTCCCATTTATAGGTTCCAATGACCAGCTGATCTCCCATCTGGTACAGGACACGGCAGTAATTGCCTGGCTCATACTTTACATCCAGGATATGGCACTCAGGTGGGCGGCCCTTGGTGCCTGTCGCCCCATTTTGACCTTCGGTCTTCTCAGGCGCAAGTTGAAATAATTGTTCGAGGAGTGGTCCCATCGTGCGGGGATGCAGAGCGATCGCAACCTGTTCGTTCTCTGGTATGGGCTGTTCGTGTACTGAAAGGGAAGTCCTTTTTTCAATCATGATGGCAACCTTTCAAAATCAGACGAAAGAAAACTGCAACTTAATAAAATCCAGGGTCAGAATCAGATACCGCGTAGGAGATAACCCAATATTCCTACGCGGCGCAAAGACCTCCTTAGTGATCTCGTCTTACCCTTAAAATTCTTAGCCTATCCATTCCCGAAGAGATCTATAAACTTCCTCGATCTGCCTTCGGGATTGATACAGCATTTTTCGTGTTCAGACAACCATAAAACCGGACGCCTAAGATTATAATAATATTGATAACCATTGTCAACAGACCGCGTTCCGTCAGAAAAATGTTAATGAGGAAGCTCATCTGAGCGAGTCTTTAAGGTAATTTGCGTTCTTTCGCGTAAATTCGCGGACTCACCCGATTGTGAGAAGACGATAGCACTTCGACTCTCTGCAATTGACAAATAGGGTCTAGATTATTACAATACATTTCACAGTTTTCCTGCTGATCGTGTGGATTACGAATTTATTCTGTTATTGGCATAATTGTTCAATTCGCTGGGAAATCTGCAGTATTCGCACAGAAGTTTCATCCTGCCTTTTCCGACCCGTAAACATTCTATCCTTTTCAATTTCATACTACGATGATCCTATAGGACTTCCTTCCAGAGCAACAGACAATCCGGGCTGAGCCAATGCTTGTGATTGTTTGTGCTGGCATTCAATACAGAGCAGGGAGTGTCAGAAAATGAATCATCCCGTTCGGACGCAGACTATCGTACTTTGAGCTTCAGTTAGTCATTATTAGGAGAAGACGTATGGAGTACCGTTTCGACTTTGACGATCAGTTACCTGACTTGCCAATGGCATTTGATTTTGATGAGGTAGCAGAGTTGTTCGAACGCAAGGTGTTTAGCCCGAATTCTTCCCAGGAGCCAGTGGGCACTTTAAACGTCAGGAAGTTGCAGGATGTGAAGTACAGACCCTCCGAACGCTGCGTGACCACATACGAATTAATTGTTGGCAGACCCGAGAGTTCTCCAGAACGGACGATCGGTGTGCTGGATTTTACGCCGGAAGGAGTGATCCCGCGTATTTACACAGCCGATGATCGCTTGCCCTGGTTAGCCAAGGCAACGGATATGAAAGAGATGCAACAGCGTTTTTCGGAGCTGCCAGGGTACGGCGATCAGTTAAAGCTCTGGGAGATCTTCCCCGTTCGTTACAAGCCGGGATTGCACTGCGTGATCCGTTATACCGCACAAACGCCTAACGGCAACAAGATGTTTTATGGGAAATCGTTCACTGGCAACGCGGAACGACTCATGAAGACGATCCAGGATCTTGACCAGGCTAGCCATGAGAATCCAGATATGCCTTTAATTTCCTCGCCGGTGGCGGTCTGGCCGGACATGGAGATGATTTTACAGGATGCGGTTCCCAACGGGGTTGAATTCACACATTTTATTTACGACCAAAGATATGACGTTTCTGTGCGAGAAAGCTGGATGGTAACAGCAGGCCGTGCGCTGGGTGTCTTCCATAATAATTCCACCGCCCCAAGCGAAACGAAAACGATTTATGATGACCTGGAAGATCTACGTGAATATACGGCGATCATTGCCAAGGTAAAACCCGACCTGGCCGTCAAATACGAAGAAGTCATTCAACATATCATCACAAAGGTGGATCATTTTACAGAGCCCGAGCCTGTTGCGAGCCATGGCGCGATGCGCACGGACCAGTTCATCCTGCAGGGAGACCGCCTGGCGATGATCGACCTCGATAGTTATTGCTGGGCGAACCCGGCGCGGGATCTCGGGAATTTCCTGGCGTACTTGTGCTGGAAGGCCATCCGCCAACCCGAACATGCTGAGTTTATCGAGCGTGCGGGTCGAGCGTTCTTGGAAGGATACCTAACCGTGCAGGGCGATATTGACAAAAGATGGTTGTCAGTCTATCAGGCGGCTTCCTTACTAAAAATTGCTGGTCGCCGTTTTAGAAGCCTGACATTTCTGGAATGGCCGCTTGTCATTCATCTTATTCAAGCTGCCTTTTCGGCGATTACGGAGGATTTAGCGAACCTTGAAGCAGACACGATCACCAACATTAAGGGAAAGTTGGTTGCTCATCTGCGGACAGCCAGCAGTAAAACGAAATTTCCAAAGGTGTTTGAAGATCGGCCATTCCCTGCACTTTGGAGTGCACTCAATGCGGAAATCATGAATGAAGATCTCTCACCTATGCTTGGTGAAGTCTGTTCTTCATCGGCCGCGCGTATTGTTACCCGCGTAAAACTTCTGGCTTATAAACCTGGGAAGCGGGGTGTCATTCGCTATGATCTGGACCAGATCGAGTGCCAAAAATATTCCTCCGTCTATGGCAAGCTTTATCCGGAACCATATTTATCGGAACGGGCCTACAAGATCATGAATACGCTGCACAATGAAGTGTTCCGTGATGCTCCGGACCTGGATGTGCCGGAGCCGTTGGGTGTGATCCCCAATTTAGGGATGCTAATTTTTATTCCGGCAGAGGGGAAATTGCTTGGGGATTACATCGCGAAACACTCGTTAGACAGTGAAGAGGCGATGCAGGCAATGGACCTCGCTGGAAAATGGTTGGGGCAACTGCACACGCACCAATTCCCGCTCGAGAAAGAATTCAAGGTCGAGAATGAAGTCGATAACATACACGAGTGGGCTGAATTGGTCTCTAAAAAATACCCTGCTGAAAGCAAGGCGGCGCATCATATTGCAGATTATCTGGTCCAGAAGGCAGCCGAGCTGGACTTTAGCGCTCGTGTTCCCATCCATAAGGATTTTCATTACGAGCATATTCTGATCGATGATGGGCTAAAGGTGTTCGATTTTGACGAGATGCGCCTGGGTGACCCAAATTTTGATCTGGCGCATTTTTGTGCTAATTTTTATCTGCTGGCATACCGAAACCAGGAACATACGGCGGCGTTTACAGATCTCCAAAACACCTTTTTAGACGCCTATTCCAGCGCAACAGGATGGCAATGGGACGAGAATTTCCTGTTCTTCTACATTTATTCC
>LLBZ010013029.1_pt2 | contig 11103 bp, 3 predicted proteins | sample 1489421 | NCBI WGS metagenome assembly LLBZ01 (sample SAMN04092657, study PRJNA295927) | soil metagenome | biome: Soil prokaryotic community; feature: Bulk soil; isolation source: soil from tomato rhizosphere | host: tomato cultivar Moneymaker | place: South Korea | collected 2011-11-01 | reverse complement strand
GCACTCGGTCGTGTCTGCTCAATGATGTTGGCGACTTCAATCTCGATCAAGGCAGCGAGCATGGCGGGCGATATTGATACCGACTTGTTCGTCTCATTCCTTACCCTCAGGACAGGAACAGGTTGGCCTGCCGCAGTAAAAAAATCAGCCCTCTCGGTCGTACAGAACAGGAACGCCAATTCTTCCGCCGATTCGCCAATGACTTCTGCCACTTGCATGCGCTGCTCAAGCTGCGCCGATGAGACACGAAAGTAGGCAGTGCCATAAATGCTGTGGAATAGCCCGGCAACGCAAACGTGCTGCGGATTTCCCCAGCTCTTCAACAGATCGTGCGTTCCCTTCAAGTGAGCGAAGAGCGTTCGTCCGCTGTGTGACCGCTGGTCGGTGCCGAACTCCTCGAGCAATCGGAGATGTGAAGACTCAAGCATGTCGACTCGTAGAGGTGCAAAGCAAATTTATGATCATGCTGCAACAGGCATGGAATAGCCTTCCATTAGCGCCACGATCACTTTTCGCGAACCGGAAAAAGGACGGCGGCCATGCGCGGCTTGCATGTTATCCACCAAAACCACGTCGCCTTTTTGCCAGGGAAAAGCAATCGCTTCTGCATTCACTGCATGCCGAACCGCTTCCAGATCCTCGATCGGCAGCTCCCCTCCGTCGCCGAAATAGGCCTGGCGAGGCAGCCTATCCGGGCCGAACTGTCTGATCAATGCCGAGGCGTTGGCCTGCCCCAGGCTTGATACGTGAAACAGATGGGCTTGATTGAAAAGGAACCGCTCATCGGTCACAGGATGAAGGGCAGTGCCCTGACATATCTGGCTGGTGCGAAGGATATCGTTATCGATCCACTCACAGTCAATTCCATGACTGAAGCAGAATTGCGCGACGACTTCACGGTCCTCGGTCTGAAACGCCTTCTGCCAGGGAATGTCCACATACGGATGATAGTGGCGGACATACTGAACGCCGCGTTCTTCGAATTTATCCAATAGGCGCTCACCCACCGCAGTCGTCACGCGCCGCATATCGGCCAAGGGCGTTTCGCCACCTGCCTGCGCCGGAACGAGACAACATAACGACAACTTGAGTGGCCAATCGCGCTGATAGGCGCATTCGTTATGGAGTGGAATCTCGAGAGCGGCCGGGTATTCCGTCGCCGTAAAAATCTTTTCGCCGATCATGGTCCTCGGTGTAGAGCTGTAGATATAGTCGATCCGCTCTTTCGTGAGTGCGGCGACGAAGCGGTCAAAGTCGGCTATATCTGAAACCGCAAAACCGCGAAACAACAAGGCTGCGTGTTCCAAAAGCATGTCCTCGAGCACGACTGAATTTTCCTGCACGAATGCAGCGAGGTCGCGGCCGGAGGATGCTGCCTTGATGATTAGAGGCAATCGGCTTTTGCTACTGAATACTCGAGATTCCATACCTGACATGGTTATTCTTTTCTTCTTTTTGCCGAGCGACTGAAAGAGCGTCCAACGCAGTTGCATGGCAGTCACCGCCGCAAACATTCACAATTTCTTTTGAGTAGGCGCTCAGCTTACAAACAACCCAAGCCCAAGAAAATAGCCCCCTTGGACTATTAGCGCAGTTTGCATATCAGTGCATGTGCGCTGCAGGCCGCTTCACGCACATGACTACGTTACTCATCGCGCATCTTGGTGGGGAGCCCGTTTTGATTTCCGTGACCGTCCGTTCAGTTATCGGTCAAGCTGTCTCATCCATCTGTTCCACAAGACATGCTGAATTTCCGGCTGCTCTGAGCGCACTGTGTTGCATGAGGTGTGAGAGAAAGCGTTCAAGCCAGTTTCCGTCAATTTCCGGAAATTCGACACCGAGGTTGCGCAACAAGGAGAGTGTGCGTTCGTTGGAGTAGATGACGTTCCTCCTTGGCCTTGATGCCCAGAACAGGCCCAGCGACTGCTCGACGCCACGCGTGGCCGGACCTGACGCAAGCGAGTCAACCAGCGTCATTGTCTCTACCGGCTGCAATCGAATTCCCAGACGGACAAGAGCGTTGAAAATTTCCGGATATGGCGTTGCCTGACCATTATCGACATGGAAGGTGCCGGGCGTGGTCACCGGGCTCAGCGATATGCGCACAATCCCTCGGGCCACCACGTCGACCGGGCTCAATACAATGTGCTCCTGGGTGCGTGCCGGGAAGGTGCCGCTGGCAATGAGCCCGCGAAGCACCTGGATGAATTGATTGTCTTCGGCGTTCCGCTGAAATACTGCGGTGCCGGAATGGGCCGTGACATTGCCGGATCGATAGATATACACCCTGCCTTCGGATGCCGCGTGGTTCCTCAACAGCACTTCAGCCTGGTATTTCGACCGCTCGTAGTGGTTCTGGAACTGCTGGCGGATGTCGAGACAATCTTCATCGAACCTTACCCTCCTTTCATTGGCAACGAAACCGGCAACAGCCAATGTCGACATGTAGTGGATGTCCAACGTTCTACCCGCCGTTGCAAAGGCAATGATATTGCGCACGCCGTCTACATTGTGCCGCTCAAAGTGCTCGCTCTCGCCGAACAGGCGGACGTCGGCGGCAAAGTGATAAACCGCATCCACGCATTGGACCAGCTCCAGGTATCGAGACTCGGCGAGTCCGAACTGCGGCAGAGAAACGTCTCCTGCTATCGCCGTAATCCTGGACTGGACCGATTCCCAAGACAGTTCGGGCACATGATATTGAAACGCCTTGGCGAGTCGCTCCTGGGGCGCAAGTTCGCCGTTGTAGCGCAGCAAGCAGTAAATATGCGCACCGGATTGCCTTAAGAGTTCTTCGAGAACATGCACGCCAACAAAACCGGTTGCCCCGGTCAACAGAACCGTTCTGTAGGCTTTATTCTGCTCTGCGAATCCGCCGGAAGCGGACAACGACCGGGGAACGTAAGTCAACAGGCCACCGGTTGCCATCTCCGACACTACCCAGTCGCTTGCGTCAAGCCGGTCCGACGACTTGCCATGAAGTACAGCCCTCATCCCGGCTGCGACGCTCTGCAGCTCGTGTCGACGAAAGTACTCTCCTGAATAGCAAAATTCGGCTATAAGAGCGCCGTTCATCATCTTCACCGTGAAGACAAGATCGTAGGGCCGGTGGTTAGCCTTTCCTCGTGCCGGCGCTGGCGTCAGCGAGGAAATCTTCAACGGCAAGACGGCGTCCTGCCGAATGCGGAAGTCGCCGAGAAAATTGAAGCATAGACGGGGCTCGTTCCGGGGAATCTCGCGACCGGTGTCATTCAACAATTCATATCCGAGCCCAAGATGCCGAATTCCACCCATCGCCGTCGAAACCGATCGCATTGTTTCAAAGACGTCGTTCCGGTCGACTTCAAGGGCGAGCGGAAAGATCGATGTGAACCAGCCCACGACACGCGAAACATCGCCATCGGGATCGAGGCATTCCCTGCCATGGCTTTCAACCGCAATGGAGACAGTGTCGACAGCCTTTACTTTTGCATAGGCATAAGCGAACGCACCGAGCAACACCGTACTCAAATGGGCCTGTAGCGCGTCGCAAAAGCGGGAAGTCGCTGCCGGCACGCCATTGGACGACATTTTTACCCACAGCGTCGACGCATTTTCTTCCTTGCCGAAGGCAGGCTCGTCTTCCGAGTCATGCCCACCCCGCTGGAGTACGTCCGCGGACATCGGAATATCGGCAGTCAGTTGCGCAGCGTGTTCGTAAAGATGGTTCGTCCAATGCCAGAACGTGAACGATCGATTGGAGAACGTGCTGGATTCTCCCCGTATCCGGGCGGCGTAGTCGCGCACGATGTCGTCAATAACAATGCGCCATGACACGGCATCAATGCACAAATGATGAGCCGCCAGGATGAGTATGTGACGGCAATCGTCAACACGCGCCAGATGCAGCCTGAACACTCTTCCAGACTGAAGGTCAATCGTTTCCTGGATCTGTTCCGACAGGCGCGCTACCAGGAAGTCAAGGCAGGAGATATCCATGCCGCGATGATCGGAGTAACTGAATGGCTCGACCTGTCCGACTGGCACCGCTACCGGAGGCCCGTCATGGGACGATGCAGGAAAACGCGTTCGCAACAAAGGGTGGCACTCGGTCAAGACCTGGACCGTCTGTTCCATTGTGCATCGGTCGATAATAGTTTCCGACTCCAGGACAAGCAATTGATTCCAGTGATTCGGGCTGGAGAATTGCTGTCGGTGAAACCATCCTTGCGCCGGTGAATTTCTTGCCGCTACGGGTGCCTGCCAACGAGACTCGGCTGAGTCAGCCGCGCCATCCTCGCCGCTGATGACCTGCGCCATTTCTCGAATGGTCGAATGGTCGTTGAAGAGACGGGCAGTGATGCGATAGCCCTTTAATTGCAGGTCCGCGATGATTTGTATCGCGACCAGCGAATCACCGCCGAGGTCGAAGAAGTCATCGTCGATGCCAAACTGCATCGAGGGCATGTGAGCGGACCATACCCGGTGTATGTCGATTTCTTCCGGCGTTCCCGGTGGCTGCTGCCGGGCACCGGCAGCCGGCAGCACGGCCGGCTCGGCAAATTCGCTGTCCACGATTGCCTGGATGGTGCGATGATCGACCTTGCCATTTTTATCCAGTGGCAGCACATCCCGGCTGATGATATGCGCCGGAATCATATACGGCGCCAATGCTTTCTTCGCCTGGTGCCGGAGGTCCCGCCTCTGCCCCTTGTTCAACGCTGGCGCCACTACCGCAACGAGTACCGTCCGATCACCACTTTGCCGGGGTACGGCAACCGCAGCATGCACGCCGTCTAACGCCCGGAGCAGCGTTTCTACCTGTTCCAGTTCGACACGGTGACCATTCAGCTTTACCTGACGATCTACCCGCCCAAGGTATTCCACGACGCCTGATTCATCGATGCTCACCCAGTCGCCGCTCCTGTAGAACCGTCCCGCATGACCCGGAATGGCGACAAATCTGTGCGATGTCTGAGCTTCGTCGCGCACATATCCTTGTGCGACGGAAGGGCCTCCGATATAAAGCTCGCCGGTACACGACCTGGTTGCATAGGTTTTGTCATCCACGCCGACGACGAACTCCGTATCGCCTATCGGTGTGCCAATCGGCACCGAGGCACGCCCTGCAAGCTGCGTTAGCTCGCTCGGGCGGAGAACGTTCATGGCAACGCCTACTGTCGTTTCTGTCGGCCCGTAGTGATTCACGACGGTCTCCGCCACGCCGGCAAGGCAGGTTTCGCGCACGAGGTCGGGCGACAACCGCTCACCTCCGACAATAAGCGCCTTCAATCTATGCTTGTTTGCGGCCAAATTCTCAAATGCGGGCAGCACAGCTCGCCAGTGTGACGGCGTTATCTTTATCACATCGATCCGCCGCTGCTCCACATAACGCCGCAAGGCTGCAGGGTCATGCCGTACCGCGTCAGGGACGATTTGCAGCGTTCCGCCAGTCCAGAGTGCAAGAAACAAGGAGGTGTTGCCGAGATCTGCGTTGAATGTGCTGAGATGAGCGTACGACCATGCATCCGCAACCGAAAGTCTCTCAATGGCGGACAACGTGTAGTGGCGGATGTTGCCATGGGTAACCGCGACACCCTTGGGATGACCGGTCGAACCCGAGGTGTAAGAGACATACGCCGTATCGTCGATTGATACCGCCGGGAGCGGCAGAACGCGTGCAGTTCTCATCCCCGCGATGTCAACAGCTTGCAATCCTTGAGCGAGGACCCGATCGATCCGGCCTGATGAAGTAATGACTGCAGAAGGCCGGGCATGCTCCAGGCGAAACATGTGATTCGCGGTTAAACCGTCATCCTCGACAACGGTATATGCCGCTCCCGCTTTCAGTACGCCTACCATTGCAGTAACAAGATCGACGCCGCGTGGAAGATAAATAGCGACAGTGCTTCCGCCGGCAACGTTCTGTACGATCAAATGCGATGCAATGCGGTTGCCATGGTCATCCAAAGTCGCGTAGGACAGCGCGGTCGACTCATCGACCAATGCTGTCCTTTCCGGAGCCTCTGCAGCGATCAATGTCAAGCGGTCTATCAAGGTCGCTGTATGTCGATTGTTCATCATGTTTTCTCTCTTCTACAGCAGAAGGCAGTGCTTTGAGCGCACAACTATGCTGTCAAATAGGTTCTTTGCATGAATCCATCGACGCCAAAAGCGATTCCACTTCTTCGTCGGACAGTTCATCAATGGATGCCAACAACTTCACTGCCTCATCCCTCTGCGGAAGCACACCATCCTGCGGGGAAACGGGAATCTGTTCGCGGTTCCTCGCGGATGGCATCTCCATTTCCTGCGCCAGCAATACAGCAATGTCATCGAGACTCGCCCCCTCAAGAAACTTGATGATGGGTACCGCAACTCCCAGCTCCGGTTCCACCCTATTCTTGATCTCGAGCGCCATCAGGGAATCGATACCCATCTGATTCATGGGTCGACTTGTGTCAAGTTCGTCCGGAGAGACGCCTAGCGTCCTTGCCAGTTGCTTGCTCAGGTAAACGCACAATTGCCTTTCTCGTTCTGTTTTGTCCAAGGACAGCCAGTCAATGCGCGCAGGCCCATTCTTTTTTTCACCCGACTTTTCTGTCGACAACTCATGCTTTCGAATCACCTCCGCGAAGAAAGGCATCCCGGCAATCTGGGGGTACGTGTCACGCATCTGACGCCAGTTCACCGGCATTACGGCCACCTGTGCAAGGTCGTATCGCAGCAACTCCTCTAGCATCGCGAGTGCGCGGTCCGGCGACATGCTGTCAAAGCCGCGCAGCGCAAATACCTCGGCTGCGCCGCCATGTCGTGCAACCAGCCCAACCTCGGACCAGCCGCTCCAGTTGACACTCAGAGCCGGCAAGCCGCGCGCGCGCCGATGATGGGCGAGTGCATCCAGAAAGGCATTGGCCGCCACATAGTTCCCCTGCCCCGGTGCACCGAGCAAGGACGCCACCGAAGAAAACATCACAAAGAAGTCGAGCGCCGACGCTGCGGTCAGCTGATGCAGGTTCCAGGCCCCCGTCACCTTTGGCGCCAGCACTGCTTTGAAGCGTTCATCGTCGAGGTTATGCAGCAGCCCCGGATCCACGACCGCCGCTGCATGCACTACCCCCTTCAACGGCGGCAAACCGTTGCCGCAATCCGCAAGCACGGCCGCCACTTCGGATTCCTTCGTGACATCCGCCCTTGCAACGCAAACACGAGTGCCATCAAGCTCCATGGCTTTGATCACCTCCATGGCGCCGTCGGACGGTGCACTCCTGCTCATCAGAATGAGGTGGCGTGCCCCGCGTTCGTGCATCCACTGGGCAATCTTGAGTCCGATGCCACCAAGTCCTCCTGTGACGAGGTAGGTCGCCACTCCGGACAAAGCCACGGGATCGTCAAGCCTGATCTCTTGGTCATTGTCGGTACCGATGGCTTGCAGCGAAGGCGTTCGCGTTGGCGTCCGGCGGCTGAGCGGCAGCTGTTGAAGCGATGGCTCATATCTGCCATGTCGCCGCAGCGCAATCTGCGTTGCCCCTCCTGCTGACCGGAGCAGTTCTTCAACGAGTGGAGCGACATCGTCGCGCTCTGCATCATCAGGCAGGTCGATGAGCGTTGCACCGAGTTCCGGATGCTCAAACGAGATCACCTTTCCTAATGCCCAAACCGGAGCCTGCTGGACTGCGGCATCCTCCCCACCGACCGACTGACTGCCACGGGTGACGAGAATGAGCTTGGCGTCGAGCGCCTTGAATCGCGAGACCAACACGCGCACAAGCCGAAGTACGCTCAGACATCCGTACTCCGCTGCCTGCTGCCACTGACCGCAGAAGTCTTCCGACGGACTGGAATGCAGGCTCCACATGTGCACCACCGACCAGGATTTGTCCGGATGGCTTTCTGTCAGGTCCTGGAGCAGCAATCCGTAGTGCTCCGGATTGACTGGATTTATACGATAGCTCTCCGTGTTGGTACGCTGGAAAACCTTGCCGGGTGAAACGATGGCCACCTTGCCACCGAGCCGGCGCAACTCTTCAACCGCTGCGTCTCCCGCTGCAGTTCCCCCGAACACAATCCAGTGACGCGATTCCGCATGTCGAGGTGCAGGGCGGTACGGTTTAACTGCCGCTTGCCAGCCCACCTCATAAAGACAGGTGTCCCGATCCCGACTCGCAATTTTTTTACCGAATCCCACTCGCTCAAGGGCGAATCCTGTTAATTCCAGCAGCAGCTTGCCAGATGTATCGAAGACCTGAACGTCGCCCTTTACCTCCTTGCTGTCGTTACCGCTACCTGCATGCAGCGTAGCGCGACTCCATAGACGGCTACCCTTATCAGGGAAGGCGTTTACCGTCAGACTGGCCAGACCAACCGGCAAATAAAGGTCGCGTGTCGCCACCGCATCACCGCCGGCATGCAAGGGTCCCGCCAGGACTTGCAAGCAGGCATCCAGCAAAGCCGGGTGAACAAAGTAAGCCTCTGTCACGGCTTCCTCTGCCGGCTGAATGAGACCGACCGCCTCCATGTTTTTTCGCCACAACTGTTGGACGCCTTGGAAAGCCGGTCCGTATTCAATTCCTCGCTCATCCAGCGAAGCGTAGTGCTCATGGCAGCCAATGACACCCGGGAACTCGATGGCCGTTGCCGAGGCGGTAAACGGTGTGTCCGTACAGGTATCTCTTGTTTCGGCATTGGGTGTCACGGTGACACTCGCGTGCAGAGCCCAGGCGGCAGTACTGTCATGGTCGCCTGCGCGGCTGTAAAACCGGATCCTGCCACTCTCTTCCGACTCCCGCGTCAGGACCACTTGCATCGTCACCACGCCTTGTTCGGGGAGAAACAGGGCTTTTTCGATCGCAAGATCACGCAAGGCGAGCTTCTGCAGTTTGAAGATCTGGATGCCAGCCGCCAATGCCAACTCCAGGTAGGCGGTGGTCGGCAGAATGATGGCGCTCTGGACCCGGTGGTCAGCAAGATAAGGAAACAATTCGGCGCCGAGCGTGACTTCCCATAGGCATATACGATCGTCGGCTGCGAAATGCAATTGCTTCGTCAGCATTGGGTGACCATGTCCTTGGGCCGCCGAATGAGAAGCGACTTCGGACTGAGCAATCCAGTGCCGCTTTCTCTGCCACGGATAGGATGGCAGGTCCACCAGCCTGCCGTCGCCAAAGACTTTCTCCCAAGGCACCGGATAACCATGGGTGTAAAGCTCTCCCAGTGCCGCCGAGTTCCGTTGTCTGTCATCTGCATTGCGCCATAGCGCGGGGAGGACAGCGCCATCTTTGTTCACGTGTCTGAGACACTGTGCCACGGCATGCGTCAACACTGGCGGATAAGGGGCGACCTCAAGGAAAGCATTGTGTTCCAGATTGGCGAGATGGGTAATCGCATCTGCAAACAGAACAGCCTCTCTAACATTGCGCGCCCAATAATCCGCTTGCAGCGTGCAGCCATCCGCCGGCTTGCCACTGATTACCGAGATGAATGGTATGACTGCATCGCTTGCCTGAATCGCGCCAAGTTCGCGCACCAGGTCATCCGTATTGATGGCACTGCTATGACCGGCTCCCGGCGCGTTGAGGAAGCTGAAGAATATGTTCTTGTCAGCAAGAATGGCGGCAACTTTCTTTACTTGTTCCGTGCTGCCGCACAGGACAACGGACGTGGGACTATTGCTCACTGCAACCGACACGTCGCTTGCATGTTCGTCCAGGATGGCGCGCATCGCTTCTCGCGGCAATTCAACGCTGAGCATGGCTCCTGACGCGCCGGCTGCGGCGCGTTGGAGCAAGCGACTGCGGACAAAGATGATCTTGACTGCATCGTCCAGACTTATTGCGCCGCATACGCAGGCCGCTGCGACCTCGCCAAAGCTGTGTCCCACCACTGCCGCAGGCTCGATTCCCTTGGATCGCCACATGGCGGCAAGAGCCACCTGATAAGCAAACTGGCATGGGTGATATATGCTGATGTCCAGCGGATCCAGACGCTGGCCGTCTGCGCCTGTCAAGCGATCGATCAGTGACCATTCCACATGCTCGCGGAACACGTTGCCGATGTTGCGAAGGGTATCGGCAAACACGGGCTCGGCATCAAGAAACTGTGTGCTGAGCGCCCAGTTCTGAGCACGATGCCCCGAGAATACGAAGACCAATTTGGACCGTAACGAAGCTGCGCCGAGTGAACAAGACATGCCGGCAAGGAGCTGATCCGCAAGGAAGGCGCACAGCTTCTTCTTCAAGTCCTCCTCTGAGCTGAAAGTAATGGCAATGCGATGCGGATGATGATCGCGGCGCACTGCGGCTGTGTAACACAGGTCTGCGAGCGAAATGCGGTTTTCCGACTGTTCAATGTGTGCAAGGTAAAGAGCCGCCAGCTGCTTCAGGGCAGCAGTGTCACGTGCTGAAATGACGAGCAATTGAGGCGGCAGCGTGCGCACATTTTCACTACTGATGTCGAGTGCGGCAGGCGCTTGTTCCAGCACAACGTGCGCATTTGTTCCACCGAAGCCAAACGCACTCACTCCTGCCAGCCGTCGCCCGTCTTGCTCCGGCCAGGATGTACAGCTATCTTGCACCCGCAAGCCAAGCTGCTCAAAGGAGATTCTGGGATTAGGTTCACGATAGTGCAGGCTGGGCGGCATGATTCCGTTCTTCAGCGCTAGCGCGACCTTGATCAGGGACGCAACCCCCGCCGCTGCTTCGGTATGACCGATGTTTGACTTCACCGATCCAATCGCGCACGGCACGCCGCCGGGGCGGCCTTCGGAGAGGACGGCACCAAGAGCGCTCGCTTCAATTGGATCCCCAAGCGGGGTACCAGTGCCATGTGCTTCTACATATTGGACGTCCTGCGGTGAACGCATTGCGTTCGCATACGCGTTTTGCAGCACCGCCTTTTGCGCTGTGTGATTAGGGGCGGTGATTCCATTACTCTGACCATCCTGATTGACGGCACTGCCGGGAATGACTGCATAGATGCGATCGCCGTCCGTTAACGCCTGCTGCAACGGCTTGAGCACCACCACGCCCGCCCCCTCGCTGCGCACCATGCCGTTTGCCCCCGCATCAAACGCTCTGCATTGCCCGTCAGGACTCGTACCGCCGGCGTTGGAAAAGCACAGGGTGA
>LLBZ010015478.1_pt1 | contig 11105 bp, 11 predicted proteins | sample 1489421 | NCBI WGS metagenome assembly LLBZ01 (sample SAMN04092657, study PRJNA295927) | soil metagenome | biome: Soil prokaryotic community; feature: Bulk soil; isolation source: soil from tomato rhizosphere | host: tomato cultivar Moneymaker | place: South Korea | collected 2011-11-01 | reverse complement strand
CAGATGTCGTGCAAACCTACATCCCTCAGGCGGCTAATGCCTATGTGACGCGTTATCTCATCGAGCGCGAGCCGAGGGTGTTCGACCCGGAGCGTGTCATAAGAGAGGCGCCCGCGTGGCGCGATGAAATGGTTCAGCTGCATAGCGAGGTGAACGGACCCGAATACTGGCGCAACTTATTGTGGCTGACGATGAAGGAAATTATCTCTGAGCCGAACTACTCTCCAGCAGAGCTAGCGCGCGTCGAAAAGCCAGTGCTGGTGATCATGGGCGCGGACGACACGGTCAACGCCCCAGATGAGCACGCGCAATATATCGCGAACAATATCCCAGACGCCGAGCAGTGGATCCCCGAAAAGACCGGACACAATGTCCATCTGGAGCGGCGCGAGGAATGGCTTACGAAAGTATTGGATTTCTTGGAGAGAAGAGGATAATAAGAGCATACGTTGGTCGAGTAAATTTGAGATGAAACTTCACTGGGAACCCATCACACTCGAGCTCAAAACCACGTTCCGTGTTGCGCATGGCGCAAGCGACCAGCGCCACAACGTCCTTGTCTATCTAGATAACGGGGTAGGGGAGGCGGCTGCCGTTCCTTACTATGGGGAAACACAGCAGGGGATTATCGAATACTTGAAGTCTGTTCCGGACCTGGGCGACGATCCTTATGACATCGATGCCGTCTTAGCAAAGCGACCACCGGGCTCGCGCGCGGCCCGTTCCGCGATCGATGAGGCGCTGCACGACCTGTGGGGCAAAAGGCTGGGACAGCCGTTGTACAAGCTGTTCGGTCTAAATCAGGACAAGTTACCTCTCACTACCTTCACCATTCCCATCGACGAGCCTGAAATGATGGCGGAGCAGGCCAAAGCCTCAGGTTATCCTCTGCTGAAAATAAAGCTTGGGAGCGAGAAAGACGAGGAGATCGTCGCGGCGATTCGGGAAGCTACCGACGCCAAACTGCGCGTGGACGCCAATGCCGGCTGGAGCCGCGAACGGGCCCTACAGATCATCCCTCGTCTGGAAGAATATGACCTGGAGTTCATCGAGCAGCCTCTGGCCGTGGAGGACGTGGAGGGCTATTTCTGGTTGAAAGAAAAATTACGTGCGCAGAAAGTAAATATTCCCATCTTCGCCGATGAGACCGCAAAGACCTCTTACGATGTCGCGAAGCTTGCCGGCGCGGTCGATGGCGTTGTAGTGAAGACGATGAAGAGCGAAGGCATCCGGGAAGCGCTGCGGATGATCCACACGGCACGGGCGCACGATATGCAGATCATGGTGAGCTGCATGGTGGAATCTTCTGTGGGCGTCACCGCGGCCGCACACCTCGCACCTCTATGCGATTACGCCGATCTGGATGGGCCGTTACTGATCAAGAACGATCCATACTGTGGCTTGACGTACGACGGCGCGAAGTTTACGCTGCCGAATGGCCCTGGTTTGGGAGTCGTACGAAATTAGCTTCATAGTGGCGACTTCAGTCGCCCAAAAACGACTAAAGTCGTTACTACTTCACATCTTCGGCAAGACACCGCCGGTCCTTTCCATATAGTCCTGATATTGGGGGCCGAAAGAATCCAGCATCATCTGCTCTTCCGCTTTGACACGCAGGAAATAGAAAGGGATAAAAGCCAGCAGGTTCAGGAACCCCGCGATCCAGTTGTGGAGAAGCAACGGCTGTGCAAGCGCCACCAGCCATTGCGAGGCATACATGGGATGTCGAATCATCCCATAGATGCCGCGCGTGATCAATTCATGCTTCTCTCGAATTTCAAGGGAGGGGGACCAGTTGAGTCCCAGGTCCGCGTGCGCGCGCCAGAAGATAAAGAGCCCGGCCGCCAGGATCAGGACTCCGAGCCAGCCGGCCCATGCCGGCAGGGTGTAATTGGCAAAATCCAGCCAGTTCGTCGCCGCATAGATGATCGGCATGATGAACCCGCCCAGGAACAAAAGCACGAGGATGAAGATCTCCTGATTGGTCACACGCTGCTCGCTCATCTTTTCCTGTTTGCGCTTTCGGTTGAGCGGCGCGCGGATGATTATCTCGATGACCAGGGCTGCAAAGTAAATGGCGGTGAAGATGTCCATGTTGTTCCTTCAAGGTTTCAGATAACCCTGCAGTTCAATTGCGAAGCATCCCCGTGGGACTGCAGGGTTATCTGAATAATTTAACTTTCGGCTTTTTCCACCACGACAGTGGCTTCGCTGATGAGGGCGGCGATCGCTCCGATGGCGGCAAGCTGCGGGGCGAGCAATACCCCCACGACTCCAAGGGTTACGGGGATCTCCATCACCGTCTTGCCTTCTTTGTCCTTGATGATCACCCGGCGGATGTTCCCTTCATGGAAAAGCTCTTTGATCTTGGCGATCAGCTTCTCGCCTTCCACACGGAATTCTTCGGTCTTGAATTTTTGTTCGGACATGGGTTTCTCCTATTCGTAGAAAGAATACATTCCATTCTACGTTGGCAAGTAACAAGGGTTTCAAGCAGGATTTTGTTCATCCAGCAGTTGTACTGATGGATGACGGGACACGGCAGTTACACTGCCGTGCGAGCGATCTTGTTTGCGACAACGGGCAGTACAACTGCCCTGACAACACAGAATCATTCAAACCACTTCTCGTCCAGCGGCGGCCATTCGTCGGATTGGTCGGCGCGGTCCTTCCAGTTTTCCTTACCGCTCCACTCCTCGATCTGGATGGCGTATATAGAGGTACGTTTCAGCTCCTTTTCCGTAATCTCGCGGAATTCCTTGCCGGCCGTCATGGCGGGAAAATACTTGTGGATAAGTCCATACATCACCCGGCGCGCTTCTTCCGGATCACTGATCAGACGAGCCTTGCCGAAGACGGTCACGCTTCGGAATTGCAGGGAGAATTCGAGCGCGACGTTCGCAGGAAGCATTTTGCCCAGCTCACTCGCCTCGAAACAGACTCTCGGGTTGTTCTCGATATTGGCACGGATTCTGCCCGCGACGTTCGAGTGAAAGATGATCTGGTGCTTCTCTTCGTCGAACCAAAACGTGGTCGGGTTCAGGAATGGCTGACCGTCTTGCACCGATGCGATATGTCCAATTCTGGTTTCACGCAAGAAGACGCGGATCCAGGCATCGTCGCGTTGGTATTCAGGAAGACGCTGGAACGCCGTGGGCGAAACATTTCGATAATCGCGCGGCATGTTATCGCAGTGCCCGCTGGTATATGAAGAGCTGAACAAAAAAGCTCGCGACGACCGCCAGAATGGATAAGAGGAAATGTAAGAAGCCAACAGACAGGAAAGCCCGCTGTAAGAAGAATGTCGCCGCACCGAAAGTCAGGCTGCTGATCAAGACAACTTCCCTGGCCTGATAGTAAGAAATACTATCCTTTTTATGCTTTGAAGGCAGTGTGCTAGTTTTCCAGCGAAATGCCTGTTTGAATGTTTGATTCTGGCTCATCATGTAATCCTTGAGTTGGTTCATGGCCAGAGCAGATTCATACCAGGCGGCCCGTAACCGCGCTAATTGCATTACGGTGGAGGATCCCATCAGGGTCAGTAAAGCAAAGAGACCGCTGAAAATCAGATTGACCGTTCGTAGGGGAGAATTGATATCGAGTAATTGCGTGCCGAGCAAGGCCGCGACGACCGAGCCAACGGCAATGAGGTAGAAGGAAGAGACGCGTGCCCGGTCTTCATTGGCCTGAATCGCCGTCTGCGCGATGTAATTGAACTCAGCCGCCAAAAGTTCGTCGAACTCAACAGGAAGGGGTTCGTCCGTGTCCATAACGGGATTATACCTTCCCGAGGATTCGGCTTCAATCTGTGGAGGATGGGTTGGCCCGCGCCATCTGGCGCCGCGCAGGAGCGCTTAACGCGAGATAGCATAATGAGATGATGATACCGATCGCCAGGCAGCCCATCCAAAGCGCGTTGCTTCCCCAAAGGTCGTACGTCCAGCCACCGGCGAGGGGACCAATGAAATACGACAATCCCCAGGCCGCGCCGAAGATACCCTGGTAGAGGCCGCGTAAGTCTATGGGCGAAAGGTCGGCGATGATGGTTGGGCTCACGGATGTCGCAGCGATCTCGCCCAGGGTCCAGATGGCCACGCTCAACGCGAACAGAGGCAGGTTTGTGGCAAGGGCTGTAACCCCAAAGCCCACCCCCATCAGCAAGGAGGCGACGGCAACCGTTTCGAAGCGCGGCCACTTTGCCGCCATATTGCTGACGGGGATGGTCGTCAGGATGATCAGGAAACCGTTCACGGCAATGGCCATCCCATACTCGCGCGGCCCCAGTCCATGGGCCTGCATATCGAGCGGCAGGGTGACGTTGCCTTGCATATAAACGATACCGAAAAAGAGCGTGATAAAAGAAAAGATCAGCAGGATCGGCGCGCGTTTGAGCTGAGAGATTCGCTCAGCCAATGGAAGATGAGAGGCAGCGTGTGCCTCGGCGGGGCGCGTCTCGCGGATGCCGAAGAAGACGATGAAGCCAAAGGCCGCAGTGGTCAAGGCGTCGGCCAGGAAGAGGATGAAGAAGTTGTAGTCCGCGATGAGACCTGCGAGCAGGGGCGCGACCGCCGCGCCCATATTGATCGCCCAGTAGTTATATCCGTAGGCGCGCGGCCGCGATTCAGACGGCACGAGGTCCGCAATCGCCGCGCCGACCGCCGGTCGGTAGAGATCCGTAAAGAAACCGACGACGAAGGTACAGATGGAGATGAGGACGAGGTCACGCGCCAGGCCGAGGACCACCATAAAGATCGGCGTGATGAAGAAGCTCATCAGCATTACGGGGCGGCGGCCGAAGCGATCGGTCAATTCGCCGCCCCCCAGCTGGGCAAGGAACGATCCCGCGCCGAACAGGGAAACCACCAGCGCCGCCGTGCTCACAGGAATCTCCCGCTGGGCAGTGAGATAGAGTGTAAGGAAAGGGATAACAAACCCGCCGAGACGGTTGATCAGCGTGCCAGTCCAGATCAGCCAGTATGTCGGAGGCAAGCCCTCGACGAGGGAGGCGAGACGCTTTTTATTCATGTCCGTTTTCCTTTGGAATATGCAAAACTATAACAGATGTTCTAAAAATAAAAGAGCCTCCGAGGAGACTCTTTCTTACCTCGCTATTCGTTTTGCTCGTGCAGCGCTCGACAGGGTCTAAACCTCAAACGCCCACTCGCCAGAGCGCATGACGGGTTCGCGCGTGTCATCTTCCTTGATGCCGTCGATATCCATTTGCGAGGAGCCGATCATAAAGTCATTGTGGGTCAAACTGAAATTACCACCGTTGGCTTGAAATTCCTCTTCTGTCATTTCATGACCGCCATTCATATTGAAACGATATGCCCTGCCGATCGCAATGTGTGAGGCGGCGTTTTCGTCAAAAAGCGTGTTATAGAACAAGTGACCACGCTGGCTGATCGGAGAGCTATTCGGAACCAGGGCGACCTCTCCAATGCTTCGTGCACCCTCATCGGTTTCGATCAATTTTCGCAGATGTTCCTCACCCTTATTAGCACTGATCTGCGTGATTTTTCCGTTCTCAAATGAGAATACAAGGCCTTCCACAACATTGCCGAAAACGACCAGAGGGCTTGAGGCGCTGACCGTTCCATTGACCCTGTCCTTGTGTGGCATGGTGAACACCTCTTCGGTTGGCATGTTTGCCGTAAATTCAATACCATTTTCTGCTTTCATTTGGGCTGCTAACCAGCAGTGGCGTTCAGGAAGTCCTACGATCAGGTCGGTGCCTGGGGCTCGGTAGTGGAGGGCGGTATAGCGCCTGGTATTCAGGTATCCACTTCGCTTTTTCAGATCTGTAATGTGCCTGGCCCATGCGGCGACTGGATCAGCCTGGTCGACGCGGCAAGTCTGAAAGATCGCCTCCCAGAGCTTTTCAACTGCTTCTTCCTTTGATACATCCGGAAAGATCTTGGATGCCCATTCTTGAGTAGGGCTCGACACCGCACTCCAGTTTACGGCGTCCCGCATAATGTAGTCATAAAACTTCTCCCACTTCTTCAAATCTGCTGTTCGAAACTTGGAGACTCGCTCGGGTTCGACATCAGCAAACGCATCCGGATTTCTGGAAGCGATCGCAAGAAGAGCATCACCGTTTTCGGCATGTTCCAGCGCGGCATTGGATATCCAATTCGGAATCTCCTCCAGCGCATCCTCTGGAGCATTTTTAAGATGTATGTGCATGATCTCTTCATCCTCCCAGAGCACGTTTACAGATCGTGCACCTGCGTGATAAGCACTTGAAGTGACGAGTCTGACCAGTGGATAATCGTGAATCCCTGAAAGGATAAATAGCCGTTGGCCGGGTTGAAGATTAAGACCAACCCTGACCGTAACATCAGCATACTTTTGCAACGACTGGGAAAACTCTTGTTCGTTCATATTGACCTCCTGTGTCCTGGAAGAACGATCATGAATAGTATAGCAATTTCCAGGAATAAATACAATCATGGATATCCAAACAAAAAGCTCACGCGAAGTTTCTTCGTGTGAGCTTTTCTGCTTCCGGCAGTTTTGAGATTAAGCCTCAAACGCCCATTCCCCTGCGCGCATCACAGGCTCGCGCGTACCATCTTGCCTGATGCCGTCGATGTCCATTTGCGGGGAACCGATCATAAAGTCCACGTGTGTCATGCTGGTGTTGCCGCCGGCCGTGTTGAACTCTTCGTCTGTTAACTCCTCTCCGCCTGTCAACGTGAAGCGGTAAGCCCGCCCGATCGCGATATGACACGAGGCATTTTCGTCGAAGAGCGTGTTGTAAAAGAGATGGCCGCGCCTGGCGATCGGCGAGCTGACCGGCACGAGCGCGACCTCTCCAAGACGCGTGGAGCCTTCATCGGTGTCCACCAGCTTTTGCAGGATGGCTTCATTCTTCTTTGCCGCGACCTTGACAATTCTGCCGTTCTCGAACGTAACCGTGAAGTCATCGATCAGGCTGCCGCCATAGCTCAGCGGGAACGTGGCATGGACGACGCCATCTGCGCGGTGGCGGTCGGGCAGGGTGAAGACCTCCTCGGTCGGCATGTTGGCAGTGAAAGCAATCCCATTTTCAGCCAGCGACTGGGCGCTGATCCATTTGTGCCCGCTGGGCAAACCGAGGGTGAAGTCTGTTTTATCCGACTTATAGTGCAGGGCAGAATATTTCTTGGCTTGCAAATAACCGGCGCGTTTCCGCAAATTCTTGATGTGCTCCTCCCAGGCGGCGACGGGGTCCGGTGCCGTGGCGCGCGTCGTTTCAAAAATCGCCTGCCACAGCTTTGCCTCGGCTTCTTCGATGGGGAGATCCGGGAACATCTTGGCGGCCCAGACGGGCGCAGCGGCCGCGGCGATGCACCAGTTACTCGCATTGCGAGTGACGAGCGCACTGATGGGTGCCCAATTCTCCAAATGACCTCTCTGCATGGCTCCGAGGCGTTCCGAATCCAGCCCGTCATACACATCCGGGTTGTTCGCGTAGAGCGAGAGCAGCGCGTCGCCTTTTTCCAGCATGTCCAGGATGCCGCTGACCTGCCATTTCGGATATTCGCTAAAAGAATCGGCCGGCGCGTGCTGGAGGCGGAGACGGAGCATCTCCTCATCGCCCCAGATCACGTCGACAAAACGCGCGCCTGCCGCGTACGCTGCTTTGGTCACGGCATGGACAAGGGACCGGGCGGGCGGGAGAACCCCGCGAGAAGTCGCGTTGGTGATGATCAGGCGCTGGCCGGCCCGCAAGTTCAGTCCGACCCGTACAATCGCCTCGGCATATTTCTGCAATAATTCCTGGTGCTGCTGATTTGATTCCATGAAGGATCCTCCGTACGATTTTTCACTAGTATAGCATGAACCCGTTCTGGAAAATCTGTGTTATATACAAGCAACATGTCTTCTTGAGGCTCAACCATATCACTTTGAAAAGAGAACATTATGCTCAGCATCGAAAAAATCAACATCGAAAACAAAGTCCAGGTCAAACGTTTTGTGGATCTGCCTTACAGGCTTTACAGGGATTGTCCGCAGTGGGTGCCGCCGTTGTTCATCGACGCCTATCTTCCCTTGAACCGGAAGAAACATCCCTTCTTCGTGCATTCCGAAGCAGACTTTTTTCTCGCGATACGTGATGGGGAAGTGGTGGGTCGCATCTGCGCCGCGAACAATAAATTGTTCAACGACTATCATAAAACCAGGAAGTCCCATTTCTACGGCTTTGAGTCGATTCATGACATGGATGTCGCGCGCGCTCTCTTCGACGCCGTCTTTGATTGGGCGAAAGAGCGCGGGTTAGATGCCGTGATCGGTCCGAAGGGACTCTCTCCCTTCGACGGCTATGGCATGTTGGTGGAGGGGTTTGAGCATCGCCAGATGATGAACATGACCAACTACAATTTTGCCTACTATCCCAGGTTGATCGAGGCGATGGGCTTCGAAAAGGAAGTGGACTTTGTTTCGTGCTATCTGCCGGCCGATTCGTTCAAAATCCCGGAGCGTGTAGAGCATATAGCCAAACGCGTCTTGGAACGTGGTGATCTGTGGGTCAAGAATTTCAAGGGCAAGCGTGAGCTGGTCCAATGGGCGCCACGCATCGGTTATGCCTATAACAAGGCGTTCATTCATAACTGGGAATATTATCCGTTCACAGAGGGGGATGTGAAGTACGCGGTGGATAACGTGTTTCTCGTCGCCGATCACCGCCTGATCAAGCTGATCATGCACAAAGACGAGATTGTTGGCTTCCTATTTGCCTTTCCGGATGTCTCAGCGGCGCTCCAGCGCGCGAAAGGCCGCCTGCTTCCGGTTGGCATCGTCGACATCCTGCTCGAGATGAAACGCACCAAAACGGTCTCAGGCAACGGCATGGGCATTTTGCCGGAATTCCAGGGCAAGGGCGGGAATGCCCTGCTCTATTACGAAATGGGGAAGACGGTTCTTGGCTTCAACCAGTTCGAGCACGTAGAGATGACCCAGGTCGCCGAGACCACGCGCCAGATGCGCGCCGATTTAAAAAATCTCAACGGCGTGGAGTATAAGAATCACCGGGTGTATTGCAAGGTGATAGGATAAGGAAGCTCCCTCAAGTTTCCAGAATGCGCCACCCTCTCAAGTTTATTCCGAATCCATATCGCAGGCGGATCTTCTTCGTATTCCTGACTCTTATGCTGGTCATGTTCGCCGTTCTCAGGGTGGTGGACGAGCCCTTACACACCGAGGTTGCGCCGAATGGTATCGTCTCGTTCGAGCTGGCCGGGACTGCCCAAGCTGCTCGTGCAATTACCGACTCGTGGAAACAGATGAGTCTCTTGCTCAGCGCGGTCGCCGGGCAATCGAACCCAGATATCGTCAACACGCCTTATGTATTTGCTGCGTTTAGCCTGGGAATCGATTATCTCTTCATGCCGATCTATGCCTTGGCCCTTGCTCTGGGTACATTGCTAGCCCGCCAACGGCATAAGGGTCTGGTCCGGTCTCTCGGTGCGGTGGCAGGGTACGCGGCTCTTAGTGCTCCCGTCTTTGACGCTGTAGAGAATTATTCGCTGTTACGTGTTCTGCTGGGAGAGATCCAATCTGGCTATCCTGCCCTGGCCGCGTTCTGTGCCATTATCAAATTTGGGTTGATTGCTTTCGCCCTGTTGTACTCGATATTTGCCTGGCTATCCCCAAAAAAGTCACCTTAACATCCATCACAACAGTCTTAGCAGAACCGATCCGCGACACGCCGAATATTAGGATGGATCGCCACGCCGTCATGCTCATACCACTCCGCGAGCCGGCGGGTAATGATCGACGCTGCTTCCCGCCACTGCCCTCCATACGCGGCATCTCGCAACGGGGACACGAGGCTATTAAGCCAGTGATTGTTCCGCCAGTCGCGTCCCGGTTCTAAAATATCGGCAAAGCGTAAACACCAGCTCAGTGGACGGTTGAACGGTTCCCATGGACCATAATACCCGTGAGCCGCAATCGCTGCGAGGACCTCTTCATCCTCCACGTGCAGGTCGCGCTGGATTAAAATCACCCCTACCGGTCCATGAAGATAACGATGATAGTCGTATTCCTTAAAGTCAAGTAATAACTGCTCGTTATCTTTCACCAGGCTCATCCATTCCCCCTCGAGGAGCTCTTTTGCCGCGTCGTGGAGCAAACCTGCCAGCCGCGCCTGATGCAGATCCAGGTTGTAGATCGGCGCCAATTCTTCCATTGTTTTCATGACCCCAAAAGAATGCTCGAAGCGCTGGGGAGTCAGCCGCTCCTTTAGATAGGCCTCATACGCGGCCAAATTAATGGATCTGTTCATTCCCAATCAGGACCACGCCTGTTCCCCGCCAACCAGGACATTGACCTCGGTCCCCAGGGGCGTATCTCCATTCTTGCTGTTGTGGCTGAGCGGCAGGACGACGTGAAACTTGCTGCCGGGGAAACTGATTTCATCGTATCCCTTGCTCTCCACCCAGATGCGTCCGCCGTGTGCCTCCACAATGCCCTTGGAGAGAGCCAGCCCTAGGCCCGCGCCGCTGCCTTTGAAGCGTGTCTTGCTGGTGGAATGCTTGGAGAGGTCGCCCGGCTGGTAGAACTTGCTGAAGATAATATCCTGCGACGCCGGGTCCACGCCGACGCCGGTGTCGCTGACGACGATCTCGACGCCGCCGTGAGGCAGCTCAGCACTGCGCGTCGGCAGCGCGCGGGCAACGATCGAGATCTTCCCATCGTTGGGTGTGAATTTAATGGCGTTGGTCAGCAGATGCTGGAAGAGCTTCTTCAACAGGTTGGGGTCTGCCTTGGTGAGAGGCAGCTGCGGGATACTGATCGTCAGCGTCTGGTTGCGTTCCTTGAACGATTTTTCGAGGCTGCTGCTCACTTCACGAATGAGATTGGCTGTATCCACAGGTGTAAGATGGACCTGGAGGGTACGTGTGTCGATCTGTGCGATGTCGAACATCGAGTCCATGATCTCGTGCAGGCGGTGCGTCCCTTTGGAGATGCTTTCGAGCATCTTATGAATGGCAGGGGGCAGGCTGTCATCTTCCAGCAGCATTTCGGTGTAGCCGATGATCGACGTCAGGGGTGTGCGAAGCTCGTGCGAGGCGATGCTGATGAAATCGGACTTGGTCTGGTCGAGGCGCTCG
>LLBZ010013021.1_pt1 | contig 11113 bp, 10 predicted proteins | sample 1489421 | NCBI WGS metagenome assembly LLBZ01 (sample SAMN04092657, study PRJNA295927) | soil metagenome | biome: Soil prokaryotic community; feature: Bulk soil; isolation source: soil from tomato rhizosphere | host: tomato cultivar Moneymaker | place: South Korea | collected 2011-11-01 | reverse complement strand
CGAGCCGGTCTTTCTCGATCTCAGCCGGGACAGATATTTTGGGCTCTCGGGCGAGGATCGAGCCGCCTTCGAGCGGCTCCGCGCCGGCGAACAAAACGACAGCGCAGCCATGACGAGGCTCGTTGCGACCGGGCTTCTTCGCCGGTGCGACGGCCTCACGACGATCGAGCCGGCTTCCACGGACGTGCCGGACCGCGACCTGTCGGCCGCGAGTGACGGGAGCTTCAGTCTCCGCATGGCAGCCTCAGCCGCTCTCGCTCTCCGCCGCGCGCGTCGCGCCATGCGGCCCGATCGCATCGGGGAAACGATAGCGAAAGCGCGTCGGCAGAGAGCGGCAATCGACACTCAGCACCTTGAAAGAGACGCGGAGGCTGTTGCCGTGGCCTATGCCGCAAACCGCTGGATTGATGCGATCCCCCAGCGCTGTCTGATCGACGCACTGGCTCTCGACCACATCCTATTATCGCGCCGTCTTCGGTCGCAGCTCGTATTCGGAGTGCGCCTGTCGCCATTCAGGGCGCATTGCTGGCTGCAGACCTCGGCGACCGTCCTCACCGGCACGGCCGCGGAAGCGCGAAACTTCACCCCGATATTGGTCGTGACGTGAGAGGCGAATTTCTCGCATTTCTCGGTGACGTCGAGCGCGCGGCGTGGGTCGCCGTGGCCGCAGATCGGCGAGGCCTTGCCGCCGTTGACCTGTCGCTTGGCCGACTTGTCTTCGCGAGCGAAGGATTGCCGGCACGCCGTGATGAAGCGGGTCAGGTCATTGTTGGCGATTATTTCGCCGCCGCACCGGCTGCTGGTCCGACATCGAACGGTGCGTGGGGCAGCTATGTTCGCTTCTTCGCGGAAGGTGGGTCGCTCCGCGTGGATCGGGCGCCGCTGACCGGCATGCCTTTATATTGGTGCCGGTGCCCGGGCGGCGTTGCCTGTGCGTCGGACCCGATGTTGATCCGCGAACTGAGCGGGCCGCCTACAATAGATTGGGAATTCGTTGCGACATCGCTGGCCTACGTCAATCTCCGCACCGAGCGGACGGGACTCGAAGGGATCCGCGAGCTACTTGGCGGTACGGTCCTAGTTTTCGACGGCACGTCCGCTAACGTGCTGTCCAGCTGGTTGCCTTGGCCGTATGTCGCGAACCGGTTCGAAAGCAATTTGGAGAGCGCTGCGTCGGAACTGGAGCGCCGGATAATCGACAGCACGGCGGCTTGGAGTGGATCGCGCCGTAGTGTCATCGTCGAACTGTCGGGCGGGCTGGACTCGTCGATCGTGACAGCCGCTCTGGCGTCGGCGAACGCCGATGCGTCGGCGATAACCTTTGCGACGCCCGACGCCGAAGGAGATGAGCGCATTTACGCGCGAGCGGTCGCGGAGCGCTGCGGTATCACGCTCGCTGAAGTGGTGCATGACGACAGCGAGATTGACTTGATCGCCGTTCCTGAAGCGATCGGTGCAAGGCCTGGGGCCTACGGCCTTCTCAGCGGTCTCGATCAATCCTTCGCCGAAAATGTTCCGGATCTGTCCCGACCGATATTCGGCGGGATCGGTGGCGACAGCGTCTTTCAGTTCGATACGACCGTAGCACCGATCCTAGACGTCTACGGGCGGTTCGGAATTTCCGGGCGCGTAGCGCGAACCGTGCGCGACGTCGCGCGCGCGCGCGGTGCCACATTCTGGGAGGCTGCGCGCCTGAGCTGGCGCGCGCATCGTGCGGGGCCGCGAATGGGTTGGCGACGCGACACGAGCTATTTGAGCGTGGCCGCCATCCCCGCACGGCCCCTTGCCCATCCGTGGGATCTGGGCGCGAGCGGAGCCAGCCAGGCGAAGCGCAATCATGTCGAATCCATCCGGCGCATTCTCGATTTCCTCGACCGTCCCGGGCGATGGCGGAGCCGCGACGTGGTCGCACCGCTGTTGTCGCAGCCGGTGGTTGAGTTTTGTCTCTCGGTCCCGAGCGACATGTGGTTCGCGGGTGGCCGCGATCGTGCGGTCGCCCGCGCCGCCTTCGCGGGGCGGCTTCCCGCGGATGTGATCTGGCGGCGCGGCAAGGGACGGATGGAGGCACTATGCGCCGCTGCCTATATGCGGCAACGAGCGCAACTTCGTGATCTTTTACTGGGTGGCCGGCTGGCCGATGAGGGTCTCCTCAACCGGCCCGCCATCGAGGCTTATCTCGCGTGCGATCTCTCCGATGGCGAATTCGACTATTTTCGCCTGATCGAGATCGGCGATGTCGAGCGTTGGGTGCGCTCGGTCGAAGCCGGAACGTCATTCGGCAGCAGCTCCGCCCATCGCTGATATTGTGCGGCCTTGACGGGATCGGGGTCACGCTCGCCCTTCAGCCAGAAGCGAAACCAGTCGAGGTTGCGCTCATAGGCGGCAAGCTTCTGACGGGGCTCGATCTTGATATGGGGGGCGAAGGGGAACACATGCGTCTCGCCCTTCCGCGCGGTCGCCAGCCGGCTCACAAGTTCGATCGACAATCTCACTTCCTGCTCGGGAAACTGCATGAGGAGGGGGGGCCTGATACTCTCGGTGCGCAGCGCAGGAGAAAGCGCCTTCCATTCCTCAGGCGTCTCGTCCGGCGTGCCGACATGCCAGGTTTGTCGGAGATTTTCGGTGAACGTCTCGCGCCCCGGCCTTGCATTGAACCAATAATAGGCAGGCTCCATCTGGACCGACGCGATCGACGCCGCCTTCAAAAGGTTTGTTCTGGTCGCGACGGCCATTGTGATTTCGCTGCCGAAGCTGAGACCGCCCATACCGACGCGCTCCGCGTCCACGATGCCCTTGTCGGACAGGAGCCTGGTCACGCTCTCGATAGCAGCGATCGCCTTGTCGTAGCGCGCCAGCTTGTCGATCTCGCCCGGAACGGCGTTGATGCAAAGCGCTGCGATGCCCTTCGCCGCGAGCGCACGCAGCGGCCACTCATTGCCGACCCCTCCGCGCAGAAAGCCCGTGCACGTATAATAGGTGATGAAGAGCGGCAGCCGCCCGGGGATCTTCGGGCGTATCAGGACGCCCGACGCGCGGCTGCCGCCCGCCTGCCACACGATCGTTTCGACAAGGAGCCCTTCGTGAGCAGGATCTGGATTGGGCGAGGCGATGATTTGGTGCCGACCGCCGAGATCGATGCGAACAAGTCGGGGCGTGAGGGATGCGGCCGCCTCGACGCAGAAGATTGCATCGTCGGCCGAAGTGCAGGGGGAGAAGTAGCGGTCGTCGCCCGCGAGAAGGCCTTCGGATGCAGCGAGACGTGAAAGCCGGCCGTTGCGGCTCGACCAATGCTGGAGCGTTTGATGAAAATCGGCATCGTGGGTCGCCACGACCGCGGCGCCGTCGCCGAGCGGTAACCACCAAGACAAGCGAGGCAGCTCGGCTGCGCAACCCAATTTGGTCTTGCAGACGCCTTGCGCTTCGAGGGCATTGCGAAGACCGGGAGCGAGATCGCTGGTGAGAAGCCGGAGCTGGTCTGACGCCGGCTGCGCGAGCAGGCTCTCTTTCTCATCGGCCGGACGCCTCTCGCCATCCGGCGTCACCTTGGTGAAGCGACGAGGGTCGGCCGACAGGAGCGGCGCTCTATCGAACCAGTCATTCGAAAAGCGTTGGCTGGCGGCCCTTCCGTTGATCAGGGCGCCGCGAAACAGCGGCTGGGCGAGATCGGTCCGACCATCCACGAGAATTCCCGCCTCGCGTTCGGCTTCCTCGCTTCGCGCGATCAGGTCTCTCGGCGGACCTTCCTTGATGATCAGCGATCCGTCAGGGGCGAAGCCGAAGCCTTCGACATCGCCTTCCGTTGGGGCAACCTTACGAAATCCGGAGCCGTCGAGCGGGCTCGACCAGAGTTCGACCCTGCCATCGACGAGCGCGCGGACGACGATCTTCAATCCGTCGGGCGACCATCTCGCCTCGCCCGGGGTCACCACCCCCGCATCATTCCACATCGCGGTGCCCGTGCGGCCTAGTGCGCGCGGCGCCGATCTGCCGTCGGCGGCCACCACATACCAGTCGACATCGATCCGGTTGGTTACGGTCGATGGCCGCTCGATCCTGTAGACCACCCACTGGCCGTCCGGCGATGCCGCTAGTCCGGAAATGTCGGCGGTCTCCGCAATCTCGCGAGAGCTGACCTGTCCGGCCGCGGGCGAAGCCGCGGCCAGCAGGATCGGAAGCAGGGCGAAACGGCTCACCACCGGAAGATGGCCTGAACCGAGATCATTCGCCCAAGCGGGCTTGCCTTCTCGGGGTCGTAGCCGAGTGCCGAAGTCTGGCTCTTGTTGTTCACATATGGTGGGTCGCGATCAAACAGGTTCTGGATGGCGAGACCAAGCTGCAGACCGCGCCCGCCGGCGTCGGCCGCGTCTTCGCCGATGCGCTGCGACAGGCTGAGGTCGACCGTCGTCCATGCCGCGACCCGCTCATTGGGGATCACGACCTGGTTTCTGTATCCGTCGGTATAATTGACGAAGGCATTGGCCGCGAAACCATCCTTCGCCCATCCGAGCCGGCCGCGCAGGCGCCATTTGACCGGACTCGCATAGAGACCGACAAAGTCACTGCTAGCGGCCCCCGGCGAGAGTTGCTTGATGATCGAGAAGATATGCGTTCCTCTCAGGCCTATGTCGAGCGTTCCGCCGGCAAACTCGGGCGCATAGCCGACGTCGAAGTCGATCCCCTTCTGATGCTCACGCGCGAGGTTGCGCGTCTGGCCGTCGAGGATCGCCACCACTTGGCCGGGCGCTATAGCGATGGGGTTCGTGAAGGTCGGCTGGTTATAATAGAATTGGACGAGATCGATCGGCGGATTGTCGATCACGACACCCCCGAACACGTCACGGTTGGTGAGGAAGCGAAGATAGTCCTCGGTGAGTGTGCCGATGCGATCTCGATAGTCGACGTCGAAATAGGTGAGTGAAGCGCGGAGCCCGGGCATTGATGGCGGCGCAATATCGAAGCCGGCGGTCCAGGTCGTCGCCTTTTCGGGCTGGATGTTCGGCGCATAGCCGAAAAGGCCGAGCACATTAGACGAGCCGGTCGGCGAGGCCGGATCGGGAACAGAAAGCGTCGTATAGAGCGAGAGCGCCGGACCGATCAGCTCGTCAAACTGCGGGGCTCGGAACGATGTGCCATAGGAGCCGCGGATAGCGATGCCCGGCACCGGCTCCCAGCGCGCGCTGAGCTTCGGATTCTCGGTGCGACCGAACTGGTTATAGTCCTCGACCCGGCCTGCGATGGTCAGGTCGAGGCGGTGAAAACCGGGCCTTGCATTGTCGGGGCCGAAAAGCGGCACGAGCAATTCGGCATACAGGGATTTTACGTGGCGCGGTCCTGGAAAGCCCGGATAGGGCGCAGCCACCGGAGCGAGCGTGCTGAGGTCCTGGATACGATAATAATCATTGGCCTCGCGGCGATATTCCGCGCCGGCGGCGAGACGAACTTCGCCGGCCGGCAGTCGGAAGAGCGGCCCGTCCGCCCGCAGGGCTGCAGACCAGCTTTTGAATGTGTCGATCGTCTGGTTGCTGCCCCGGATAAAGTCGATCGTCGCCGGATTGTTGGCGCTGCCATCGCCAAAGACATTGAGCGACGTCGCCGGGTTGGTGTCGGCGAGCGCTACCGCGAGCCGCGCGCTGTTGACGACGTTTCGCGTATACGCCTTGCCTCTCTGCATGCCGAAGGCGCCGCCGATCTGGATGCGCCAATCGCCGATGCCCTTTTCGAGACCGGCGGTCGTCGTGATGGCGCGGACCCGGCCCTCGTTGATCTGCGGTCCGACGTCGTTGACAAAATTATAGGTCACCTGGACCGGCTGACCGGTGCCGAGCGGATCGACGTAGAAGGGATTGGTCACCGGTACGCGCGCCGTTCGCAGCGCCGTGACGTTGCTGATCCGGCGATATTTGCGCTGCGCGGCAAGGACCGTCGCGCGGAAGGTCAGACTGTCTCCGAGATCGAACTCGAGCGAGCTATAAAGGCTGTGGACCCGCTGGCGGGGGAGGATGTCGGTCTCGGCTCGATTGTCGCGGCGGTTCTGAACCCCCGGCAATGTTTGTGCGGCAGTAAGGTTTCGGCCGTCCTGGCCGGCTGGGATGCCGAAGATCTGGCCGTTCGCGGCCCGGATCGTACCGGGGCTGGCATAGATCGACCGATAGTCGGGACCGCCGAACGGGCGAAGATCCTCGCGCGCGAAATCGCGCTCGCTTGCCGCGAGGGCTCCGCGGTCCGAATATTGATAGGCCACCACGAAACGGCCGCCGCCCCACGCCTTTCCGAAGAGCTGGCTGAACTGGACTTCGGTCATGTCGCCGTCGGCGGTGCCTGCGCGCAGCATCGTTTCGGCACCTTCGAAGCGGTTGCGGAGGCGGAGGTTGACCACGCCCGCCACCGCATCCGCTCCATAAATGGCCGAGGCTCCGTCGGTCAGCACTTCGATCCGCTCGACCGCGCTTGTCGGAATGAGCGAGATATCGGCAAATAGGCCGCCGGTGCCGCCCAATGCGGGACGGGCGCCGTCGATGAGCACCAATGTCGAGTTCGTCCCGAGGCCCCGCAGGTTGATGCTCGACCCAAGTGTGGCATCGTTACCGGTCCCGTTTCGCGTCGTTGCACCCGTGGTCGTTTCGTTCGATCCGCCGCCGAAGGCTTGGGGAATGGACTGGAGCAATTGCGTCACGCTCCCATAGCCGCTCTTCTCGATCGCCTCGCGGTCGATCGTCACGACAGGTGATCCGGTCGGTCCCGCGCCGCGGATGCGCGATCCGGTGACAATGATGGCCTCGCCGCTCGGCCCGGCGGCGCTGTCAGTCGAGCCATCTTCCACAATGGCGTTTCCCGCCCTGACGACCCAGGCGCCGTCCACAAGTTCGACTGTCAGTCCGGTGCCGGAAAGCAGGTGCGAGAGAGCCGTTTCGGGGCTGAGGCGGCCTCGGACCGGACCGCTGCGCTTGCCCTTCACGAGATCGGAGGCCGCGATGACGTTTCGGCCGCTAAGCTCGGAATAACGTCGCAGCGCTTCGCCGAGCGGCTGCGCTGCAATATCGTAGCTCTGCTGCGTTTGTGCGCAGGCGGCGGGCGCGTACAGTGCCGAGATCGCGACGCCCGAGGCGAACACGGACGCAAAATATTTGAAATTCATTCTTCCCTCCCATGCGGCCGTTCATGGCCGTTTGGGGGGGAAGATGACGCGGAGAGCGAACACCCTATGGGTTTTTGACGGGCAGGCTCGTTTTGATGCGCGCACGCAGAAGGGGGCCGGCATCGGTCGCCTCGACGTCGAGCGCGAGCGCGGCGGCGAGCTGGCGCGCCAGCGCCGCGCTATCCCGATACTCGAAACGTCCCGTGATTTCGAGGTCGCCAAGCGCGGGATCGGCGAGGCGAATGGGGACGGCGTTTGTTCGGTTCACCTGCGCGAGCACGGCGCGGAGCGGAGTGCCGTCCGCCTGGATCCGTTCGGGCTGGGCCGATGTCATTGGCTTCACGATCCGCGGGCCGGCTTCCGGGACGATGGCTGCTTCGCCCGGGCGAAGGCGAAGCACTCGGCCACTCTTGCTGCCGCGAACCTCGACCGAGCCTTCGACCAGCGCGACGCGCGGCTGTCCGGGGGTTAGGAGATCCACCTCGAATATCGTTCCAAGGGCGACGGTTTCGGAACCATCGGCCACGACGATGAAGGGCCGCGAGCTGTCATGCGCGACCTCGAACCGGGCGCGGCCGGCGGCGAGAATGACGCGGCGTTCGTCGGCGGTGAAGCTGGTCTCGATCCTGCCGCCTTCCGTGAGGACGACCAGGCTGCCATCGGCGAGGCGCGTCAATGGGGTTTCCGCGGGCAAATCGGCTATTTGGGTTTCGTGGTTTCTCCCGAGGACGAGCCAGGCATAGCCCAGCGCGATCGCGGCGGCGAGGATCGTCGCGAACGCCCATCGCCCACTGCCGGGGGCGGACCTCTGATCGCGCCCTTCCGCGGCAATGCGCGAAGTCGATATGCCCTGATGAAACTCATATTCTTCGCCCGCGCGCGCATAGGCGGCGGCGTTTTCCGGCTTCGCCATCCACGCGTCGAATTCGGCGCGATGTTCGGATTCATCGCGGTGTCGCATCTTGTCGAGCCAGATATGGGCTTCTTCGTCGGCGCGCTTCACCGCGCGCCTCTGCTGCGCCGGAGGGCGGCGAGCGCCTTGCTCATATGGCTTTCGACCGTCTTCACGCTGAGTCCCTTGAGTCGTGCGATTTCGGGGTAGCTCATGTGATCGATGCGTTGCAGCAGGAAAATCTCGCGGGTGAGAGGAGAAAGCCCCGCTATGGTTTTTTCTGCCCTGCGAAGCGCGTCGCGCGCTTCGAGCGCATGGTGCGGATCGACGGCTCCCGAAGCGCTTTCATCGAAGCTGTCATGATTCGCTCGGAGATGCCGGTCGTCGGCGCGCGCATGCTCGGTGAGTAGGTTGCGGGCGGCGCGAAACAGATAGGCGCCGGGACGTTCGATCAATGAGGCTGCGAATGAACCCGTCGCGGCGAAACGGCTGAACACCTCCTGGACAAGGTCACCGACATCCTGGCCGGGGGCGCGGTTTCGAAAGAAGCTGGCGAGACGAGGATGATGGGCGGCATAGAGCGCTTCCATCCTTGCATTGCGGCCGAAGCCGTCCCAGTCGGCCGGGGGAAGGGCGTCGGCGTCGCCGACCGTCCCGCTCCTTGCCGCCTCGTCCTCGAAGTCCATTCTCGCTCGCCCGTCTGGGGAGCGAGACCGTGCCGGGTAGTGAGAACTAGCTCGGCGCTAGCGCCGCAGCCTTTAGCCCGAGAGCCTGGACATGCGCAGCGGCGACCCGGTCAAGGTCGGTCGATAAAATTCTATCCGAGTACAAGGTTCTCACGCCTCGGCACCGCGCGCTCGCACCCGATGCCGCATCAGTCTAGCCAGCTGTGCGGTAATGGCAAATAGTTTCAAATGTAACTGCACCAGATTGGGGGTATATGGCCGGAAAGCGATCGGGAGGCGCCAAAGCCTGCCGCCTACTTGGCCTTGAGCGTCACCCAGATATCGATCGGCGCCGCGAACTTGCCCGGGGCGGGCTTGCCGATATCGATGCGCTCGGCGGTCACCTGCTCTCCGGTCTCGAGCGTGAAACTCGCCCAAGGCTTCGGCATGCGCTCGAACTTCATCTTCTGGATGACCTGTCCGGTCGCGCTGTTCATGATCGTGGTGTTGATAGGCATCGCGCGCCGGTAGCCGCCCGCTTATGCTCCTGTCCAGCCCGACCGAGGGGCATCCTGCAATCTTCCCGTCGGAACCCCGCACCATCCCGTGCCATGGGCGATCTGGAACGGCGCGGCCCCGCGCGCAATGGCTGTTCGCCGCCTTTTTCCCCGCCCGCCAAGGCGGTCTCCTCGCGGACGCTTCGCTGCAAAAAGGCGGCGCCCCGCCATCCTCCGCTGGCGCTCCGGCCCTGCAGGTGCGCGCCCGGCCTCGATCGCCGTTCCCTGCCGCCCCGAGGCCCGGGAATGGTCCCGCCTTACGAAGGAGAAGGAATATGTCTGCAATCGGCATCGTCAGCGGCACGATGGACAAGGGCTTCACCGGGCAGCTGCGCACTCTGTCGATCCGCGCCCCGATCGAAATCCGGCCGAACGCCGGCAAGTCCGGCGACGTGCAGCCCGACTACCGCGTCTGGTCCGATGGCATCGAGGTCGGCGCGGGCTGGGTCCGGCGCAGCGAGGCGTCGGGCAAGCTCTATGTGTCGCTGAGCCTGGCTGCGCCGGAATTCGGACCGCGGCGGCTCTATGCCAACCTCGGCAGAGCGGCGGGGCAGGACGATCCCGACGTCTATGCACTGCTCTGGAACCCGGTCGACTGACCGCCAGGCGAAATTCCCGGCGATATCCTCGCACTGGCTGCAATATGCTGGTGCGCGGATGCCGCCGCCTTGTTAGGGTGAAGACAATGCGCACCGATCTCGATCATCTCCCGGCCAGTAAGCAACGCGAACTCGAACGCGTAAAACAGATCATCTTCGAGGAATTCGCCGACAGCATCGCGCTCGCGACGATGAACTGGAAGAAGAAGGGCCGGATCGAAAAGCTGATCCTGTACGGCAGCTATGCTCGCGGCGGCTGGGTCGACGAGCCGCACACGGCAAAGGGCTATCGCTCGGACTTCGACCTGCTGATCATCGTCAGCGACAAGCGTCTGACCGACAAGGTCGATTATTGGTTGAAACTCGAGGACCGGCTCAACCGCGAGCTCGCGATCGACAAGACGCTCCACACGCCGGTGAACTTCATCGTCCACACGATGCAGGAGGTGAACGACGGGCTCGCACACGGGCGCTATTTCTTCATGGACATCGCCAAGGATGGCATCGCGCTCTACGAGTTTGATGACAAGGAACTGCACACGCCGAAGCCGAAGACTTCGCAGCAGGCGCTTGCGATGGCGCAGGAATACTTTGACGAGTGGATGCCCACAGCGATGAGCTTTCAGCGCAATTCCGGATACGCCGTCAAGGATGGCGACTTCCGGCTGGCTGCATTCCTCCTCCATCAGACCGCCGAGAGACTGTATCATTGTGTCCTCTTGGTTTGCACCTTCTACACGCCACACGTTCACAATCTTGGCTTCCTGCGCACGCACGCCGAGCGCATCGACATGCGCCTCGTTGATGCCTGGCCGCGCGAATTCAAGGCCGACCGGTCGCGCTTCGAAAAGTTGAAAGAGGCATACGTCAAAGCGAGATATTCAAAACACTTCCGGATCACCGAAGAGGAGCTTCGCTGGCTCGGCGAGCGCGTCGAAGAATTGGGCCGCGCGGTCCACGCGATTTGTTCGGAGCGTATTGCGCTGCTAGAAAGCAAGGCGAAGTAAAAACGCCTGCCTCTCGAAAGGAACCGCAGTGGAAGATTCCGAAATGCTGGTCACGCTGACCGCCGATATTGTCGCTGCCCACGTCAGCAACAACAGCGTCGCGGTGAATGACCTGCCGAATCTCATCCAGAACGTGCATGGTGCGTTGACCGGGATCGCTTCCAAAGGCGGCGCTGCGGAGCCGAAGCCGGAGCCGAAGGTCTCGATCCGAGCATCGGTGAAGCCCGATTACGTCGTCTGCCTCGAAGACGGCAAGAA
>LLBZ010007119.1_pt4 | contig 11140 bp, 8 predicted proteins | sample 1489421 | NCBI WGS metagenome assembly LLBZ01 (sample SAMN04092657, study PRJNA295927) | soil metagenome | biome: Soil prokaryotic community; feature: Bulk soil; isolation source: soil from tomato rhizosphere | host: tomato cultivar Moneymaker | place: South Korea | collected 2011-11-01 | reverse complement strand
CAACAACCTCGACATCAACACGATCCGCTGGCTGGAAGATGTGCTCAACGAACGCAACTCGACGATGATCATCATTTCGCATGACCGTCACTTCCTGAACCAGGTCTGTACGCACATGGCAGACATGGATTACCAGACACTGAAAATTTACCCCGGTAACTACGACGATTACATGCTTGCATCGTCGCAGGCACGTGCGCAGCAAATGTCGGTCAATGCGAAGGCAAAAGAGCGCGTTGCAGAATTGCAGGAATTCGTGCGCCGTTTCTCCGCCAACAAATCGAAGGCACGCCAGGCGACATCGCGTGCCAAGCAGATTGAAAAGATCAAGGTCGAGGATGTCAAGCCGTCAAGCCGGCAAGATCCATTTATTCGTTTCGATGGTGAAAAAAAACTGCATCGTCAGGCAGTGGAAATCCAAGGTATTTCGAAGACCTACGACCGTCCACTTTTCAAAAATCTCAACTTGCTGGTTGAGGCCGGGGAAAAAATCGCGATTATCGGCGCCAATGGTGCAGGTAAAACCACACTGTTGCGCTGCATGGGCGGCGATTTGTGCGGCCTGCAACCTGATAACGGCATCGTGAAATGGTCGGAAAACGCCAATGTCGGCTACATGCCGCAGGATCCGACCGAAGATTTCGCCAGTGACAAAAATCTGACAGACTGGATCGGACAGTGGACCAAGGAAGGTGACGACGATCAGGCAGTCCGCTCCATTCTCGGGCGCCTGTTGTTCTCGGGCGACGATGTGAAAAAATCGGTCAAAGTGCTCTCCGGTGGCGAAAAAGGACGCATGATGTACGGTAAATTGATGCTCGGCCGTCACAATGTGCTGCTCATGGATGAACCGACCAACCATATGGACATGGAGTCGATCGAATCACTCAATATTGCGCTGGAAAAATACGCGGGCACGTTGATTTTCGTATCGCATGACCGTGAATTCGTGTCGTCGCTGGCAACGCGCATTCTGGAGTTGAAAGATGGTCAAGTGATCGACTTCCAGGGCAGCTACGAAGATTACCTCGCAAGCCAAGGCATCGAATAAGGCATCGTGCTCGTGTTAGGCGCCGCGCAGGGGGGATCTCATGTTGCGGGCGCGGCAGCCGCATGTGCAGTGATAAAACCATTGTCGAGTAATTCGGCAATGCTTTGTTCGTTCAATCCAAGGCCAATCACTTGTTTAAGTATTTCGTCCTCGGTATGCTTGCCGTCGATCAGAACCAGAAGGGTACGCAGCCGGTGTGCCAGCCGGTATTGGCGCGTTGTGATTTCTTCACGACCTTTGTCGGTTTTGTCGAGAATTCGGGTCATCTTGATCCTGACAAATGGTACATGCTGAAAATACTACGTCAGTTGGGTCGGTGGTGCAACTTATCAATTTACGCAATGCGAATATCGGCCGCGACAAGCTCAAGTATCATTGACACTTGGTTAAATTTACAACTGACTCCTTGCAGCGAATAATCGGCGTACAAGGCACGCGGCATTTGAAAATTCGCAGGCAGGCACCATCTGCATTCATCACCGGTTTTTGCAAATATTCCAACTTACGTCATGCAGATACAAACCATCAAGACTGTCGAATTCGAGCGGCCGCAAATGCACATCGGAACCAGCTGCACTGCGAATGCATGGGCACGTGTACCGGCGGCACCGTCAGCGGAAGAAAAGAGCGCGCTGAAAGAACGCATCAAACGCCTGTTGAAAGAAAAACAGGCAGTGCTGGTCGCTCATTATTATGTCGATGCCGATTTGCAGGATCTGGCGGAGGAAACCGGCGGTTGTGTATCAGATTCGCTGGAGATGGCGCGTTTTGGCCGCGATCATCCGGCCAAGACGCTGGTGGTCGCCGGCGTGAAATTCATGGGCGAAACAGCAAAGATTCTCAGTCCGGAAAAACGCATTCTGATGCCGGATCTGGATGCAACGTGTTCGCTCGATCTCGGTTGCCCGGCAGATGAGTTTGCAGCATTTTGCGATGCGCATCCGGACCGTACTGTCGTGGTCTACGCAAATACCAGCGCAGCGGTCAAGGCAAGGGCCGACTGGATGGTGACGTCGTCGATCGGTTTGCAAATCGTCGAGCATTTGCATGCGCAGGGCAAGAAAATCCTGTGGGCTCCAGATAAACATCTGGGCAGCTACATTCAAAAGAAGACCGGTGCCGACATGTTGTTATGGCAAGGTTCTTGTCTCGTGCATGACGAATTCAAGGGAATAGAACTTGAATTGCTCAAGCGCGAACACCCGCATGCGAAAGTGCTGGTACACCCGGAATCGCCGGAAGCTGTCGTCGAACTGGCCGACGTGGTCGGATCGACTTCGCAATTGATTGCTGCGGCTCAGTCGCTGGATGCGGAAGAATTCATCGTCGCCACCGACAATGGTATTTTGCACAAGATGAAAATGGCAGCGCCAGGAAAGCGCTTCATTGATGCACCGACAGCCGGTAACAGCGCAACCTGCAAGAGTTGTGCGCATTGTCCGTGGATGGCGATGAATGGCCTGCAAAATCTCGCCGATGTGCTGGAGCATGGAAATAACGAGATCCAGGTCAATCCCGAGATTGGACGTGACGCCTATCGTTGCATCGATCGCATGCTGACATTTGCTGCACAACTGAAAGCGAATGTGCGTCCTTCCGGCGATCTCGCAAAAGAACAAAAACTGTTTTCTGGAGTGGGTCCTGCATGAGCTCTTTAAAAAATCCGTTCACTCCTTTTGATACCGCACTGGTTGCAGCATTTGAAACGACTATTCAGGTTGCACTTGCAGAAGACGTCGGTGCCGGTGACGTCACCGGCTTGCTGGTACCCGAACACGACAATGTGCAAGCACATGTGATCGTGCGCGAAGCGGCTGTGCTTTGTGGTGCACCGTGGTTCGAAGGCGTGATGGTGCAGGTTGATCCGCGCATTCAGATTCGCTGGCATTACGCCGAGGGCGACATGATGGCGGCTGACAGTAAAGTGTGTTCAATCGAGGGTCCGGCGCGCGCATTGTTGACGGCAGAACGTGGCGCACTCAATTTCTTGCAGTTGTTGTCCGGCGTGGCGACTGCCACGCGCCGTTATGTCGATTTGGTCAAGGGCACGCGTGCGGCGATTCTCGATACGCGCAAGACCTTGCCCGGATTGCGCCTTGCGCAAAAATACGCGGTACGTGTCGGCGGCGGCGTGAATCAGCGTCTTGCGCTGTATGACGGCATCCTGATCAAGGAAAACCATATCGCTGCTGCCGGTGGAATCACGGCCGCAATGAAGTCGGCGCAAGCGTTGAATGCCGGCGTCACGATACAGATCGAAGTGGAAACTCTCGACGAGTTGCAGGAGGCGTTGAACGCTGGCGCCACATCGATTCTGCTTGATAATTTTTCGCTTGGAGCAATGCGCGAAGCCGTTGCACTGACTAACGGCAGGGCATTGCTGGAAGGTTCGGGCGGAGTGAATATGGAAACGGTGCGAGCCATTGCAGAAACCGGCGTGGATCGCATTTCGATCGGCAGCCTCACCAAGGATGTCCGTGCCACTGACTATTCGCTGCGGATTGTCGGGTAAACGATCTACGGCGCATCCATGATGCGCCGTAGATTTTACGTTGATCCGAGATGCACTTCCGATTCTTCATCTACGTCGTGTCGGCGCTAATACGGTCGGCAAGGCCTTCGGCAGCGTGTCGGGATAGTCGCGGCTGAAATGCAATCCGCGACTTTCGCGGCGTTCCAGCGCGCTGTTGACAATCAACGATGCGACTTCAACCAGGTTGCGCAGTTCCAGAAGATCGCGCGTGATACGAAAGTTGGCGTAGTACTCATCAATCTCTTCTTTCAGTAAGCGAATCCTGTGTTGTGCGCGCTCAAGGCGCTTGCTGGTGCGCACAATGCCGACATAGTTCCACATGGAGCGTCGCAACTCGTCCCAGTTGTTTGCAATAATCACTTCCTCATCCGCATCGGTAACACGGCTTTCGTCCCACGCCGGCAGTGCCGTGGTTTTCTGTTTTGGTTGCAGCTCGATATGCTTGGCGGCGGCACGACCCAATACCAGGCATTCCAGCAGCGAATTGCTGGCCAGCCGGTTTGCGCCATGCAATCCGGTGTATGACGTTTCGCCAACTGCGTACAAGCCGGGTAGATCGGTACGGCCGTTCATGTCGGTGACGACACCGCCGCATGTGTAATGGGCGGCCGGCACCACTGGAATCGGTTGTGTCGTGATATCGATGCCGAGTTCCAGGCAGCGGGCATAAATCGTCGGGAAATGTTCTTTCAGGAATTCCGGCGGCTGATGACTGATATCGAGTTCGACGTAATCCAGGCCGCGCTTCTTCATTTCCGCGTCGATCGCACGCGCAACGATATCGCGCGGCGCCAGTTCGGCGCGTTCGTCATGCAAAGGCATGAAGCGCGTGCCTGCTGCAGCGCCTGCTGCAGCAGGTAATTTCAGGATGCCGCCTTCGCCGCGCACTGCCTCGGTGATCAGGAATGACTTGGCATACGGGTGATACAGGCAGGTCGGATGGAACTGAATGAATTCCATATTCGCTACCCGGCAGCCGGCGCGCCATGCCATTGCGATGCCGTCACCAGTCGCGGTGTCCGGGTTGGTGGTGTAAAGATAAACCTTGCCTGCGCCGCCAGTGGCAATCACGGTATGGTCGGCCGCAATGGTTTTCACTCTGCCGGTGCCAACATCTTGTGCATACAAGCCGAGGCAGCGCGGTGTGCCGCTATCGTCACCGAGCTTGTCGGATGCGATCACATCAATTGCGCAATGGTTTTCCAGTAGCGTGATATTCGGGTGGCTGCGGACTTTTTGCTCCAGCGTCACTTGAACAGCGTGCCCGGTGGCATCTGCAGCGTGAATGATACGTCGCTGGCTATGGCCGCCTTCGCGCGTCAGATGAAAACCGAGTTCTGCGGACGGATCGACGGTAAATGGCACGCCCTGCGCAATCAGCCATTCAATCGCTTCACGTCCCCGTTCGACGATATCGCGTGTGGCGCCTTCGTCGCATAGGCCGGCACCGGCAATAACCGTGTCGGAAATATGTTGTTGATGGCTGTCGCCCGAATCGAGCACGGCGGCAATTCCGCCTTGCGCCCAGTTGCTGGCACCGTCAAGCAGGGCTCGTTTGGAAATGATTGCGACTTTGCGGCTTTGCGCGAGATGCAGTGCGACGGAAAGACCTGCCAGTCCGCTGCCGATAATGGCGACATCGAATTTCATAAAATGGTGGGAGTTGAAACGGGTTGTCATGACTATATTCGATTTGGCATTATGCCGCAGCGCAATTTTTGGATGAACGGGTCGTGGTACGCTACTGGACCCTCAGTCGTAACACACATTGGTATGCGCAAAATAGTAAAAATCGTGGCGGCGCTTTTGTTGTTGCTGCTATTGACTGTCTTCGTCACTTTTCTATGGTATCGCAGTGCAAGCCAGCCGCAAATCGACGGCACGTTGACGCTTGCCGGCCTGATTTCTCCGGTAGAGATTGTGCGCGATGCAGAAGGTGTTCCGCACATCTATGCAAAGTCGACCGGCGATGCGTATTTCGCGCTCGGTTTTGTCCATGCGCAGGACCGCTTGTGGCAAATGGAAATGAACCGGCGCGTCGCTGCAGGCAGGATGGCGGAAATTCTCGGTCCGTCGGCACTTGGCACTGATCGCTTCTTGCGTACACTTGGCATCCGGCGCAATGCCGAATCGATACTTGCCAATCTGAATGTGGATACGCGGAATGCACTCGATGCTTATGCAATGGGCGTCAACGCCTATCTGTCCACCCGCAGCGGGCCCCTGCCGCCAGAATTTCTGATTGCTGGCGCTCCAGCGCCCGCGCCTTGGCAACCGGTGGATTCGATTGGCTGGCAAACGATGATGGCTTGGGACCTTGGCGCCAATTGGTCACAGGAATTGTTGCGCATGCGCTTGTCGCAACGGTTATCTCTGGCGCTGATCAATCAGTTTCTGCCACCGTATCCGGGCGATCCTGTCGTTGACACCCGCGATTACACGACCTTGTATCGGGAGCTGAGCGGGAATGCGCAACAGCTGACCAGCATCGCCAGGATTGCGCCGCCTTCGCTGATCGAGGGAAAGGGATCGAACAACTGGGCGGTATCGGGTGCGTTAACGACGAGCGGCAAACCGCTGCTGGCAAACGATCCGCATCTTGGATTGTCGGCGCCAGCATTGTGGTACTTCGCGCATCTGTCTGCGCCGGGTCTGAATGTGATTGGTGCAACGCTGCCCGGCATTCCGAGTGTTGTCCTCGGACGCAATGACAGGATTGCCTGGGGTTTTACGAACACGGCACCGGATGTGCAGGATTTGTATATCGAACGCATCAATCCGGACAATGCAAAGCAATACCTGACGCCGAATGGCTGGGCGGACTTTGAAACACGACGAGAGACGATCAAGGTCAAGGGCCAGCCGGACGTCACGATTGACGTACGTACTACGCGCCATGGTCCCGTCATCAGCGGCGCACTGCCGATCATCGACAAGGCATCGGTAGATACCGATCATTACGTGATTGCATTCGCGTGGACGGCATTGCGACCCGACGATCTCACGCTGCAGGCCGGCATGGAATTCAATCGTGCGTCGAATTGGAGTGAGTTCGAGAATGGCGCACGCAGTTTTTCATCGCCGCAACAGAACATCGTATATGCCGATGTCGACGGCAACATCGGCTTCATTGCGCCAGGGCGCGTGCCGATCCGCAAACCGGAAAACGATTTGAGGGGGCTGGCGCCGGCACCGGGTTGGGATGCCCGCTATGACTGGAACGGCTTCATCCCATTTGAAGCACTGCCGCGCCGGTTCAATCCAGCGTCGCAACGTGTGGTAACGGCGAATGAAAAAATTGTCGACGACAGTTATCCGTACTTCCTGACCAGTGAATGGGCATTGCCGTATCGCGCGAACCGCATCAATGCGCTGCTGGCAGCAAGACCACAGCACGACATGCAAAGCTTTGCCGCAATTCAGAAAGACCATGTATCGCTTGCCGCACAAGAACTACTGCCGGTGTTACGAACCGCGACGCCGGCATCTGACCGTGCGAAGAAGGCGCTTGACGCGCTTGCCGTCTGGGATGGGGCGATGGCGGCAGACCGGGTCGAGCCGTTGATCTTCAATGCGTGGATGCGTGAAGCGTCGCACAGTATGTTTGCCGACGAATTGGGCGGTGAACTGATACGGGATTACTGGGAACAGCGTAACGTTCATCAGCCGATGGCCAATGTATTGCAGAATGTTGGCGGTGCACGTCATTGGTGTGCCGATGCACGCAAGCCTGATGTTGTGGCGCCGGGCACCTGCGCTGACTTGCTGTCGGCGTCGCTGGACCGGGCGCTGGCCGATCTTGAAAAGCGCTATGGCGACAATATGGCGACATGGCGCTGGGGTGATGCGCATGCCGCACGCGCTGAACATCGACCGTTCAGCAAGGTGGATCCGCTCTCAATGCTGTTCGACCTGCGCGTACCGACGCCTGGCGATACGTATACCGTGAATGCCGGACGCCACAATCTGCGAGATGAGCGCGAACCGTTTGCCAATCGCCATGCCGCCAGTCTGCGCGCGCTCTATGATTTGGCGAATCTGGAAAATTCTCGCTTTATTCATTCAACCGGGCAATCTGGAAATGTTCTTTCGCCGCTGTACCGCAATTTTATGCAGCGTTGGGCAGAGGTTGACTATATCCCGATGAAAATGCAACGCGATGCCGTCGAGACCAATCGATCAGGTCTGTTGATATTGATGCCCTAGAAAGCGTCAAGCCGGACTTCGATCATATCGATCACGTCAATACAAAGCGATGTGAGGTGCGCAGCAGTGTTTCGGCTTCTTCCGCTGAAACCGGCGCAGAAAAGACAAACCCTTGAGCAAGCTGGCAGCCCAGCCGTTGCAGTGTCTCGACATGCTGTGTGGTCTCGACGCCCTCGGCGACGGTTTCAAGATGCAGGGTTTGCGCCAGTGCCAGAATCAGCCGAATGATTTCGACGTCGCCCGGATTGCTGCCCAAGCCTTGCACAAAAGCGCGGTCGATTTTTAATACATCGATCGGCAGCTTTTGCAGATAGGCGAGCGATGAATACCCGGTGCCGAAATCATCGAGCGCGAGTCGTAATCCGAGTTTTTTCAGCTTTGCCAGCGTTTCGACGGTTTGTACCGGATTGGCCATCGCTGACGTCTCTGTCAATTCCAACTCGATCGCACTTGGCGCAACACCAGTCTGTTCGAGTATGCGTTTGACTTCGGGCAGGAAGCTGGCCTGTAACAGCTGGCGCATCGACACGTTGACGCCGATCGTGACGCCGTGAATACCCTGATAGCGAGTCTGCCACTCGCCAAGCTGACGGCATGCTTCTTCCAGTACCCATAATCCGATTGGAATTACCAGTCCTGATGTTTCGGCAACCGGGATGAAATCGGTAGGCGAAATGTGGCCGTATTGCGCGCTGTTCCAGCGCAGCAGCAATTCAAAACCCTTGATTGATCCGTCCGCGATTGATACTTTCGGTTGATAAACCACCGTCAGCTCTTGACGTTCCAGTGCGAATCGGAGTGCCACATCCATTTGCGCCCGGCGCATCGTCGTATTTTGCAGTGACGCATCAAAAATCTCGATACGGTTGCGGCCCCGTTCCTTCGCCTGATATACCGCTGCGTCGGCATCGCGAATCAGGTCGGAAGGACTCTGATGGCTTGCGTTCAGCAGCGCAATGCCGATGCTTACCTGTATTTTGACCGTGACATCATCGACCACCAATTGCCGGGACACCGTTTGCAGGATGGCATCGGCTTTCTGTTTTGCTTCGAGCAGCGTTGTGTGCGTCAGGATCACGAATTCATTGCCGCCGAAGCGCGCAATGAAATCATTGGCCGGCAACGCGGCAACAATGCGATGCGTCAACTCCATCAGGCATTTGTCTCCGAAGTCATGCCCGTGAGTGTCGTTGACGCTTTTGAAGAAATCAAGGTCGCAAAACAGTACGGCGACCTGCGTTTCCGTTTTGCCAGTATCCGCGATCGCCTGTGCCGCTTTTTTCAGTAGATACCGCCGGTTCGGCAATCCGGTCAACGGATCATGCAACGCCTGGTATTCCAGTCGCAGTTCATATTCCTTGCGATCGGTAACATCACGGGTGATGTTCAGCATGCCGATGACGTCACCTTTTGCATCATGCAATGGATATTTGTTGGTGCGATACCAGCGCGGGCGATCGCGTTCCCATGTTGCTCGCGTTTCCAGATCGATCAGCGGTCCGCCGGTGTCAATGACCTGCAAGTCCTCCCGGTGGGTCTTGTCTGCATTCAGGTAGGCGTCCGGTTCACGTCCATCGGCGGCACGGGTCAGGAATACTTCATGCGAAGTCTTGCCGCGCACGTCTTCTTCCGACGCGTATCCGTGGCGCCGCTGGAAGCTGCGATTGCTGATCGTGAAATTGCCTGCACGGTCTTTGGCATAAATCATTGAAGGATTGTGATCCAGGACGGCACGCAGCAACGTATGCTCCTCCTGCAGTTTCAGTTCCGCATCCTTGTGCGCGGTGACGTCCTCGATACTGAAAACCAGTCCATCGATTGCACTGTCGTGCAGCATATTGAAACCGCTGGTCTCCAGCCATACCCAGTGGCCGTTCTTGTGCCGGTCACGGTGACGCGAAAAGATCTGGCTGCGCGGCGTATCGCGCAAGTAGCGTAATTTTTGCTGATGTTCAACAACGTCGTCAGGATGGGTGCCGGGCTTGATGCCGCCTTGCTGTAGTTCTTGCGGCGTGTAGCCGATCACGTCCTGGATCGCCGGATTGATATAACGAATACGGTAACTTGCGTCGGCAATCACGAACACATGACGGGCCGCGCGCGCAATGGCGTCGAATCGCCTTTCATTTCTGCGTGCTTGCTGGACGGCCGCGAAATTGGCATCGAGTGCTCGTTGCAGCAATACCGCAAGCAAACCGACGAAAAGCGTTGCCAGCACCTGCGGCAGCCATTCACCTGATGGCACGCCAAGTTCCGCATTCAACGCATAGACGGCGGATGCAATCAGCACGATGGCTGCAGCGCCAATACGTGCTGGCAGTACAAGAGGGAATACGCCGGCAACCCCGATCAGCCACGGCAATGGCAGTGCAGGCATTGAACGCTGCGTGGTCAACATCGCAATGAGGACGACGCTGGTCGCCAATTCAGTCAGAATCCAGCCGGCATCGTAGCGGGGTGCATTTGAAGTCGCAAAGCGCGTCAACGCCACAAGAAACAGTACTGCAACCAAGGTTATTGATGCGATGCCGGGATTGGAAAATTCCAGATGCCGCGCATGCGCGGCAAGCAGCACATGCATCATCAGCGTGGCGTGGAGAAACAGCGACGCAATACGAAAGATTGCACTGCCGGTAGTAAGGTCGGTGGCGCGCAGGAACAGAATGTTCATGAATGGTTCACTGCCGTTGCCTTATCCATGATTGTGGTATCTACCGTCAAAGCAACTGATAATGCGAGTGAGGCAGATAAGTAGCCGCCCAGAGTATTTTGTGAGATGGATGTGGTTCGGTCCGGATGTGATGCAAGGGGCTCGCCGAGGGGCGGATGACCCGACGCAATGCGAGCATTGCCAGGGGTGGCCAACGCCGCAGCGCGCCGGACCGGACCGCAGACACTCACAAAATATTCTGGGCGGGTACTTAAATACATGACATGGATGAAAGCGACACGCGAAACGGTGATCGAACGGAGTTGGACAATAGCAAATCTTGTGATTCTTGCAAAGCGCGGCGTGCATTTTTCGGCAACGAAGATTATGTTGCTCCCGGAACCCAAGGATGGTAAAGCGCCGTCGGCAGATCTGGCATCAGCTTCTTGTTGATGTAACGAAGACGCATCGATTATTGTTATCAATTGTTAACGTAGATGTCGTTATCCTTTGTCTCAACGAAACTCCATCGACGGAAATCGCCTTAATTGCGCCGACTGCTCGCGCTGTCAGTCGCTTTATTGACGACGACTCAGCTGTCGGAATTCAAAGAATGCATTTTTTACGAACGATCGTGCTAAACATGATATTCTGCGCATTCCAACGACACTGGAAGGCGTATCGAAAATCCGCTCTGCGC
>LLBZ010042652.1_pt2 | contig 11167 bp, 9 predicted proteins | sample 1489421 | NCBI WGS metagenome assembly LLBZ01 (sample SAMN04092657, study PRJNA295927) | soil metagenome | biome: Soil prokaryotic community; feature: Bulk soil; isolation source: soil from tomato rhizosphere | host: tomato cultivar Moneymaker | place: South Korea | collected 2011-11-01 | reverse complement strand
ACGACATCCTCGATTTCTCGAAAATCGAAGCTGGCAAGCTCCACCTCGACAATGCCGGCTTCCGGCTCGAACAGACCTTGGACAATGTGGTAACGGTGGTCGGCCAAAAAGTGGCCGAAAAGGGCCTGGAACTCGTCTTCGACATCCCGCCCGACGTTCCACATTCGCTGGTCGGCGATACTTTGCGGCTCGAACAAATACTCATTAATTTGGTCGGTAATGCAATCAAATTCACCGAAAGCGGCGAGGTTGTCGTGCGGATTGAACGGCTGGAGAATACAGGCAATCAAGCCAAACTTGTGTTCTCCGTGCGCGATACAGGCATCGGCATAACACCCGAGCAGCAGCAACAATTGTTCCAAGCTTTTACCCAGGCCGATGGTTCGACGACGCGCAAATATGGTGGCACGGGGTTGGGATTGACCATCTCCAAGCGCCTGGTTGAATTGATGGGCGGCGCAATATGGATGGAGAGCGAAGCGGGCGCGGGCAGTATTTTTTACTTTACCTCCTGCTTCGGGCTCGGTGACAGCGTTGCGTTGCGCACTCTACCCGAGCATCTCAAGGGCATGCACGTGCTGATTGCCGACGACAATTCGTCTGCGCGCAGGGTGCTGGCGAGCCACTGCGCGAATTTGCTGCTGACGGTGAAGGAAGCGGTCAGCAGCGAGCAGGCGGTGGCAATGGTACGTCAGGCAGCAGCTGCAGGAGACCCGTTCGGGTTGGTACTGATTGATTGGGCTATGTCTCTGAATGGCGCCGATGCTGTGCGCACCATTCGGGCTGATACCACGCTCGTGTCGCAGCCGATGATTGTGCTGGCAGGCTCTGCATCCGGCAAGGATAGCGTCAGGCACGAAGTCGAGGATATCGCCGTCGACGGCTTTTTAGCGAAGCCGGTCATCGCCTCCACACTGGTCGATACGCTCCTCTCGATATACGATGACACGGCCCAGGTGCAACAACCGATCAAGACGGTAGAACGTCGTCGGCACGACGGATTACGTGTCCTGCTGGTAGAAGATAACCCGATCAACCAGCAGATTGCGGCCGAGTTATTAATCAGCGCGGGCATTACGGTGGAACTGGCCAACAACGGCCGCATTGCCGTCGAAAAGGTCGAATCCGGCAACAGCTACGACATCGTGCTGATGGATCTGCAAATGCCGGAAATGGACGGCTATGCAGCGACCGCTGCAATCCGGGCCAATCCCTCATGCGCCACATTGCCGATTTTGGCGATGACTGCGCATGTGATGGCAGAGGAACGCGCGTTTTGTCTGAAAGCCGGCATGAACGCTCACATCGCCAAGCCGATCGACCCGGATCTATTATTCGATACGCTAGCGCGCTGGGACCGCCGTCAAAGAACGGACGCGCCTGTGGTCGTGCCGTTACCGGACGACTGGATCGATACCAAGTCCACATTGCAGCGGGTTGGCGGCAATACCAACTTCTACAAAAAATTGTTAATCCAATTTGCCGCTATGCACGCACAGGATGCTGCATGCATCGAAGCGTTGCTGGCGGCAGGCGAACGCGAAGAAGCGAAACACAAGATCCACGCCATCAGGGGAGTCGCGGTCAATCTCGGCGCATCCAAGCTTGCCGAGATTGGCCGCGAGATTGAACATGCAATAGGTTCAAAACAGGAGGATGCTGCAATGCTGCGTCGCCTCACGTCGGCCCTTGATGGGACTATTGCCGCAATAGAGAAAATAACGAAGCACCCGTGAGTTTTCATCCACAATCGATTAGCAAACCAAGCCTGGGGAGACGCGAATATGAAAGAGCAATTACCTGTATTGATCGTGAATGACTTGCAGTCGATGCGCAATGCCATGAGAGATGCCTTGCATGACATCGGTATCAATAAGGTTTTGCAGGCAATCAACGGCGTGGAGGCGATACGGATACTGAAAACGGAGAGAGTTTCCGCCGTTATCAGCGACTGGAAGATGCTAGGCTTGAACGGACTCGATTTGTTGCGCTGGATGCGCAATGATCCAGTGCTTGCCAGCCTACCTTTCATGATGGTGACATCGGAAAGCAGTCCGGCACAGATGCGCACTGCGATCAGCTCTGGCGCGTCGGAATATCTGGTCAAGCCATACACCATGCAGGATTTTGCCAACAAGGTAAAACGACTGCTGGGCGGCTACCAGCACGAAATTCCGCTTGCGGCGCAGGCGAGCAACAAGGTACTTGGCTTGGCCGATACCGCCGAAGTGGAGCAGCGGATCGCCAGCTCCACCGTGCTGGTGGTGGACGACATGCAGATCAATCTCGATATGATTGCCGAGATTCTCAAAGACGATTATGCCGTCCAGACTGCATCGTCAGGCCTCGATGCGCTACAGATCACGCGCTCGTCGCAGCCGCCGGATCTGATTCTGCTGGATGTCATGATGCCCGGAATGGATGGTCACGAAGTGTGTCACAGATTGAAGGCAGATGCCATTACGCGCAATATCCCAATCATTTTCCTGACTAGCCAGGACAATGTCGACGAGGTGATACGTGGACTGGAAATCGGTGCTGTCGATTACATCGTAAAGCCGGCCGAACCAGGTATTTTGAAAGCACGCATTCGCACTCACTTGCACCTGAAGTGGACACTCGCCAAACTGCTGGGGCAGAACGCAGCGCTGGCAGACTCGGCCAGGCTACGGGAAGATGTCGAGCGTATCACTCAGCACGACCTTAGAGATCCGGTCAAGTCCATCCTCGCGAGGACCAATGTGCTACTGAACGATGGCCTCCTCAATGAAAGCCACATGCAATTGGCGAACCTGATTCGCACTGAAGCATGGCACGTGATCGATCTGCTCAACCAATCACTCAGTCTGTATCGAATGGAAAGCGGCACCTTTGTGTTTCAGCCGGAACCGGTGGATCTAGCGACGACGTTGTTGAGAGTGCGGCAAGAGATGCTGGCCGAATTTGCCAGCCTGAAGCTGGACATACGCCTGAGCGGCGAAGATGGCAGCGCTGCGGAACCGCGCCGCTACATTGCGCAAGGGGAGGAGGGATTGTGTTACTCATTGTTCGGCAACCTGATGCGAAATGCGGCCGAAGCTTCTCGCGAAGGCGGCTGCATCGACGTCATCTTTTCAATCGAGCCGCAAAATATCATGGTCTCGATGCGCAATGCCGGGCTGGTACCTGTGACGATACGCGAACGCTTTTTCAATAAATACGTCACGGCCGGCAAGACGCAAGGTTCTGGTCTCGGCACTTACAGCGCCAGGCTGGTTACGGAAGCGCAGGGCGGAACTATCGCCATGGACACCGATGAAGCCGAAGGCACTACTACCGTCACCGTGAGGCTGCCGAAGCGTTGATGTCAGCGAGCCTGTCTTTCCCACCGCGCCACACGCTCTTGCCCTGCGCAGAGGGCGGCGAGCGGCGCGGTGGACAAGCCTGCGAGCGCCTCGCACATAAGAATTCCGATACTCTCATATCAGCGCATAGACCAGTTTGCGAATGGTTCTTGCGCTGCGCTCATTGCCGTCTTCTTCCTCCATAGTTGTACTTGTCTTTATCTTGCTTCAATGGCGAATCATCCGCCGGCGTACCGCCAAAATGTGAGGCAATAGCAAGCACGGCATTGACCGAGCTGATCACGGCGGTTTCTGCCCATCCGCCGCAATACCCTACAGTGTCTCCTGCAAGGAAGACGCCGCTATGAGGTTTGTCGCCTTGGTGCGTAACGTCTAGATAGTGATGGTATAGCTCTTTTTGACTCTCTTCCTGGCCTGGACTGAGCATCTTGAAAGCGCCGTGCTGATTGTCCCTGGCTTGCCAATCGACACAATGGATTTCGCCATTGACCGGCACCAGGTTTTGGGCAAATTCAGGACTGACTTCCTGAATGACGTTCTTGCATTCCTCAAAACGCTTTTTGGGGCTCATTCCCTGCAACTTGATCGACGCATCCCCCCATGTATAGCTGACGGCCACTATCCCATGATCGGTAAAGTCGTCGTAGTCCAAACAGAAAACGTTGCACGGTCCCCGGTCTGTCAAAATGACTTGTGGAATATCGGCACGTGGTTTTCCATTCTCGTCCAACCAGAATTTTTTTTCGGTACGGATGAACAACTTGGAAGAGCTAATCATGCGCAACTTTGGTATGGCGCTTGCAACCTTCTTGTCGAGCAGAGCTGACGCAGGATTTGTCGACAGCAGCCCCGTGATGTGTTCCATCGCACGGGAAGTCGTAGCAACGACAACTGCGTCAAATTCCTCTTTTTCTTTGGAACCATCTCTATGCTGAAATTCCAATGTCGGCTTACCGTCGGCTGATGAAATACCCGTGACTTTGGTGCTGAAACGAATGTCCACATCTTTCTGAAGCGAGACCTTCTTGCCATCAGGATCGGTAACTTCTGTCTTGTAAAACTTGTCTAGGGCCGCTGTCGTTCCCATTGGGAGAAGTTCCTGATCGCTCTCCAGCTTGTTAACCATCACGCGCAATATTTCGAGAAAACCTGAGGTGTAGAGCGGACCAAGCCCTCCTGTGCCAATGCCCAACGCAGCAAATGCATTCTTCTCGTCTTCCCCCCAATCAGCACCGGACTTTTTCATGCCATCCATTACCGCTGCATAAAAGCTTTCGTCCTTGTATTGATCGATATAGCTTTGCCAGATTTCTTCCTTTTTTTCAGTATCATGCGTTCGCCGTGCATCTTCCAACGGCGCCATCAGGCTTTCGGCAAATTTTTCGAAATCGCCTTTGACCTTTTTCAAAAGATCACTCTCGGGCGCTGGAGCCCCTGCAGGCCAATTGATGATCTCTCCGTCAAGAAACAGCTTGGTTGGCACTATGCCGGGATTCGGAAAAGCGGGGGCAGTCGTCTTGCCGTCAACATGTTTTGTCTCAACGCCGGCAACTTTGTTGAGAAGATAAAGCCAGCTTCTTCCTGTCCGGGGAAATCGCATTGCTCCCATTTCAGAAAATTCAGATGCTTGGCTACCATCCTCATTTTTGTAATGGAGCGACTCCAGCCGTCCCCCGATGTGGTCCTCGGCTTCAAAGATGACTGGACATAATCCCATCGCGAGGGCTTCCCTCGCAGCAATGGTCCCCGCTACACCGCTGCCGATGATTGCAACTCTTTTCCCCCTCGATTCCAGCGGCAAGCTGGGCAAACTGCCATCGATATTGCGATATTTGAGGATTTTTTTATAGTCCAGATCAATATCGACAAAAGATCTGTCCGGCTTTTTGGTTGCGATTGCTCTGATATTGGCTTTTGCGTCGTCCTTCAAGAATAGAGATAAGCCGTTATGAACAGCAGCATTTCTGTGGGTAAGCATCGAGTGCAGCCAGCTTATGGCGGGGCCGTGCAGCATATGATCCAAGAAACGCTTTTTTTGCTCAGAATCCAGATCCTTGAGAGCCTCGACACGCTCGTTTTTCGGCATATCGGCAAATGTCTCGGCTAGGCCGCACGCTTTCGCTTCTTCCGGTGTGAGGGCCGGGCTGATCTGCCCGCACATTACAAGCTGGCCACCTATTGTGTTTAACGCTTCGACTTTTTGTTTATCGCTAAGACAATTCCAATACTGATTTATTTCTCGCTGTAGCTGTGCCCGGCATTCTCCTTTCGGAACATTGGTCAGCGTACGCAGGTTTTTCAGTATATGGGCTACAAGAGATGCCCTCGAATCGGGCCAATCTCCTATCAGCTTTGTCTTTACATTTGGAAGTGGGAAATAGTGCTGACTGTCTGGCCCGTTTGCTAACTTGGCAATGATAGTGGGCGATACCACTCCCTCCGTATTTGTTTGCACTATTCGTGTTGATAGTGGATTGTTTGATGAAGGTGGTACTGTGGGCCTGTTTCGTAACTGAGAATCGCTTAAAGAACGCCCCAGCCCCGTGCAGTGTTTTGCCATGATCGTACTCTCCTGATTCTTTTTATGTAAAACGCAAGTTTGTTCTATGCAACGCCAAAGGGTGTGTCGATGGTCTGTTCTGCATAGTGGTTTGATGTACGACATCTTCCAGAATAAAGGGGTCTTCACGCCACGACTGAGCCTGGATCGAGAGCTGACTTAACCGATGCAACAGTGCATCGGGCGTTATTTCATCAATCCGCTCATATTGGGCCAGCAATACCCGCTCAGTATCCGGTGATATAGCGAATACTGGCCCGTTACCTTTATATAAAAACAGGTTTTGCTTCAACAGTACTCGATATACGTCACTGTCGCGGCCTAGGGGCGGGGCACCAAAATCACAATAAATGAACATCAAATTCGGATCGATTTTTTCACTATAGATTAACGAAAATTTGATGCCATTTACTTCGATCGGCCCTCCCTGCATGATGGCTGCAGGATTGCTAAGTTGGGATAATTCACAAAATTTTCCAATCAGATTTACATAACGGTGTTTACTCATGGGATTGGGTCTCCTTGAAAGATACTGCGTGACACGGACCTTTTGCTATTGGTGAGCGTTGGCGTACGAGGAAGAATTTATGACAAGGGAATTAGATAAACGACGGGAATAATTCATCTCCGGTAGCAATGAAGTTGTCGTTTTTCAGATGCCAAAATTTAGCGTAATTGTTCACACCGTTTTCCCTCGCCTCCTGTTAGCTAATTTAGCGCCGTATCTTTGCCGTATTCTTTTTGCCTTTTTATAAAGTATTGTCATTCCATGGGTAACGTTACGTTTCGCTTAGTTCCAGAAAAACCAGCAAAAAGCACCAAGCCCTCCGGTTGACGTGCTGAAATCTTGGAAAACCTCAGCGATCGGTAATAATTGAAGGCATAAAATTGATACCCATGCTTTCAAGGGGGGAAGGAATGCCCACCATACGAGCGACGCCATGATTTCTGGCTTCTGTGTAATGCAGACTACGCTTGGAGTCGCTCGAGATTTCTCCGCAAACGCGCCGTCATTGTTTCTTGCAATTCGATAGACAGAACCTGAGCGGCCGACTCGAAGCCATGCTCGATCCTTTGCAGCAAACTTCCCAGATACGTCGCAGCTTCATCCCGGCTGTCGAAGCCAAAGCGCACAACATCACCAAGAATTGCTTCGCGCGAAATGTCGGTACGGCCAAGCGAGAGCTGCATTGAAAGTGTCGTCGGTGTGTCCTCGTCAGGATTTGGCACGACGTCGAAGGCGGGAGACAAGCGCCAATGATTCTCTTGCGGCCGGAAGATGACCGCATGGTTGCGGGGATGATCGTCGTCGTTGCCGCATATGGCGTTGAACACCATGCGTCCGAATAGCTCGATTCTGTCCTCTGCCGGAGCGCCGATCCTGCGCAATTCCTCAGCGAGTCGCGGATAGCTCCATTGCGTGGGGAGGGTATGGCCCGGATACTCGGTCTGCAGGAGCGTTGCGCCGCTCAGCGCCATCAGGCGGTGATCCGCCTGGCGATCGAAGCGCAATATGCGCACCGCGCCCAAGCCTGCAGTGATCGGGTGGTAGACGGTTTCGGCGAAGTGTAGACCAGACTCTTTGCCCCAAGTCTGTGCAAAATGTTCAAGCAGCGGGATGTTGGCAATGTCGGACGGAAGATAGGGTTTGACCAGCCAATAGTCTTCGCCATCGCGGATCGTCGCCTTGGCCCTTGCACCGCCCACGCTAGGCGTCGCCAAGAGTCGCCGACGGAGTTTTGCATCGACGGGTGGAGCGTGCTGGGCGATGGCGACAAGTTCCTGTGCAAGCACTTCCAAATCCGGCAGTCGGGGACTGGTGATGTGATCAACGGACGCCTTGCGGGTGCGTCCGATCGCCAGCGCACCCCAGCGTTCGGCATTGCTGCTGGCTTCCAGATACCGCCAATCTGACGCATCCTCGGGAATGTCGTGTTGCCGGCGCAAGAGCGCTCGGCCCCACGCGTCCGGACTGGCGTCGCGCAGCGCGTCGTGCAAGCCCCGATACCGCGGGGCTATCCAGTCGTGGTCGGCACGGAACGGCAGATTCACCGGATCGATGGCCCATGTCAGACCAGCGTCCACGTAACTGGGCGCATAACGGAAGAGCCCGGTTTGGCCGGCCGTGTCGAATAGGTAGCGGCCGACGGTTATCCAGTCGCCGTTATCCGGGCGTTGCAGGTAAACGTATATCGGCCTAGAAGTAGTCACTATCGCTCTCCTTCGATGGCAGCCTCACGCGTTGTTTGGCATCCTTGCTCCACAACGTACTGGACGGCACCGGAGCCAGTTCGTCGAGAATTCCCAGGATCTGGAATGCCATCAGGTACAGCCCGACACCGGCGCCGGCGTCGCCGCGTTCAAGGCGGCGCAGGGTCGCCTCGGAAATTTCCATACGAGCACAAAGATCTGCCGCGCGGATACGCTGGAACATCCGCTGGGTGCGGATGGATAGACCCCAGACATGCAGGCGTTCCTGAATCAGCGTGGGCACTGCTTCCGGGTGAAGGTTCTTTTTAGGCATTTTGACGCACAATCATAGATGGCGGTTTAACGAGTTTAAGCGATAGTCTATGATGGTTGTATGCGCGTTGCAATCGTTTATCGCACAGCCCGTTGCTCCAGTAATGACACGCTCTCAATGCGCTGATAACGCCCTTGCTTTTTATCCGACTTACTCAATGCCACTAATAAACAGAGCTGCCAGCATAAAGAACATCTACGCGTCAACTGATGGAACTATTTTCCCAGCGCGGCCACTTATCAACATTCAAATTTAACAATTTTTCCATTTTGCCTGAAACGAAAAACAAGAAAATTCCATCTATGCACTTCCCTGAATTTCAGTTTCATCGACCTGAACTTGTAAAGCCTCTTTTCTCCAAACCAAAAGATGCCCCTGTTGATCCGAGTGATAGCAATGCAGTGCAGGATCAAGTATTGCATCGTATGGGGCAGGGGAATCGCCGCCGCATTTTGGGAACTCTTGTCACAGCCACACGCCAAGAGGGACTGTTTCCGGAAATGCGCGACCTTGCCGAAAGCATGCTTTACAGGATTTCGATACGGACTTTAACCCTGAGATTATGGATATGGACCCTAACCCCTTGGAGGAAAAGTTTGGAAGGGATTTCTATCTGGACATTAAATCTTATTGGCCTGCAACGTAAGCGCGAATTCAAACACATCCTTCTTGAACGTGAGCGGAATGGCCCCCACGGTTGTCGGCCAAAAAAGCTGAGTAATTACATTGAATCTGTGAAGTGCGCTTATGCTTTTGTACGTGGAAAACCAAGCAGATCCCCATGGCGATATGGAACCGGTTGCCTTTCGCTTGGGGGAGAAACGTATCGAGGTCTTGCGGATCATCGATCGATGGATTGCCAAAGATCATAGCTATTTTAAAATTGAAGCAAGTGATCATGGCCTGTACATACTGCGTTTCACACCGGATGACAGACAGTGGGAACTAACTCTGTTTCAAGCGCCATCGAGCTGAGAGAAATTCCCAACCATACGAAGGGAGAGGTTGCCTGCTGCTTCGCACAATGCCCATCGATGGCAGCCTTTCCCGTTATCGCAGTGCCCGATGACTATTTTGCGGAACGTGAATCTCGGGGCACGTAACCATAAATATGGGCAATCCGATATTTTTGCTCACCTTGATTCGTTTCCTTGAAAATATTGGCAACACTCGCAGATATTGGCACATGGCTTCCAGATTTCCAATCCATGCCATCTGCAACATCTATATCACTCTTTATAAAATAGCCATTTAGATCCGGTACCCTGGATGCTTCGATGTCCTGCCGCAATGCTGTATGGATATCCAGACAAGCTCTTAAAAAATGCCCCACTGATCGGTAATTCGAGGAATAACCTTTTATTGCCGCATGTTTTTTTAAAGCCTCCTCAGATTGGTCTAAGTGTCGATCTTTCACCATTTCAATGGCCTTTGATGTCAGCATCTCTTTTACTGGCTTTATTGTTTCGAGATTGCTTAATAGGTTTTTTTCTTTTGATTTCAGGTCAGCTATTTCTTTTTCGCATGCTTTGATGTGGCCTTCAATTTTTTTGATTTGCGTATCTTTATGAGCTCTATTCATTTCCTCAAGAATTTCAATTTTTTCTAGGTGATCTTCTATTTCCTTTCTTTCAGATTGGCAACCGGAATATGCCTCGTAAAGCTTGCCGTGTTCATCTAGAAAATCCTCCAATTTTTCATCGTTTTCCTGTTGTGTCGTCTTGATTTTATTAATTTTTTTGAGAGAAAACCCTTCATATTCTCCTTTGAGCGTGACAGGAATGTTATTGCTTAACTCCTCCTTGAGTGCTTCCAACTGATTCTCGCTGAAACGAAATTTTTTCATGGTTTCTACGGATTCGTTCATGGCGTTTTCCTTAGTTTGAATGTCTTTTGCGACGCCATGAATGACTTTTTCTATTTTCTTATTTTCTTCAGCGATTTCCTCGCGCTTCTGATTGGCTAGCTGCAGGGTTTCCTTCAATTCTATTTTTTCTTGCTCGACGTCTTTTATGCGTCGTACAAAGGATGGTGTCTCTGAGTTGATTGATCCTGCGTCAGCAGCAGATAATTTGGCAAATATGTCTTGTGATATGCCAACGATCATATTTCCGATTGCATCAGTTTGCCTATCTTCGTCTTCGCTGCTGCCATTGAAAATTTTGCTAAATTCATAAATGAATTTAGCTTTATCAGCCATATCACAAACTACTTTTGCTTCATTATTGATTGGAGTTTTTGTTTCAGCATTGACGAGGGATTTCTTCACAAAATCAGCCTTCTCCGATAAGTCGCCAAATTCACTCTTATCGTGCTTTTTCCCCTTTTTGTCTTGTTTGACAATGATTTTTCCTATTTCGACATCAAGTTTTCCTTCCAAGCGCCTATTCTCTTTTTTCAAGTCGATCTTGAGTCGATTTAAATATTCACTAATTTTTTTTCTATCGACTGCATCTATCTTGATTGAGCTTTCACCATTGATTCGAGCATCCATTACTAATCGAGTCACCTCTTTTGCCATGGTTTCCAGCGGATTTTTAATTAATTTTATGTTCTTCGCATGCTGAGCCAGACCGAATGCAAATTTCAAGAGTTCTTCCTCTGCCGGTTTTTCTGGTTTAATAATCCTATTAATAATTCCTCTTTTGAGTGTGCGTTTTAGCGGTTCGTCTTCGTCTCTTATCCTGGCAGTTTTTTTTGCCCTTGAATTATTTTCGAAAGATACTGCTATACACGCAA